>Ga0065711_1001998_pt1 | contig 37527 bp, 20 predicted proteins | sample Hoacrofraction12_FD_59098 | JGI IMG/M metagenome (GOLD analysis project Ga0065711, IMG submission 59098) | Hoatzin crop microbial communities from Cojedes, Venezuela - Epithelial fraction 12 v2 (version 2) | ecosystem: Host-associated > Birds > Digestive system > Esophagus > Crop | place...
ACGGGGTGGGCTCGCGGTGGGGTTTTTCATTCACAGCCTGCTTTGGGGTGCGCGGTGCCGAAGCCGTGCGCCTTTCCCGCGGCGGGGATGCGCGCCGCCTGCCCGCCCGCCCTCCCGGAGCGGCGCAAACGCGCCCGAGCGCCCGCGCCAGCACCGCGCACGGCGGTCTGTGGGTGCGCGCGGCGGCGTCACGGCAGTGGTACCCCAGCCTAGAGAAAACGGGGGGGGTTTCTCTCTCGGCTTTGTCCCTCGGGCCTGCCAGGCTGCACAGCCCAGGGGTGATCATCCGAGCAACAAAGTTTTGCAGTAAGCAGTGCTTCGTGTTAGGAGTTTAGCAAACAGGGCAATCACCAGTTGTTTTATTTTTTTTTTTTTTGGGGGGGGGAGATATTTTTTAATTGGCTGAGGTTAAAACGAAGCTGAGCAAAGATGCGTCCGTCCATTCCTCCGGTCATTTTAACAGCAGCAGTGATACCGGCATTATTCTACAGTGCAGCCTGTGACAAGAGAAGGCACTACCCTCTATACCTGAAAACAATCAACAGAATCAGCATTTCACAACAAATGTCAGTCACGCTGCGTTGCTTTACAGCTGTCACCCAGCTCCTAAGCGCTAAGTAAAAATTTTCGTCCAGCGGGAGTTTTCTTTTAAAGCCAAGTGTTGGATGGCAATTGCAGAATAGCGTAATATAGATAAGCTTTCACAGTTCATTTCTGCATCACTTTTATTTTAAGGATAGTGACACAAACAATTACCAGCTTCTGAAAAACTAACGGCAAAATGAGCTACTCGGGGAACTATTTAAATTCAATTTTTGTGAAGGACAACACTTCTGCTACGCCTTGAGTCTGAATAAATAAAAACGGGAAAAAAAACCCTCAGCTTACAGCCTGGGCAATGCAAGAAAGCGAGAGGTCTCGGGGCTGTTCTGCTGCTGACTATTGTCATTAGAACAGATGTTCTTCACAGCCTTGACCAAACAACTCTGTTCTGTGATCGAGAACACAAGCACGGACTCGCTCGTGATAGATGCACGCCCTTACATTTATGACCGTGGACTTACGCACACTCGCCTTTCATGTAGTAATGTACATTACGTATGTAGTAATTTACTTTGCATGCACAGGTGTGTACATGTATACTTCCCCCCCCACCCCAACCCCACACATCAGTTTTAGAAAACTATCTTCACAACTGGAATTTCAAAAGAATCAACTGTATCAGAATTCCAAGTGGTGTAAGATGAACTTGCTGATGCCAGCAGTTGAACACTAATGCCTACTGATATCAGCTGACAGGACACTAATTACTAGTTACAGGAGATGATTGCTTGGTAAAGGATCTGTTCATTGAGTTACGATTTTGAAAAATTATAAAGTACAGGCCTGATCTGTGAAAAGACACACAGTATGAAAATACAGCATACGTTCTCAAGATGATTATCATGACAGAGATCTGTCTAATTAGGAAGAATCTATTTTAATGCTGAGATATGAAAGAGCCCAGCTGGGAGAGGAATTTAGAGGAAGACACAGAAACATGGCTGTTAAGCTGACAGCAAGTGCAGCCTAAGCATGTTCCAATGACAGCTTCTAAAAAAAAATTTCATCTCAGCATTTAATCAATAGTGGTTTCAGAACAAGTACAGCCTTACAGATAATCTAGCTAGTCATATTAGTGGGAGGAGCTCCATAAATAATACAGAAAATATGCCTTTGCAGAGCAACATACTGAAACCCCTTTTCTTTTGTCAGCTGAGCTAGGGGTTATCCAGTGGATGGGCAACATTAAAAATACCACATGAATGAACATGAATCCCATTCTATTAGAAACCACTCTTTGGTTCCTGGCACTGCCAGTCAGGCTGGAAATGGCCGTCGTCGTGGCAGCAAGTTTCAAACCATCTTGGGCAACAGATTAACCTTCAGAGTGGCCGCCTGGGTAGAAACCTTTCTGAAATCGCCTGCTATAATTAAATGGTTTATGTCTAAATCGATGGATGACATGGTGACACAGGCATCTGCTGGAAGGCGAACCTAGAGTCAGGCACACAGCGTGTTCACTGAATGTAACTTTGAAAACCAGCCAACAGACGCTCTTTTGGGTCTGCAGGAAGCAGCTTTCTTACACAGCAAAAAGGGTTTCAGAAGATTGCTGCTGAAGGTTCTCTTGGACATGGTGCCATCTAACTCAGCAAATCAGATGTACTTCAGTTACTGCCACAAGCTATTTAAGTGCACGTTGCTTAATATATCTGTAGTCAGAAAAGAATAATAATGTCATTTGGAGAGCAGTTAAAGCAAAGCTGTATAGTTGAGGGTTGACTGAAAACAAAAAGCCCCACAACCTCCATGAATGTATCTGTGAAATCCAACTACAGCATGGTAAAAATTCTCATGACAGCTGGGGTGGCCACGAGCTACGGCTGTCAGAACACCCAGAGTGGCAGGAATTCTTCAAGGAATGAACCGAGTCTGGAGCAAACGACGTTGATCTAAATAGTTAAGGAAAAAGTCATCAAGGCTGCAAAGGAACAGAAGAACAAAAAGATGAAGGTAGGAAGGGGAAGCAATGAAGAAAATCAGAAAGCAAGTGACAGTTGCAAAAGTCGGAGCTTTAAGGCATTGCAGGAAATGGAGTCATCACTACGTGTAAATACACACAAAACCAAATCACCCTCAGCACCACACACTTCCCAGCCCATACATTTCAAGTTGCAGAACATGGGGAATTCAAGTCAGAGTTTCTACAAAATCTTCCGAGTTGTGAATAACACTGAAGGCTCCAGTTCCATGAGGTATTACAGCAGGACAGGCACATGGATTGAGACGCACACATACCTAAGTACTCTGCTGAATCAGGGCTGGAAAAATATCGGGAAGGGAAGCAAAATGTGTACTCCTTCCCTTCTGTCCTGATGACAGGTCACAACAAGAACATTTAAAAAAAAAAAAGTGAATGCCACGAATTGGCATTGTTGCCCACGCAGTATCCTGTCAGATTAATGTTACTGAAATACATCCCAGTTTAGGAAGCAGCATTAAGATATACCACAGTATGTATTTCTGTTATTTTGAAAGTCTGGTTCTGGAGCTAACAGCTGTGGGAGATATCCGTGGAGAGGGCTAGCAGAGAGCTTGAAGTGGGGAAAGGAAAATCGTTGCTTGGACACAGGCCCCATCTAAGCCTTTGATCTGTCACACTGATCTCAAGAGAATAATGGGGTTGGCATGGAGGAGCCGGGGTGTGGAGGTGGAAGAGAGAGAGTAAGAAGAATGGACAGTAGGAAAAATCCCAGAGAGATGCTTCTGGGGGTTCCTTGCAGCTTACACTAGAAATAGACGTGAAGGAACTTAAATTTCTTTGGCCATTCTTACACTGAGTAGCCCATGGCTTCTCAGGAAAGACTGCCCCATTTCCATTGAGCTTGAATCAACAGGGCTACAAACAAAAAATCAAAACATTTGGTGATGAGGAAGAAGCTTGGAGATTTTTATTTTATTTTTTTTTCTCTCCAAGGCAATTGCTGTTTAGATGTCAGCCATTTATAAGAATTTCGGAGCGAATGTGATCACTTTGAATTCTCTGAGCCAGAAGAGAGCCTGAACCTATTGAAAACTGTCATTCATCCTCCTTCATATGGGAGACTGATGGTTGTTCTGCGATCCTTGGCATAACCAATCAAGTTTAATATTCAAACAAGAACGTTTTTGTAAGTTCTTAAATTACAGGGAAACAGAAATAAAGAGCCATTTCCCACAATGGTGATTTCTTGCAAGACACATGTAAGTTCAGTCTTCAAAACAGAGAAATACTGTGTTTTTCCCCCCTGTGCCAGTGTGCTGACTGACGCCACCATTGTTTCATTGAAACTGCTGCAGTTTACAATCCACAAATCCGCAGGTATATAGCACACATTTGAGAACCTATACTAAAAGTACATCACTGAGGTTGCAGTCTTGCAGTCAATGAGTTTAAAACCACCAAAATCAAAGGGCTCGTGCAATCTTTCTTTGGCTTCCTTGCGCAATGCACGGTATGATGAAGTCTTCAAATACACACTTACACACTATTTTTTCCACAGGATGTTTTCTTCATTCTGTACACAGAATTGTCAGTGCTCACCAGTGAGCGGCTATTTAACGCATTTTTTCCCTTTTTGTTCCATGTATCACCTCATGCCTATTTACTAATTCAAACCCTGTTCACAGACATCTGTCTCCTCAGAATAGCCACTACTACTGCTCCTGAGTGTTTCACATGTGCAAATAAACTGATTTTCACAAATCATTGCAAGCGAGAGGACAGTGTTCTCACTCGTGTTAGGGACTGGAAACTGAAACAAAGAAATTAGGCTGAAAAGGTTTGGCTAAAATGCCTCATTTGAGCTGATTTTTTCTGAAAGACAATCAACTTCAAGTACACTGTGCTTTAAAGAGCAGCAAACATCAACTTCAGTTGAGTATGTGTGTGCTTAGCATTTCTGCTAGGCAGAACCCCTTTCTCAAGTCAGGTATCTGGAAAACGGGGAACACAATTGGTGATCACCTGCAAGAAGCAGACTTTAAGTGAACTGAGTAGCATCACTTAAAACAGCTCAAACATTTCATCTAAAACACATATAGTTCAGTAAATTACAGGCTAAACCAGAAATTAGAGCCTACAGGAAAGAAAGAAAATATTACATGCTGTCTTTCAGTAATATTTTGAAAGAAACCTTTTTGTCCCACTTTTCTGTAGACACGCCTTTCACAAAGCCTTTGCTGAAGCAAAGTCAAAACACGCTGGCTTTAGAAAGTACTGCTCAGGGGAAGTTTACCTGAAACCAGAAAATGCTAAAGAGACAAGACATTAAAATAAGATGAGAATCCCTAAAAGGATACAGAAAAGATCCCAGTTCATGCTTGGTCGTATTAACCAAAATACAAGACCCAGTAACTACCAGCTGCATTAAAAACCAAACCCATGTTCAGGCTATTTCCAGAGTCGCTAAAGTTACTGGACAACATTCGTCAGAAGTCTAGGACGCCTCCCATCTTAGCTCAGGCTTGCAGTTAACTAATGGTTTACAGCAAACAACAGCTGATTAGATTCCAGTTAGACAGGAAAAAAAAAAATCCTTCTCATAGTATGAATAGTGAGACTTTAAATAGATTACTTCTGAAGGCTGCTGAGTCTCCATCAATGAAAGCTTTAGGAACAGGTTAGACGAATTTGTCAGTAAGGACACAAATGTAATTGATTTTGCCATGGAACAGAAGGATGGATTAGGTGAATTCTTAAGGTTCCTCCTGGTCCTAACTTTTCATAACATTACAATTATTTAGGGAGCTTGAAAGTTGTATTTAAGCTGTCAATAACTTAATTTATTTAATTCTGACTTTGGTGTATAGCGAAAAGGTTACATATGAACTTAACATGTTGGTTCAGACCACAGGTCCATCTAGCACAGCGCTCTATCTCCTGCCATAACAGTGGGAGTGGACACTCAGGAAAAACAAGAACAGGCTAAGCACATACTGCCTCCCAGCCTTCAAACATTTTCAAGTCGGGTTATGTGATTTCTCTAGTCAGTATACTCTACAGCATCTCTTCCAAGGCTTTTTCCAGTCTCTCCTTGCATCTGTATAAACTCCTTGACAGAGAAAGTCTTCAAGGAGGAGTACCACAGGTCCACATAGGTTGTCTGAAGAATAGGTCGTTCTGAACGAAGCTCTTACTAACTTCTTCCGATATCCCTCATGTTTGTATTAGAAGAGACAGTGAGAAGCCGACCCTATTCCACTTCTCTCCAGACCTCTCAGTTCTGCAGACCTCTTCTTACATTCCCCCCATGTCATGTTTTTTTCCAAATGAAGATTGTTGGCTGTTCAATGGATGGAGTTCCTTGCATGTTGTAACGGAAGTCACAGTATACCACCTCTGATCACCCATGTCATCTCTGAATAATTTCAGTTCTAGTATGTCCCATCCAAGATAAATGGACAAGAACTGCATGTGGTATTCAAGTGTGTAAACCTTGGGTTTTTACAGTACCATATGGACTTGAACAATAAGCATGATGATCCTTTGTGTTTTGTTTTCTGTTTGCTTCTTTATCTTTTTTTTTTTCTTCAACTACTACTAAGTGATACTCTCATGGAACTGTCTACCATAACCCAAAGGTCTTGCTCCTGAAGACCTTTGGGCCAGCTTAGAAATGATCCAAGATGTGAAGATAGGATTATTCTTCCCCAAATGTATCACTTACAATTATGTACACTGAATTGTGATCTTTCTGCAAGCTATGCAGTCTCCCTTGTCCTTACTACCTTGCATAACCTCCTATCATCAGCAAAGCTTTGTCACCTCACTGATCGCTTCCCTTCTCCAGGTCATTTAAGAACATCTTGAATGGTACAGGTCCCAAGATAGACACCACATGGAATTTCATTAGTCATCTCTGTCCTGTGTAAGAACTGGCCATTCACTTCCATCCAGTGGAGGCCTACCCTCTGTCACATCTTTTAAATCATACTCTCATCCATTCCAGCACCTTCCTTCTTATGCCAGCAATGTTCTTGTGTTGCTTGGTTTTCCTAAAACACTTTGATAAAAAGTTCTGTCAAAAGTCTTTTGGAAATCAAGTTGACTGTATCAGTCAGACAATCCTCATCTACATATCACTGACCCCTTCAAAGAAGTCCAAGAGCTTTGTTAACTCTCACTGATTAGATAATATTTATTCAGGTAGATACTAATTCTCTCTCTTATTGCAATATCTACTCATTCACCTGGAACAGATGTCAAATTTTAGTTTGCTGGATATCCTTGGAACCTTTCTTAATGACTGACATCGCATGTGACACCTTCTGATTTTCATGTACTGAGCAATATTGAAGAGACAGGCTACATGCTGCTATTAGTAGTTATTTCATCCCTGAGTTATCTTAGAATTCTTGGGTGAATCCTTCAGATTCTGGACATTCATCTGTATTCATCTGCCTTTTGTACCGTTACCTCTTCCAGACACTTCAATTTCAGAGACATTCTCTGCCGAGTTCCCTGAATGCCCCAGAAGGGCTCTGGAAGGACAATTTCCCTGATTTCTTCCACAGTGAAAAAGGATGCAAACGGTTCAGCTCCTCTCCAGTGACTTTGTCCTCCCTGAGAGTTCATTTTATACCCTTGTCAGATTCAGACTCACTAACCATGTTTTTTTTGCTTCCTGATGCATTGGAAGAAAGATATTGAACTATTTTTTATTCTCTTCGCTAGTTAGGTCTCAGGCTCATGTTTGGTCTGCCTAATAATAATTTTAATGGTGTATCTGTCAGTGTTTAATGACATTTTTAGTTTTTTTCATTTGGATGTGTCTTTAGATTTTGGAAGGACACCTGCTTCTTTCCAATAGCCTCTCTTCGCTGTTTGGACACGACCGCTTCTTTTTACTTTCTCAGGCACGTCCAGTAAGCGGTGTGGATTGGCACTGTGCTTCCTGTTTGGTGTCATTCTGTAGTCACCATGCCCCCTTTATGGATTTAATTGTCTTGACTGCCACTCTTTGCTTATTCTTGGTAAACTTTCTCATTTTCACATAGTTCCCCATGTTGAAATGAATACAACGGGTGGGCATTTTGGCCTCTATTGCTCCCCAAAGATATTGAATCCAAGAGTGTTACAGTCATTCGTAAAGAGCAGTCTTAACGTTCAGCAAGATATATATGCATATATGGGTACATATACTTGTGTGTGTGCATATATATGTATTCACTATATATAATTGTGCAAATTGCAATATAGGGCAGATGTGGCTGGTAAATTGGGAAGGAACTACGAATGGACTTCTGATTCCCTGCAGGTATGACCAGACATGGGTAAGGGTTCATTTGGATCTGATCTGATTTCTGAGTTTGCCTGAAATATACACTGATAACAATTCGCATTTATTGCATGTAGCCCTCAAACCTTTCTAAGCATCATTATCCCTCTTTGCACAGCAATCATGAGCCACAGAACAGTGAAGTGACAAAAGACATTTCCTATGATTCTTCATTTCATTCTGCTACCATTATTGGCATCTCCTTATTTACTAGGAACCACTAACTTTGCAAACTATCGAGGGCGTTGCTTTCAAATCATGCTATTATAATTGTAGTTGATTTTATGTGGTAAACGTGCCCAGACAAGGTATTTACATTCTTCTTTTCATTCCCTCTTCTGTCTGCATATAACAAATATTTGTGTTGTAAGAATACAACATAGCATGATTTTCATGGAATAGACATTTTAAGGGAACTTCTTAGTTTCTTAAGCTTGTTTTGCATTTCACAGCTCAACAAGGCATTCTGATTGGACAAGACAATACAGACACAAAGCCCATGTTGTTGGGGCTTTGAGCTCATGGATGTTCCCGTGATTGACGTGGTACATATTCTAGAGATATCTAGCACTACAGACCAAGAATACCAAAGCACCAGCTTCGCATAAGTACACAGTCTATAAGCAATATCCCATAAAATAGGAAATAAGGAACAGCATTTTTTACTTTTCCATGGTGTAGCATCGAAACCTATGTGTATAGATTTTTTTTGCCTAATTATTGTCCTATGAGATGTACAGTCATTCCTTTTCCACTTCACCTTTCTGACTCCCATTTCTTCTATTAATCTATGGTACTCATCCAGTACTCAGTAAAAAAGTGTCTTGTTTTTGCATGTCCTACAGTGAAATAACCTGTCAGCACAATAATTTTGCATATTGGTCTATACTGATCTAGGGTCTCTACCATTTTTTTCACAGTAACTTGCATATTGGTATTTTAAGTTCTAGATCAGTACATTGACCACGTTTCATTTTGGGGGCAGAGTTACTTGCTTTACTAGCCAACCAATTTGTCTTGTCAAGACCTGCAAATGATAGAATATAGGAAGGTAGTACCTTTTCGTTACACGTTTGGTGGAGGCATTTTTGAATCTACACTTCCTTTCTGGACAAGGAAACACATGCTGCCTCAGCTAGTACGGCACCAGAAGCTTGAGGCTTTTTTCTCTGAATTGACCACTATCAGACATTGTTAATTATCTGTTAAAGCAGGGTCACAGACTTGACTTCCACAGAGAAGAAAAAGCTGAATTGTGCAGTAGCCAGTGGGCAATATTTATCAGCCCTTCCAGTACTCTCACACACTAGATGTAGTTTCATTTAGTAATACTAAGTCAAGCTCTGTGTCACATATCATCTCAAGCTGGTATGCCCAGAAGTTACTCCCTTTAACTCCATTTTACTAGTTTTGTCCCAAATGTAGCTATGCAGGTTACCAGCTAAAAAACAAAAAAAGAAAAAAAAAAAGGCTTTCTTTGGTGGGGTTTCTTTGGTATTCAGTAGCATGCTGCTTCTTCAATTTCTATGTCAGTGTCACACCATTTGGTTGCTGTATGGATTAGGTACCTTTATGTGCATAAGGGCACCTGATAATCCATGAAAATTAATCAAGTTGAATACTGTATTTATGAAAGCATCTAACTTGGTGCAGATAGGAAAAAAACCAAGAAGAGACTTGAAGAGTATAGAGGATCATTCCATAAATAGCAAAGATGCTGAACTGGCACTGTTCATTATTTTTCAACTCTCCACGTCATTTTGCTAATTAAATGAACAGTCCATTAGAATGTATTCTAGCTCTATAGACTTCTTTATTTGTACATGGTTCTTCAATATAATTTTATAGCAGTGACACTGAGAAGCCAAAAACTGGATACACAGTTTCCCCATTTTTCTGCCTTGTGACTTGGAAAGAGGACTGCCACCTCTCCCACATTGCCTGGTGCAGTAACTTGATTGGAATTTCATCTCCAAGACACAGTAACAACAGAAGTTTGGTACTCTACAAATATTTAAAATTCCCTTACAGTCATTGCTAATTTACTGATTCTTAGCTCTGCTGAATCAGCATCGCTGAAAGCAATGTCTCTCCTTAATCACTGGCAGAAAGCAGTGCCTCTGCAAGGGCAGAGTCAACAAAGAAGAGGATTAGGGTAGACTGACAGTAGCTGTATCAACTCCTGTACAATCATTTTAAAATTATCTAAAATCACTAACCTTTCACTTCTGGAGCATGAAGTTCAATTCTCTAGCCATGCATGAAAATGAGTTCAGCAATCTTGGTTTAGCCTCCACAGAATCATTCATGTAATTTGCCATGATTGGCAGATTTTGCTGTGGAGAAAGAGTGAATATGAATTAGAAAATGAAAATGAGGTTTTGTCAGATTAAAAAAAAACCCAAACATCAATAAATCTGAACGTCAGGATCACAGAGAGCAAATTCAGCCCTGAAAGCTTGGACCTTCATTCAACCCTGACATGGACAGAATTAAAAATGGGACAGAAGGCAGAATCTACTGTAAGCACAATGTAGCGGTCATCATGGCCTCAATGACGGTACTGTGAGTAGGATGGCTGCACACCAATGTGGACTACTCCTGAACTCTACTCCTCAAAACGCAGTGTGTCTGCTTATCCCCAGGAGGTGCTCTCAGTACTGCCCACTCGAGCACAGCGGGCAGCTTTGTGTCTCAAACATGCCCCGCGCTTCGCGAAGGCCAGCAGCGCTTCACCTGTCACCATGAATTCCGGGGTGCTGCTTAGAATCAAAAAGCTAACAGTCTGTTTCTAGACAGTGAGGAAGACCACGAGTTCCTCTTTTCCATGAAGAAGCACTTCCTGAACAATAAACAAATGCAAATCAAAACCTATAAACACACATGAAAGAGAAAAAAGTTAGAAAAGTATGAAAATAAGAGTGAGAGAGAAGTGAAGAACAGCAACCCCTCATCTGTCACAATCCTCCTCTCGCTTGCGTTGTGTGACTAACTCTTAGATCCAGACCCGAGCCTCCCATATGAAATGAACGCAGGTGACAATCACCGAACTACCTCAGTGAGGGCAGTGGATGGTCTTTGGACCTGGGCTATACATACAACTGCTCTGTCATTAACTTTTTCACCTTACGTATAATTTCTTTTTTTCTTCTATGACAAACACCAAACTTTGCATGGCTAGAATCCTTTGAAAGTAACCATACAATGATGCGCTGTCATTTCAAAGTTTAAATGGAACTGAACAAAGATGGTACCTTTTCTCTTGTGACCCAAATCAAGACACATGCCTGATGCAGATGGTTCTTATATTATACACACTTTCAAGAAGGAACGACGTCCTTATATCTGTTTACACAACATCTGCCACCGAAGGATATGGATTCTGACTGGAGCCCTGTGCATTACTGTAGTTAAATACTGTAAAACTCACCTAGACCTTTCACTCACTGCTTTGTCTAAAAAATAAGAGCCAATGTGAGAAAAGGATACAGAAACACATGAGGCTGATTGGTTTAACATAAATATTAGCTGCAACTATTTCTGTAAGATTTAACTGGTTCAATAAAAGCAGTAACAGCATGTGTACAGCAGACATTTACAAAGGGGATGTCTAAAGCACCCATCACCTCTGCAGCTCTTCAGATTATATTTAGCACTCCGCAGTCACCGTGCTATGTGGGGAACCAGCACATAAAACTCTAGCAAATCTAACCATCTTTGTTACTCAGCAAGGAAACTGCTTTTGTTTCCATCCAAAACCTTGCTCAAAATCCTGTCAGATTCACCAAATAATTCAGCCTGTTGTGTACTAACTTTAATGTACAACAACTTTCTACCTTGCACAGGCAGTCTGTATTTGAATCTCTAATAAAGATATTCTGAGATGTGATTTGCTGTAGAAAATTTTTCAGTCATAGAGATTTTTAAATTATTCTAAATTTTTAAATTATTCTAAATTTTTAAATTATTCGTTTCCCCCTTCTTGAATGTGTCTTCTGACAAGACTATAGAGTTAGGCTGGTGTTAGTGTATTTTTTCCTCTCTAAGTTCTGCTTTTGGGAAGAGACAGTGCCACTACCACCAGGAGTGAAATGCCCTGTCATACTCCTATGTTGTAACGTAAAGACAGACTCTTAGCCCATCTCTCATTTTCTCAATACTACTTCAAGAACTATCATTTAACAACAAAAAATAAATAAAGCAAGAGAATGACAGCAAAATCTAATTTAACCATGCTTTGGCTAAATCCACCAGGCACATTAGAACCTAATCCACTGTAGTCTTATTTAAAAATGGGTGGTTGAAAGGTGCCGTAGGATTTATAAAAAGAAAACAGATTGTCTCAGAGGCTGATGCCAAATAACGCATTGCCTGAGTTATCACTCTTCAATCAAAAAGTATATGAGAAAACTGCGTAAGTCATTTAGACAGCAATCACTATGGAGTTATGCTGGCCCCTCCTGTCAGTGATGAAACAGCCAAATTCCCTGACAGTGGTGAGTTATTCCTTTTATCACTGACAGAGCTGCCAAGAGAGTCATCAAGGCTACAGGCATGGAAAACATGAGGCCTCTCCAAATTCGAGTGATAAAAATACAATGTGTTTTATTACTTTAATCTTTCTAATATAAGTTTTCAAAAAATTACAACAACATCAACCATAGTTAGGCAACAATGCGATTAATTTAAACTCAGTACTTAATTCCTGCCAGGAAGCTTTCTCCCAGACCATGATCTTCAGGATTCTGTTCCCACCTCCCTCTGCCCCCAATCTCTCTCATAACTAAACACGTATCTTTCAGGCCTGACAAAGCCAGTATAAAATATTGGGTGTTTAATTACAAATTGTAATTCAGTCACTTTGGAAGTGAATTTTCTTTCTCTAGTTGCAGTAATGACTTAGTATAGGGAGTTGATAACTTTCTGTTGCACTTCAACATTGCTAGAGAGGCCACATACTGCGAGAGTCTAGGTGTTTAGAAATATTTCTCTGCCTGGCCTAGTTGCCTTTAAAAATCCTGAAGAACATTAAAATGTATTCATTCACTTGTATAGCTTTAAATACTTTAAAAACCTAGCATGTACTGAAGAAAAGCAAGTTTTGTGGGCCTGATTTCAATTTGAGCAGAATTTCAGTTAATAATGTTGCACACATAAACCCTCTTTTAACAGTCCATAATATTAAATGGAAGACAGGACTGCTAGAGAACTTTGTTATTTTTTCTCCCTCCTAAATCAGCATTACAGACTTTCAGCAGATGTCTTTAATAGACATTGTTATTAAAAAAGTATTACATAAAATAAATTCAGACCACTTCTTCAGAATTACTTTCTCTCACCATTAAGAGCGGAATTTATCTTGTATCTTCAAATTATTACATTTATGCCTAATGCAAACAAACAAAACCTTGTCTCCAGACACTATCAACATGTGTCAGCACCCATACTATTCTTATATTTAAAAAACTGTCACTGCATCCATTTACAGTAACCCCCTATTATTACAGGTTTAAAAGCTGGTCTTAAGAATGTGTTCTAGCAGAAAAGTTTCAGCACATAAGCATTTTTTTTTTTTTTTTTCAAGTTGGGAAAAACATTCATCTTCTTTTTAAGCTCTTGGGTGCCAAAGAGGCATTGTAGTGTCAGATATTTTTCTGAGCTTTCATAACCCAAAAATAATGTCAGTTTTGAGTTAATTTCTTGCAATGTATCAGCTAATAAATATGTACCTTTGCATTTTTACTGTTTGGTAAATGTTATTAAATATAATAATTTTCTCATGGCAAAAAACCCAACCACAGGTGATGTCTCTGGGTCAAACTGTCAATAAGACTACATGCCTGAGATAAGTACATGAAGTCATACTTACGCTCCTGCCATAAAATAAGCTTTGTTGTTCTGGCGTGAACATACAGTTCTTTATCTCCAACAGTCAGGCTATTAATTCACCAAAGTAAATAAAGATTTATGAGCTACAGATCTCCTCTCTCTCTCCCATGTGCACAGGTAACCTGGCTACATAGAAACTGGGAGCTGTCCGAGTACTCCTGACTTCCTAGGTCTTGACCAAATCTTGTCTTCATATTGATATCAGCCTTCTCCCTCTACAGCCTGGTTTCCAGAGAAACCTCATGCATGATCAATGGGAACAGCGGTAAGTTCTTGGTCTGGACAAGTGTGCTTTAAAGGTTGGTCACTGTTTGCTGTGCAAATCTTTACAGAGAAGTTCACAATAGTTAGCGTCATAACTTCTTCCAGCAGCGGGCTCTTTTGTAGCCATTGAAAAGAACAGTTTAAGGCAATCATTAAGGGGAAACTGGATCGACTGAGTTTGTTTCATAGAGTAGAACATTTTAGTTGGAAGGGACCTACAACTATCATCTAGTCCAACTGCCTGCTCACTTCAGGGCTGACCAAAAGTTAAAGCATGTTAATAAAGGCATTGTCTGAATGCCTCTTAAACACTGGCAGGCACGGGGCATCGACCACCTCTCTAGGAAGCCTGTGTAGACACAGGTACTTCCACAGAGGCAGCACCTTAGCTTTGTTGTTGAAGGGTCGCCAGCTCAGGGTCGTAACAACACCACAGTCATTGGTTTTAGTCAAGTCACTAGATTTTCAGCCTTCAGAGAAATAGTCTTCATTCAACAGTAATCATTACTTGTGTTAAGATTTCAAGCTCTTTAAAAACTGACAAGAAATTTTAAAGAAAATGAAAGCTCTTATCTTTATCCTCCTAATTCTGCTTGGGGAAAAGATGACTGAGAATTTGTAAGCAAATTCGGGAATCATAGAATCCTAGAATGCTTTGCGTTGGAAGGGACCTATAGAAGTCATCTAGCCCAATCCCCCTGCAGTGAGTAGGGACATCTTTCACCAGACCAGGTTGCTCAGAGCCCCGTCCGACCTGGCCTTGAATGTTTGGCGGGATGGGGCCTCCACTGCCTCTCTGGGCAACCTGTTCTAGTGTTTCACCACCCTCATTGTAAAAAATGTCTTCCTTCTATCTAGTCTAAATCTACCCTCCCTTAGGTTAAAGCCATTGCTCCTTGTCCTGTCAGAACAAGCCCTGCTGAAAATATTTTCCCCAGCTTTCCCATAGGCCCCCCTCCAGGTACTGGAAGGCTGCTGCAAGGTCTCCCCAGAGCCTTCTCTTTTCCAGGCTGATCAGCCCCAACTCTCTTAGCCTGTCCTCGTAGGATAGGTGCTCCAGCCCTCGCATCATCTTTGTCGCTCTCCTCTGGATTCGCTCCAACAGCTCCATGACCTTCTTGTGCTGGGGGCTCCAGAGCTGGACGCAGGACTCCAGGTGGGGTCTCATGAGAGCGGAGTAAAGGGGCAGAATCCCCTCCCTTGACCTGCTGGCCACACTTCTCTTGATGCAGCCCAGGATACGGTTGGCCTTCTGGACTGCGAGCACACATTGGTGACTCATGTCAAGCTTTTCATCCACCAGTACCCCCAAGTACTTCTCAGCAAGACTGCTCTCAATCACATCATCCCCCAGCCTGTATTGATACCAGATGCAGGACCTTGCACTTGGCCTTGTTGAACATCATGAGGTTCTCACAGGCCCACTTCTTGAGTTTGTCCAGGTCCCTCTGGATGGCATCCCGTCCTTCTGGTGTGTCACCTGCACCACTCAGCTGGTGTCGTCTGCAAACTGGCTGAGGGTGCACTCGATCTCGCTAAGTCATTGATGAAGCTGTTAAACAGCACCAGTCCCAGTACTGACCCCTGAGGGACACCACTTGTCACTGACGTCTATTTGGACATTGAGCCATTGACCACTACCCTCTGGCTGTGACCTTCCAACCAATTCCTTAGCCACCGAACAGTCCACCCATCAAATCCATATTTCTCCAATTTAGAGAGAAGGATGTTGTGGGTGACTGTGTCGAAGGCTTTACAGAAATCCAGATAGATCACATCCATATCTCTTCCCTTGTCCACTGACCTAGTCATGCCATCCTAGAAAGCCACTAGGTTGGTCAGGCGGGACTTGCCCTTGGTGAAGCCATGCTGGCTGTCTCGAATCACCTCCCTGTCCTCCATGTGCCTTAGCATAGCTTCTAGGAGGATCTACTCCATGATCTTCCCAGGCACAGAGGTGAGGCTGACAGGTCCATAGTTCCCAGGGTCCTCCTTCCTACCCTTTTTAAAAATGGGCACAACATTTCCCTTCCTCCAGCCACCAGGGACTTCACCTGACTGCTATGACCTTTCAAATATCATGGAGAGTGGCTTGGCAATGACATTAGCCAATTCCCTCAGGACTCTGGGATTCATCTCATCAGGTCCCATAGACTTATGTATGTTCAGGTTCCTCAGGTGGTCACAAACCTGGTCTTCCATCACAGTGGGAGGGGCTGTACCCCTCTGGTCCCCATCTTGCAGTCCATCAGCTGAGGGGGCGTAAGGAGAGAGGCTGTCAGTGAAGACTGAGGCAAAAAAGTTGTTGAGTACCTCAGCCTTCTCCTCATCCATTGATATGAGGTTGCCATTCTTGTTCATCAGGGGGGTACGCTTTCTTTAACCTTCCTTTTCTGGTTGACATACCTGTAGAAGCCCTTCTTGTTATTCTTAGCATCCCTTGCCAAGTTCAGCTCCAGCTGCACCTTAGCCCTCCTGACCTCATCCCTACACAACCGGGCAGCGTTCCTATACTCTTCCCAACATACCTGTCCCTGCATCCACTGCCTGTGCAGTTCCATCTTGCCCTTTAATTTGACCAGCAGGTCTTGACTCAGCCATGCTGGTTTCTTCCCTTCCTTGCCTGACTTCTTACACCTGGGGGCTGAGAGCTCCTGCGCTCTAAGGAAAGTGTCCTTAAAGACCTGCCAGCTCTATTCTGTGCCCCTGTCCCTGAGGACCATTTCCCAGGGGGTCCTACTGACTGACACCTTGAAAAGCTGGAAGTTGACTTTCCTAAAATTTAGGGTCCTGACGATACTCCTCGCCTTTCCCATATCCCTCAGGACTGTGAACTCCACCAATATGTGATGTAAAAAATAAAAGCTACCCAAAAGCTATGATTGCCACTGAGGCATGCTCTAATTCATACTATGGATTCTGGTACTCTTTCATGGTGTTAGATACTGTTGAATGAAGAAACCTCATCTTTTAAACAGGAACGTGTATCTGAGGAGCTTGCCCAAAGCATCCTAGCTTTAATATCCTCTATTGGCACTAAAGCAACCATAACAACCTTGAGTTGTCCTCAAGACTCAAGTCAGCTGTAGCTGCCTAGCTACATGCAGTATCCACACACAGCACTAAAGCATGAGGTATGAAGCACAGATATTGTTTGAAAGAACTGCTGACGTGATTAGGCAACACTGGAATTAATTAGACACTTCATGACATAAGATAACTCATCTGGATGGCCCCAAGAAGTGTCTACATCTGAGAAACAGAGTAAAAGGAAAAAAAAAACCCCACACCCAAGTCACAGTTCTGCTGTAGCCCCAGATATAATCTTGCCCACCGATACGGCTTTTCTCTACTGTGCACCTTGGCTGCTTCATCTGCTAAAGACATAAATCACAGTTGCCTGGAGGGGCCAAAATTTAGAAGGATGCAACCGCAGACCACGGAGTTGATGACTGACTCTGACATCGGAGAATAGCTCTGAGTAAGCTGCTGCTTTTCTATCAAGAGTGGGATCATTTTTTTTCCCCTGTAGGTATACACATTTCATAGCAACACATTCTGTTGCTATTTAGGATTCACTGGCCACTTCCATTGCAAATGTTCTTTTCCTGAGATTTATAACCACAGCTTTTGTTACAACGTCCAGTGCCAGACAAAACTTGCCTCATTTCATTGCAAAACCAGGACTATAGCCACCTTCACAGAAATGTTTGCAATTCTTTTGGCGAGCTTGAGACAATTATTAGGTGATGTTAGAACAATATGTAGCTTAAGGTCAGGAGTCAGCAAAAGCTCTTCAACTTCAAGTTGATTTGTTTAAAAATAAAAAATAAGGAATCCTCTGCATTCAAAGCAGAATCAGCATTGAGTGGAAGGCTGAATCCAATGATTGAAACCAAAGAAAATGTTTGTGTGAACCCCAGTGAGAATCAAAATAGCTGCATTTTGGAGTGCTCTATTTATAACTCTATAATTTTAAATGGTAAGACCAAAAATAGTCATTGCAATATGTCAGCTCAATGTAATTTTTCTTTCCAAGAGACGTAAATCAGTCCAATTCTTTTTTTTGGTAGAGAGTAGTAAAATAAATAATAAATAGTTTTCCAGATAGTTTTAGAGGTTTTTTTGTTACTCAAGTTTTAGTCCTTTGTGGCAAGAGTTCCTGGCATCTGAATATGGCCTTTTCCTCATCTGACTTCATTTAGGATATGCATCTATCAAGGGACTTTCAGAAATATGTAATGATTGAACAAGGCAGCTAGTTCAAGTGGGGGATAATCAGGCTTTCACCCTCCCCTTTTCTCCTTGCCACTGTTTCTACTCTCTCCACCTCCACTGTATCCTTAAAAGCAGCGGATCTGCAGCCAAGCACTGCACGCTCCCCGCAGCCAGCAAGTTCCTCTACAGCCTGGTGCACAACCACCCCAGCTGCCAAGGGCTGCGGAGAGCAGGGCAAGCAGCACCTTCCTGCCCAGGCAGGAACCCCCGGGCTTTGCCGTGTGGACACCCCAAGGAGGCCCCCATGCTCTCGTAGCAAAAGTTAAGAGAGAGCAACAATCCTCCCTTGGGCTTCCCTGTTACAGCAGAGATACCGAAAGGACAGGGTATTTCAGCAGCGCAGGATCTCATCTTTTAAAACACAGAACCCTTGCTGCCAGCCACCAAAGTTCATGGTAAACCTAAACGGTACCTTCAAGGGCTTGAGGCTCGGGGACATCAGGTATACATGGATGGTGCAAATATTGCCAAACAATATTTTTCATTTACATAGCACTAAGATCACAGAACACCTACACACTGATGAACTCTATCTCTTCGCATCATATTTATACCTAAAGAAAGCAACACCAGATGCATTGAACATTTTGCTCAAAACAACAGAAAAATGTGTGATGGAGCTGGGGACAACAAAACTTTCATTCTTACCCTGACATTGTGTTAGGATTACAGAATCATAGCATTCAGGTAGTAAAAGTGTATTATACACGGAACTATAGACTCAACCTGTATAGGCAGGTAGATAGAGCTCATGTAAAAGAATCCTATGCCAGGCAAAATCACTCTGGGTTTTCTCTTACAGGGTGCTGAGCTTCACAAGGGTACCGGAGGGAGCTCTAATGAGGCTTCACAAACAAGTTTTTGCAATAGGAGGAAAATACAAAGTGCCCCACAAACCCATGGCATACACAGTCAGGGCTATTGGGTAAAGCATCAGTGTTGGCTGCATCCGTGTGCAACCACTAGTAACAGCAAATGAAAGTATCAGAAACACTCAGGTGATTTAGGAGCACAGCACATTTTCTCAGAATGGATTTTACACTCTGGAAATACAAAAATTCGATAATAGGGTTCTTGTTTATATCTTCTTTTTCCTTCCTTCCTTCCTTCCTTGGTGGAGGAGCACAGTCAGAACAGCAAATGAAATCGGTGTTCCAAAGTCATTAGGTTTTTTTTGTGCTATAATACATAGCTGTATGGGAATTCTTTCAGGTTCACTGTTTGCACATTCCCCACGGGTATAAGCATGCCTCAAACACTCCAGTTTTCACGCTGTACATTTCTTTTGCACTAGCATTGCCTGCACGGCACACACATTGGCCTTTCTCTGCTTCCTACTGCACCACCGGGGGGACATTGCACCCTCCTCACCTCTCAGGCTATAGTTTTGCATTGTATTGGCTTTGGCACTAACATAGGCTTAAGAAATTGCCCTCTGCTCTTTGCCTTGCCCGCTGTTTAGCCTGATTCATTTCACTGATCCCATTCCAGCCTACCCCATTAACACTGGCAAAAGAGGGAAGCAAGGGGTCATAAACTGTGGTAAAGAGAGGGACGAATGAGCAATGAGCAGCTGGATGGAGAGGAAAGTGGTAAACATTAAACCATCTTTGCTGTTGGAGTATGTACAAGGAAAAAATGTTCTCAAAGATCCTGGTGACTGGTAAATCAACTTCGCTCCTTTGAATGCTTCTCTCTGTTACACGTATTCCACTTTGCACAATTTCAAAGTGGCAATCAGACCACCTGGAGTGGTATCTCGGAGCCTGGAACAGGCTGCGTAAGTCTCACTTGAAGCTAAGGCAACTGGGAGAGGAAAGAAGAATGGAGGCATGAGACATGCACACCACAGTAGAGCCACAGGGGTAGGAACGGCAATGCACATTCCACAGCAACCGGAAAAGAAAGACTACAAACCCAAGTGCTTGAGCTACACAAAGGTGTACAAAAAGAAACATACTTGGAAGAGAACTGGAGGAAGATGAGCTCTGCCCGACACAAGACCACAGTTCTGACTGCTGTAAAGGTGGTTGTAATTTATGAAAGTCGCACAGGTAGCACAGGGAAAAGTGCACACAGAAATAATGCCACTTTGGTAGCATTTTGCACTCATGACCTGGTGTCGGTGATGAGTAAGCAAAGCGGTGAAGTAGCAGGAGAGGCCATATAGGCATAAACATATGCAGCTGGAGTGCCTGCTTCTTTGTTCTGCCTTTACAATTTCTGATAACCTCTGAAATGTAATTCCTTATTAGTCTTTTTTAAGACTAATCCTAATTTCCATTTTTCCACCTTCAAGGATGGGCTCACACACCTCGAATTAAGTTCTAATCTTGACTTGAACACGAGCAAGCTCAGCTGACCTTTTCATTTTGGGCAGTTTGCAGCTCCCAGTGACTTAGCTATAGGATTTGCTAAAGGAAAAGTTTTAGGCTCCTAACTATGAACAAGCTTAATATACGAAAAAAAAATGTTTAGGCTCTCGTGCCATTATAAAGCACTAACAAATAAGAGTGCACACTCAGAGGACATTGTCATGTAGTTACCACTCTGCTGGTGCCAGATCGGTACTTTTCCAGTCAAATCACAGAAGCTCAGAATCGTTGAGGTTGGGAGATACCTCTGGAGATTATCCACTCCAAGCCCCTTGCTCTAAGCCAGCGGCTCAGAGCAGAGGTGTGTTCAGTTGGGTTTTGAATATCTCCAAGGATGGAGGCTCCACAACCCCTCCGGGCAACCTGTGCCAGTGCTCAGTCACCCTTACAGCGAAAAGGGTTTTTATGTGTAAATGCAATTTCTTTTATTTCAGTTTGAGCCCATTGCCTCTTGTCCTGTCACTGGATACTACTGACAAGAGCCTGGCTCCATCTTTACATCCTTCCATCAGATGTTTAGATAATTTATGTAGGACAAACCGTGGTGTAGGAAAAGGTCTACAAACACAAGCCTAAAACACAAAAGGTCTTCACCTCAGTCTTGACACATAAAAATACAGCCCACTTCCACTTTGCTATCAATATAAAGTTGCAAATTCATCATCTAGCCATTTCAGCGAGGACTCTGTTTATCTGCTTTACTTGCATATTCCCCGTGTTCCTCTGCCTGCTCAGTAATCACTGGGATTACTTGATAGCAACTAAGTTATTTGATGTTTACAAGTATACCAACTTGGTTCCAGTCAAAAACTTCTCCTGTTTTGTGTGTGTGAAACACGAGCCCAGCCCTGAGTAAAGACAAGCGGCAAAACTCCGACCAGTCAGCAACCTATCAGTCAGCCAACTATCTTTTAAGCACTTGGTGAAAGCAACAAAATCCTTTAATCTTATTTGTTTGAAGTGTGATACAAACCAGGGAATTTCTCATTTTTTAGCAAAGGAACAAAAGGTAAATTTCTATCAAGATTTATACATGTACCAGCAAGTCTTTCCAGACAGTCTAGGAAAAATCGTCAACAGTGTTGTCAGACTTCAGAAAAATAACAAGTATCTTATTTCAACAAATGCGATTTGATCACGAAATCCAACCTTCATGAAAGAGAAATGCAGTTGCAGGTTTGAGGCCTCCTACCCTTTCCCCCAAAAAGCTGACAGTTAAAAGTTTATAAAAGCTGACAGAGTTTTAAAATCAAAAGTTTGCAATCTTCAAAACACCCCTCATCTCCAATATCCCCGCATTCCCTTCCCCCAGGTCATTTCTGGAGACAATGTGGCAGTGGTGATCATGACAAGGAATTCTGCTTGATTTTCTTTGTTACCTTCAAATTCTAGAGAACTGTTAACCATACACCCACTGAAAATTTGGTCTTGGCTAACTATTTTCCTCTGTTAGGTTTTGCTCTTAGCAAAGTAAAACCACTATTGCAGTTTTGGCAGAGCAGAGTAGGAAAGATTTTTTTAAAAAATTTTAATGCTCATTTTGCATCGTGAGCAGTTACTAACTTGCCCTGAAATCAGACTGTATTAGTGTGGTGTGGGAGACAGTTCCTGGCTAAATTTGCGGGCCTGGTAATTAGAGATAATCTTTTATTTCTGTCTGTACATCTTTGAAAGATAATAACCATAGTGCCCAATGACAGCATTTTTACAATTTTCCTTCAGAGAAAAACTGCCATTTCGGGCATGTTAATCATGAAAAAGTCACTCTCATAAAAGTCACTCTCAAGAAAATGAACATAAGATGGAAGTGCAACGAATATAGTAAAAATCCTTATTAGCCTACAGGCCGAAGCAGAAGTGGTGTAAGACTGTAAAGACACAAGCTAAGCACGGATAGCTGTCCTGATTAAGGGACAAAGCATTAAGAAAGAACACAGCTTGTTAGAGATGTCAATATCAAAGAGTGACTGGAATTACTTAGAATGGTCCAAGGTAATAAATCTTCAGCAAACGGAATGTACTTAAGAAAGGAGAAATTTAGGTCAAATCTCAGGAAAAGATTGCTAACGGTGAAGTGCAGAAGGTTATGGAATATTTGCCTGAAAGAAGAGACACGAGGCATATCCCTGGAGACTTTTAAAACTACACTGGAAAAATCACTGAAGTATCTGGTACACAATAATCCTACACCAGGAAGGACAAAGGCTAGATGATCTAACTGGGCTTTTCCATCTCTCCTTTCTGTGATTTAGTGGTAATTCCACTGGCCAGTTCTAGTTTCAAACACAAAAATTCAACATCAGCTGTAAGTATCCCCTGTTGAATCCAAATGCTGTAGAATAACTTAATCTTCACCCCAGCACAGAATGCAAATGCTCTTTAGATATGAAAACAGATCCCATGTTTGAAGTTACTTTTATTTGAGTATGTCTACGTTACAATGAGAAGGAAACACATTAAAAATGTGAACAGTCATTGTGTTTATACTTGCAGCAGGGATCAGATATGCTCAACCTGGGTAATCATTAAAATTTCCAAATTTTGAATGGAAATTGTACAGATACTCTTTAATTGAGGTGAATTCTATAGGTACTGTTATAATGCTGCTCACCAAGAGCAATAGCGATAGATTCTATGAACTTTTAAAGGCAGGCATACACCTTTCTTACTTTCCGCTTTTTTTTTTTTCAAGCTGACACTGAGGGAATAAAGAAAAAAATAAGGATGTGGTATATTTTACATGGAGTCCTCTGAAAATCTTACTCTTTTCACTTAAAATAACCACTACCTGGTCTTGATCTCAGATTTGGAAAGAGCTGCAGTTACCCGCCCTTCTGAAATCCACAAAGACACATGCTGTTCTTCAAAAGCTCTTGTTCTATGACAGTTGATCACAGGTGAGTAGCAAGGATTGGGCCATCAGTCCCTCTGAACTTCATGGAACAGGTGAATTACATAAATGGTACTAAAAGTGAGTAAGGGTTGTAGGACCGGATGAAGATATACTAACAAAAAAACATGCACAGAATGCATCTGCGTTACCATTTCAGTTTGTATGAGGAGTGTGCTTCTGGAGAGGTTTCTCCTGATTGTCTCATCCTGGCTGGTTCATACCATGGAGCAGTTTGAAGCTGGAATACTTTCAAATGAAGGTAAACTGGAAGATGTGTTCCAGCCATTAACAGACATGCAGTCCACTGCTCCAGACTAGAGACAGTACAAAGCAAAGCAGCCTGAAATGCATATAGCATGGTCCTCTGCACCAGCTAGATTCACGGTACGGCTCCACTCCCACTACATCACACTACTTGCTAACACAGATGTAGCCATAACCCCTCTAACAGCTCCCTTTTCCAAAACCGATGGTCTGACCAGCAGGGGCCAGCAGGTCAAAGGGAGGTGATTCTACCCCTCTGCTCTGCTCTGGTGAGACCCCACCTGGAGTCCTGCATCCAGCTCTGGAGCCCTCAGCACAGGAAAGACATGGACCTGTTGGAGCGGGTCCAGAGGAGAGCGACAAAAATGATCCGAGGGCTGGAGCACCTCTCCTATGAGGAAAGGCTGAGAGAGTTTGGGTTGTTCAGCCTGGAGAAGAGGAGGCTGCGGGGAGACCTTATAGCAGCCTTTAAGTACCTGGAGGGGCCTACAGGAAAGCTGGAGAAGGACTTTTTAGAAGGGCATGGAGTGACAGGACAAGGGGGAATGGCTTCAAGCTGAAAGAGGGTAGAGTTAGAATAGAAGAAAGGAAGAAATTCTTTACAATGAGGATGGTGGGTCACCAGAACAGGTTGCCCAGAGAAGCTGTGGCTGCTCCCTCCCTGGAAGTGTTCAAGTCCAGGTTGGATGGAGCTCTGAGCAACCTGGTCTGGTGGAAGATGTCCCTGCCCATGGCAGGGGCGTTGGAACCAGATGATCTTTAAGGTCCCTTCCAACCCAAATCATTCTATGATTCTACAAGACTGGTAGGAGATTGATGGAGAACCTGAAGCAATACCATTCACGCTAGTCGTTTGGCTCAGCAGTGACCTCTTTCCTCCGTCTGGTCCCCACGGGCGCTCTGCCAATGAGCCGCGGTCGGGCTGGTGAAGTGTGGGCTGGAGCCTTAAAGACACGATCCCCAGGGCAGGAGGTGGCGCACCGGTGACGTCTGGAAAATTCTTTGCCACAGACTCTGTTTTCTCTGCGGGGCAGGACTGGGCCTGGGAGCTCGAGTACCAGATCTGGACAATCACCACCTCAAGTCTCCCGCAGCTTCAGCCTCCAAGAGGCTCACAGGACTCAAAACAGCGGCCTGCAAAGCTTTCTTTGCCTGCAACTGCCAAAGGTGCGATGCCGCCAGCGGTGACCCTGGCAGCCGCAGTGCACATCACGGGGAAGGAAACCGAAGCGTCCCAGCTTCAGGACCCAGCGACAGACAGAGAGAGAGGACAGGGCTGCACTTCGCACAGGTACTGACGCCACAGAGGACCTTCTGCCCTGAGAACAAGCAAATACAGCCACCCCGGACTTCGGAGAAATGTTTGAACCACCCTCCGGTGGCTGAGGCCCTGGAGTGATCTTCCAGTCAACACAGTGTAGGCAAGATGGACAACTTACATTTGAAGAATTTATAACAGTAATTACGTTATGGTGGTGTCTGCAGTAATAATGGCTAGGATGGCCTCTCAGTTTTACTTGTCTGTTATCTCGATATATCAAGTCTATAAGGGCGAGATAGCCCAGTTCTAAAACGGCAAACCAAACGTCCTTTGAGTGCTCTTCACTGATGAGGAGGCACAACGGAAAAATAAGGCGGGGAGAGCCCCTGCTCACACATGTGACAGATGCAAGGTGGGCATGGAGAGCAGGCTGAGGCCCGGGTGGAAGGGCAGCCTTGCTGCAGAAAAACAGACCTCCAAAGCAGGACGAGCAATATGAATCAGCAGTGTCAATCTGGGGGGAAAAGGCAAACACCATATTCCGTGTGTAACAGAAGATTGCTCTGTGAGATGGGTGAAGTAATCATTCTGCTTTATTCACTACTGTTAAGGCATCAGCCATAGGTGCGGCACCTTGTTTTTGGCACCATGTTTCAAGAATGATGCCGATAACTGGAGAGAGCAGCAGAGAGCAATAAGAATGATCAGAGGGTCAGAAAACACAACCTACAGTGAAAGATCAAAGAAACAGCAATTGTTTAATCTCCGGGCGGGAAGACTGAGGAGGAGTTTTCAAAGAAAAAGAATAATTTGTTCTCCCTGCCCGTCGTGAACACAAAGTAATAGATTTAAATTGCAGCAAACTTTTTTAATGATGAGCACAGTGAGATGTTGAAACATTGCCTAGAGAGGTTGTGGTATATTTGTCATTAGAGAAGAAGTTAAACAAACATATTTCAAGACTGACCTCAACAGAGTGGAACTCTTAATGGGGATGAACTTTACGACTGCCAGAGATCCCTTCCATTTTTTGCCATTATTTTATGAGAGAAAAAAAGGCCTTTTTGCTTCAAACACAATTAGGATTCAAAAACAGGGGATACTATTTGCTTACTGCATGAATTGAGAAACCGCAAGTATTTCTGTATCTCGGCTTCTCGTCTCCTCATCACATCAATAAAACGGAGGTAGTAATACACAGTTTATGAGAATACTGCGAGTCTGTAATGCATTATTGTAACCTTGTGGAAGCTGGGAAAGGAGGTGGTATACAAATGTAAAATATTTCCAGACTCTCAGTTTCTTTTTCATACTTGCACTGCTTTAAATACTGTAATCTGTTTTCCTTTCTTCTCAGAGTTTGTAGGCTAAGTACACTGTGATCTCTACTAGTAACAGAAGTACAGCTCTTCCCAAAGAGGAACAAAACAGAGCTCGTGTAGTTTAATAGAACACTGAAGTCGAGAAATGACTCTAGGTTAAAAAACCCCCAAACCCTAACCATTACATTTCATACTACTACAAGTTTCTTTTATCGTGTAGATTTCACCAGAAGAAATTTCAAATTCAGAAACAGTGATCCTTGCTGCTCACTTCTGCATGTTGAAAGGTCTCCTGAAAAAGATCTACCTCCCCAAAACACTTAGCGAACATGTACAGCCAACACTAGCAGTGAATGTTTAGAAGACCTCTCCAACTAAAGCACAGCTCAAGTGCCTCATCATTACTTCCCTTCCAAAATGCAACAATGGCTTATATTCACTAGAAGTTTAAAACATTCTTTGTTGTTAAGAAGGTTTATATTTAAAGAAAAACAATTCAGATAAACATGGCATACTGTATAATCCAGAGAGATAACTGCAGCTCAGACCCATCAAAAATGTTAATCCCAAATTAAAATAATTCTTAAAAGCCTTATTCAGACACTTCTTTCTGATCGTCTTGTTACAGACACTTCCCTTTTGCAGGTGCCTGCAACAATATCCGGAATAAACCATGGCCCTTCTTGCCATGCCAGTGTCCTGCTCCCCTGGCAGCCATTCCTCTGGGTGACCAGTGCAGACCCCCAGAGCCCAGTCTCTCTGTGGTACAAGGACGGTGGCCATGATGGTGCAGTGACAATGTCCAGGACAGAAACTCTGCGTGGGGAAAGCAAGAGGGATGGTGCTGGACATGGAAATATGGCTACGGCACACATCAATGGAAGGCCTATCAAAAAACGTTGGAAACCCCCCCTTGGCCCTCAGCAGGAACTTAATCCTCACTCCTGTTGTTTGCACTACAAGACAGCATTTTGAAGTCCAGTTCTGACACACATTTTTCCTGAGCACGCGTACACATGTATCACTTACTAAAGTGACTGGGATTATTTACACATACCTTGTTCCTCATGTGTGTGTCTACATTTAAATGTTTAAGAACACAATCCTGGAAAAGTAATTTGAAAAAAAATTTCCTTTTAGCATACCAGCTGCTGAGATGATTAAGTCACTAATACTTTGTAAGTTCTCCAGCTCTCAAGAGACCTCTTGCATTTGGTTTTATTTGTAGAAGTGCAATATCCCTAATTCCTATCTAGCTTAAGTCAAAACCCATTGCAATCAACTCACTCTCTTAAAGAAATTATTATTACAAAGACATCACATCAGAACTGCTGGTACATTCGATTGCTCTTTTTTTACAACACTGCTTTTAAACTGATTACTTCTCATTTATTAAAACTGAAGACAAGTATTACAAACTACAGGTAAAAGCATATTTGTATTATTTTAACAACTAGAGTTCTACACAGGAGCTGGATTGCTTTGCTCTATACCGATATATTTGAATATGCAGGGAAAAGTTTTGCAAAGATGTGATCAGCAATCAAGTGCTTGTACCACATAGGAAAGTCAGGCACTTAATCCTCACTTGTGCTAATCAAAAGCCTCCTCTGCAAGATGCATCATATATGGCCTTTGCTATTAAAAAAATAAATAAAATCACAATGATGGGCAGAAGTTGCGAAAAGAGAGATGATCAAATATATTATGAATGGGGCTGCTCAATGTTTAGTACTATACATTATTTTCAACCTCTATTTTCTGCAACTGTCTAAGATTTCAAGTGGTAGCACTATCACTGCCATCTCTCTCCTGCACCTGGGGAAATGCTACAACCTTCTTCAAAACCTTTCAGTGGGAAAATTTGTGAGAGCCCGTTCTCCTTGACTTCTGTCAACTTACTGTTCAATAATATTCTTTTGGTGTGCAGAGCCACTTGCATCAACAGTTCTTCACTGGTCACAGTCAGAGACTGTGATACTTTCTGGCTCGCTGACACCATGTAACAGTACAACTCAATGGCAAAACAAATTTTTAACTTGCAAGGTGCTCCTAATCAAAGTCCTCAAATTACAGACATACAAACTGGAGTTAGGTAATACAGTTTCTTGTATCAGCTAGAGAGAGGTCAAGAGTAAGGCAAGAATGACTGCAGTTTTGCAAAAGAACCTTGTTTGGGGACAGAGTCAGTCTGAAAACTGGAGCAGGGACGGAAACAGACACGAACCACCCTGACAAGTAGTGTACGAGTATGAATCAAGGAGGGAAATTAAAGATGAGTAAGGAACAGATTCAGTAAGGTAACTGCAGTAGATGAAGAAACAGTGGACCTGCAAACCAGAGGGCAGAGCTGAGTTTAGGCATGATGAGATGCTAGGATACCTACGAGAGCTAGTCTGACGTACTAGGACTAAGAACTGATGGAAGGGGAGGGAGGAATGAGAATTGTGCAAAATGCCTAAAGAAAGGAGATGGCATCCAAGAGCAGTAGCTATTAGGAAGTGGGCAAAGAGGGAGTGTAGAATCGGTCACTGTGAAAAAGGCCAGAGAAGTGAGGAGTCAGGAAGGTGGGAACTAGTACTGATTGGCCAAGGACTGGAATAGGGAGCCTGAAGGGTTTAAATAAGGAAGAAAACTATGTAGGTGAAGAGAAGCAGCATGGAATGAGGGCAGAGAAGGAGGACTATGAGAAGGACAGGCTGGAGAAGACAGGGTATAAAGGATCACAGTTGTCCTTCTGACAAAAGCTATCATTGCAAAGCCTGGAGCAGCCCCATGCCATGCCCGACTCCAACTGTCTGCGGAACCCACTGCCAAAGACCTTTTGCAGTATATGTGGAGAACATGCACCATAACAAATTCAGGTTTTTGCGAGAGATCTAAAGTTACAAGAGTGCAGATGATATGGGTAGATGCCAGTATGACACTACGTGACAAATGCAGAATAGCATCTCCCAAAGACAACAGGAAGTTTTGCCAAACTATGTACTCAGAGATTATCAAATGCCAGAACCATGCAGCCTTTTTTCTGTATGTGTTATCACACCAATTATATGATCATGTGCCAATTTTTCCACAAAACCCTTGCTTAAATAGAGCAGCTCTGGTGGCAGAGTTGTACAGCACAAAAAGCTATTCTCCATTTCATTTGTGTTTCATTCGTTGCTGGAAATGGAAAATAGTCAGCAAAGAGACACTTGCAGGAAGAGATAGGAATATGTCACAGTTAAGACACCTGAAGAATACCGCACTAAAATGTATGCTACTTTTACTCCTGCCCCATGTTTTCCATGTAATTCTAGTTCCAGTTGCCTGTGATCAATTTTGCAGACACACCCTTTCACAGTTTTGGTGTAGCCAGTGGGACTTGCGCATTCAACTTACTGAAGTGTTATATATAAAGTACTCTAAGAACTCCGATCTCATGTGTGTTAAATCAGATGCTTGTAGTTAATGGATACTTCTAGTATCTTCATGTCTGATTTTGTCCTCCGTTAAACAGTATTGAGGCCTCTTTTCATTCACACATGGGAACCTTGCAGAGCAGCTGTCACTGACCAGCAGCCTCCCTGACATTGTCTATAAAGTCCTTTGCTTATGAAACACCCAGGTATGTTACGGACACACACCTGTAAGAAAGGCCTCAGGCCACACACTAAACAAATAAATAGGCAAAACATTAAAAAAAAAACCCCAAACTATAACCTCAGTAAATCTTTACAGCAAAAGGAGCATGTGGCTGTATCACAAATAAGCAGTTCCAAACCCCTGCTGGATAGGTTAAACAGCCATGGAAGTGTGGCGGAGGGTTCAGTGCTAGGTTGTACAAATCCTCTAGGGAGGCTGGGGACACATTTAGGTCATGCCATAGCAAAACTGGAACACTGACACCACTGTCACTGTTACCTGTACCTTCCAGGTTGCAGACTTGCATTTTGATGCACGGACTTGTTTCCATTTAACACCGTCCATGCTAGACACCGATACAGACAAATAGGAAGAAAACCCCAAATCAACAGAATACAATGGTATTCAAATTGTATGCCACAATGGAAAACACAAAAAGGAGAAAATTAAATAGAATAAATATAAGGTGTTAATTATGATGCTCCTTAATTTTGAATACTTGACTTTGCAGTCATAATAGTGTTATTTCAAAATAGTTGTGTGTGGATAATCGACAGATACATACATAAAATTATTCTCATGAGTGTCATTAGAAACAGTTTTAAAGAATATTTTTAAACAATAAATTAATTTAATTAGTCAATGTTCTTACATCTTTATATTTTATTATGAAAAAGACTTTTATTCTGAACAACTAAATGTTGGATTTATTAATGCTAACTATTTACTAAATATTCATCATTCCCAAAGCTGAAAATTATTCCAAAGCAACTGATTGTTTTAGCTGTCAGCTACACATATTAAGGCAACAAGAGCCTCCTCAAAACAGGTTCTTAATCCTCATTAAGTTGAAGAGCTGTCAGTAAATATCATGTGAAAGACAAGGCTATTGATATTAGCCTGTGTAACAGAGTTTCAAATCCTGTTGTCCCAAACTTGGTCACAAGAGAAGATATTCTGTCCAATTAGTGAAAGATGAAGACATCTGGAAGCATGAGGATGTAATGACACAAGCACATTTAAACAGTTTAAGTGAGACTGTGGGATTTGAGCCAAGATACACCTGTATCAATCCTGATTCAACCAAATTCCTTTTTTAGAAATGCCGTCTGTGCTTATGACGCTACAAACATCCTGGTCCAATGAAGTCAAACAGAACTGATGGAAGCTGCAGGGTGTCTAATGAACTAACAGAAGCCTTTGTTCCAATAGACCAAGCTATCATAATTTAAGAAAATTAACACTGTCTTTTCATCTACTTGCTACAACTTCAGTAGTTGTATAAGTTATACGATTTACAGCATACTATGAATAGATTCTTTTCAAATTTGGATACAGGTTTTTTGATAAAATACGTTAGAACAGCTACAGAGAAGGTAACAAAAAGTCCATCCAGCCCAGTAGGCTGTGTCTCCGACAGCAAACGATAGAGTATGCACAGGCAGAGTGTTGCTGTATACTTGCCATGTTTGTAAACTGTAGCTCAGGGGCTTCCTTGAGCCATAATTAGAGGCTTAATAGTTCTCAGTCTTTTGTGCTTTGAAAATGCATCCAGTCACTTTTATGTGAACGCTAAACTTCCTGTCATACTTTCTGAAGAATATAGCATGTTAATGCAAAATAAATTGTGCATAGTTTCATGCCAAGTTTCAAGATTAGCTGTGATGCAGAGCAGATGAACTTTCGAAGCAGGATTAGATAAGCTGCTTAATTAAGTGAGTTCAGATTCCTTAGGAAAGCTACTGCGGTTGTTTAAAACAGAGTAAAGAATTCTGCAATAGTAGAAGCAGACATGCCCAGTGTCAAGTCAATGCTAGAATTGGAAGGAAAAATGAAAAAGAACCTCTTTCTTCTGATAACAGAAAAATCCATTCAGAATTAGTAAATTATGATTAATTTCAACAAATGACAGAAAGGTCAATAATTTTGGATAGGAAGCAGATTTAAAGAAATTGCAAAAATCAGCTCTCACTTCTGAGAAAGCTAAAGACATCCAATGTAAATACAATTGCTGTAATCCCCGCCATCTACCCCAAGACAAATTACTGGTTTAGATGAGACAAGAAAGTTTTTAGGATGCACGATTCTGTAACGTCTGTGCAAAACCAGAAATGAGAACTATAGTTCCTTTTCAATACATCACGACTACTGCCTACATCATCTAGTCACATGGCCTGTAGGAACATGCTTGCAAAATGAAAGATGTGGCACTAAGAAACAGACATCTACCTTGTATGCATTTCAGAGCACTTTTATTTTGGAGTAGCTGTGTTGGGAACCTTGCAGAAGGCATTATATTCAAGGAGTCAGTGATCTTGAGCAAGGTACATCTACTCTTTTAGGCCTTGTACTTCAGGCTGGAGAAACCTGTACGTTAGCCTGAGGCGACTCAGTAATGATGGTGTGACCCATGCCAGCCTGTGCTATGCGCCAGTGGATGTTAGAACAGAGATAACATACAGACTGAACGCCCATCATTGTTTGGAGTATATTAAAGTGTGGTCTTGCTGCCCAACTGTTTAAGAGGAAGTCGGTTTGTACACTCAGAGCAATCCACAATTTGAACAAAAATCCTGGCAAGTGGAGGTGATCATTGTGTTCACAATCTGACCAACACAAATGTGAAGGCACTCCTAATTCAAGATTATCAAGTAGACTATCTGTGTTTTATGCACAAGGACCATGGACTAAGTTCTGTGGAAGGAATGGAAAACAGGATAGAGAATAGAGGAATGAAAGGGAAAAGGAGGTTAGGTAGTTTATAAGAAAACACTGAAAGGAAGTACATGTATGATAAATAAGAACTAGAAAGTAACTTTCTCAGAGAACATCAATTGTTTTGTGTAAGAGTTGTATTACAAAAACTGTAGGACGAATTCTGTTTTAACTTACACCAACATATAATCATACACACGTGTAGCTTCCCGTGGAATTCTCCACATAATTTTCTCCAGAGAAGGCAGCTCACAAAATTTCTGCTGCTTTTAGCTGCTGAAAATTTTGAGCATGGAAGACTATTCTCCTAGTGGTTAAATAATTCTGTAGGAATCTCACTGTTGGTGAATCTAAATTTCAGTTTGAATTTTAGATCATTTTAAGTTAAAGCCATTACATTATTCTAAGTTAAAGGACAACATGTGCACTACTCCAGACATTTCAAGCCCTATTACTGCATGTAAGGTTTGGCTTTCTGAGGCAGATGCCACTGGCTCCAAAGAATGAATGCTTTTGAACAGGGAGGCACATACTAGTTTTATTATTCAATTAACTAAGCTCCATGAATACACTTGGCTGTCTACAAACAGCAATGTGCTGTCACAGCTCAGGGCTCCAAACTGTTAACATTAAAAAAATAAGAGACGATATCAGTTATTTAATTTGCATAACCTGTAATGTGAGTAGTTTAGAGAATGGACCATATAGAGAAGTTCAACAGCTGCCTGCAGTATAATATATTCAAAACAGGAGTCGCTTCTAATTATAGTACTGTTTCTCGTAAATCTCTAAATTACTTTCCTTATATGCCCAGAAGGATTCTCTCTTCAGAAAAGAAGTTTGTGGCCACAGGTACCTCTGGGGGCAAGAACAAGCAGAGACGACAATAAAAACAGTGGAATCTTTTAGACCAGATTAAAGTATCTTTTTTGTGGAAAAAAATCCTTGGTAAGCAGCTGTAACCAATCATGTAAGACAATGAAATAGAAAGAAAGGAAAGAAAAGACTGAGTCCTCCAACAAGATGAAGCTCAGTTCAGGTAAATGAATTTATGGGCATGTAGTGAGGCAGAACAGTAACGAAAGCCAGAGGCTGCAGTGAGTTGTCAAGGTGAGTCTTTGCAAAAAGATTTCTGTGATTTATTTTGATAAATAAAAATGAGAGGAGAAGGAAGAAATTGCACATGAAGGAAATTTAAAATGCCTGAAAGGTAGGAACAGGTATTTAGCTTGTTAACAAAAAAGAAAAGGTTTAAAGAACTATCAGTAAACTAATTTCCATCCACTCGTTCATAACTCAAATGTTTTCTTCCTTAATCTAAATACTCATGGTCTGGAAAAAAATGTAGAAAACTCTGAATAAGACAAAAGTGAAATAATCAACAATTAGAAAGTTGTTTTCATATACACAGCATAGACTTAATTGTTGAAGAGTAATAAAACTGTAAAACAGAAACTGTTTTAGCCCAAGAAACTCAAGAAACTCTGTAAAGATGATGTAAGAAGAATTTATGAATGTGTTTTTGAAGGGAGATATACCATCAGGTTCTGACTTTCTATCTTGATCAAGGAGTTAAGTGGCTGGAAAATGGACAGTGCACAGGAAATTCTTCATTATATAATACACTGTTAACATGGGTTTCAGTTATTTGTGAAGGGTGAAATGTCTGGGGATACCTCCTTTTCACCCAAGAATTTTACAGACTAAGGTAAACCGGTGTACAGAAGGGAAGAAGTTAGAAGGAACAGCCAGACTTTATTCATTCAATCTTTTAGCAATCCTGGGATCAATCCTGAAAATGCTCACTCTCCAAGCTTATACCAGGTTGCACTTGTTAAGTGATGGCATTAGTAAAACAAATTCAAGATTACTGCAAATTCAGAAAGATAAGCCAGAGGAAGCTAGTTGATTAAACACGTTGTTGCCCCTTTACCCTGGGCCAAACCGCAAGATACTGCTTCGTAAGGCCACTGCAAGAGCAACATGATGATACAAGTTGAATAATTCTTCGACAAGAATGACTTCTCTGCTAGAAATATGTATAAAAATTGTGATTCTCTGAATGTACTAGAAACAAGCAGCAGTCATTCAGAAATCCTAGCCTGCCTTTTAATCAATCCTGTGTTCTAATGAGCTGTCTCTCTTGCCTCTCAAATAACCCACACTTCATTGGTTTTCTCACTTTCTGCTTCTGAAGCAGTCGCTCACATCTCTAGTTCAATGACTTAGACCCTACATTAGCAATCAGTAACAGGGGAATCTCTCATCTCCTGTGTTGGCTTTTCCAGAGTTCTTCGCCATGAAGACTATGCTATCACAGGTAACAGCTTCTAGAGTTTCACTTCTCTTACCCCTGAAAGGAACTAATTCCATAAGGCCCAAGCAAAACGTGGGTCTGCATGCCCAATAATTTCATTTGTGACTGGCTGGGATATCAGACACACTCCCTGGCTGTGTCCCAAATGTCAGTTCTGAGAGTGAATTAACCCAGCCAGAAAAAAATGAAGGAATTCAATAACTGACTTAAGGAATGATTTACCCAATTTTTATCAGAAAATTTTCATGACAAAAACCCAAATTGATTTTCATCATGTCCAAGTCATTCTAGACTTTTTTTTTTTTCTTCTCTCCCAATTTTCTTTTGGCAAATCATAGAATGGTTTGGATTGGAAGGGGCTTTATAGATCGTCTAGTTCCAACCCCCCTGCCATGGGCAGAGACACCTCCCACTAGACCAGGCTGCTCAAAGCCTCATCCAACCTGGCCTTGAACACTTCCAGGGAGCGAGCACCCACAACTGATCTGGGCAACTTGTTCCTATGCCTCACCACCCTCCTCGTAAAGAATTTCTTCCTTATATCTAATCTAAACCTACCCTCTTTCAGTTTAAAGCCATTCCCCCTTGTCCTGTCACTCCATGCCCTTGTAAAAAGTCCCTCTCCAGCTTTCCTATAGGCCACCTTCAGGTACTGGAAGGCTGCTATTAGGTCTCCTCAGAGCCTTCTCTTCTCCAGGCTGAACAGCCCCAACTCTCTCAGCCTTTGCTTATAGGAGAGGTGTTCCAGCGCTCTGATCATTTTTGTGGCCCTCCTCTGGACCTGCTCCAATAGGTCTGTGTCTTTCCTGTGCTGAGGGCTCCAGAGCTGGATGCAGGACTCCAGGTGAGGAGAGGGTGTTTCTAGTTCATCCCTGATGTGGACTGGCCAGACTAGAATATGAACATTTTGTTCTAATTCATTACTAGAAACTAAAATTGCAAATCATACATTATTCTAGTATCATGGAGGCTTTCAACTGCACTAGAGACTAATTCTGGTCTCCATGTTCCTCCTTCAAGGGCACTAGGATATTTCCGCTTCTGACAAGCAAGGAGGAAAAAACAATCACCATGGTTTTATGAGCAGCCACATTTTTCACTGAGTAGCCAATTCCCCGCTCTCCTGCATGGAAAGATAACAAACCATTCACAACACTGTCTACAGACACCAGCAGCATGATTTTTGCTTATGCCTAGACTTCAGTGCAGCAGCAACATCACAATACAATTTTTCCAGTCACACAACAGCACGTCCTGAGAACTCCTGAATCCAAAGTCCCCATCACAGTGATGTACTTAATCTCCTGCCTACAAACTTCCTTTCATGCAGCTACTGGTGGAAAAGTTCTGTGGGTTTAATCACTGCTGTAAATTTCAGCTAGTGCAAGTAATTTCTCCATGGAGAGTTTAGATCTCTCCTGTAGCAAGGAAGCAACATCATTTGTGTCCTCTGTCAGCCGGTAAGTTCTAAAAACAGAGTCCAGCATCAAAAGGACTCTGAAACATGGGTGAGCTGAAAGAGCAACAAACTCCCTTTTCAGTTCTGAAAAACGTTAAATCATGTTGTTGACTCCTGGCATGGTTTCCCTTTTTCATCCAGCCTATGCAGTGGGTTTGAAATATGGATAAGCTTACTCCTAAACCTTCTTTAATGGGAATGGAGCCCTTTAAAAGTCTGCAGACCTGTGAGTTTTGGGGGACCTAGATAGATGTGCAGAATTTGCACCCTCCTGCCCCCCCCTTCCTCCAAGCAAATTCTTGTCTAGCAGGTTATGCCTAATGTAATTTCTCTCTGTATAGAATAACTGCCATTTCTTTTGCTTTAATTATCAATGGGTAGCCTTTGGGTTATTCTAAATCATCTGTGAGAGTACTGATTCCTCTTCAGAGGTGTCATAAGCACCAAGACATCTAGGTGTAAAAAGACTCCTTCCGAGTCTCTGTGAAGCCACGAAGCATGTCCCAAGCAAAAAGCCCAACCCCATTCATAGTGCCACAGGCCATATCCTGCTGTGAAAGAATGTATTTCCTCACCTTGGAAAATTATTTGATTTTCAAATGGTCTGCAGAGAATCTAGTGATGATAATTTTTCCCACATATGTGCAAGACCCAAGAAGGGGCCAACAATGTGGTTAGATTATTTTGGCAGACTTCCCCAGTGATCTGAAAAGCTTCTGTCCTCGTTGAAACTGCTTAATTAGCCAGCCCCTACTCCACACATCCATTTTCACAGAATCACAGAATCACAGAATGGTAGGGGTTGGAAGGGACCTCTGTGGGTCATCTAGTCCAACCCTCCTGCTGAAGCAGAGTCACCTACAGTAGGCTGCAGAGGACCTTGTCCAGGCGGGTCTTGAATATCTCCAGAGAAGGAGACTCCACAACCTCCCTGGGCAGCCTGCTCCAGTGCTCCGTCACCCTCAGAGGGAAGAAGTTCTTCCTCATGTTCAGACGGAACT
>Ga0065711_1029126_pt1 | contig 37524 bp, 17 predicted proteins | sample Hoacrofraction12_FD_59098 | JGI IMG/M metagenome (GOLD analysis project Ga0065711, IMG submission 59098) | Hoatzin crop microbial communities from Cojedes, Venezuela - Epithelial fraction 12 v2 (version 2) | ecosystem: Host-associated > Birds > Digestive system > Esophagus > Crop | place...
CAGTCCCTGCTTCCATTGCCTGTGCAGTTCCCTCTTCTTCCTTAGTTTGACCAGCATCTCTTGCCTCAGCCATGCCGGTCTCTTCCCTTCTCTGCCCAACTTCTTACACTTGGGGATCGAGAGCTCTTACGCTCTGTGGAATACGTCCTTAAAGACCTGCCAGCTCTGTTCTGTTCCCCTGTCCCTGAGGACCGTTTCCAGGGAGTCCTTCTGACTATCTCCTTGAAAAGTTGGAAATTTGCCGTCCTAAAATTTAGGGTCCTGACTATGCTCTTCGTTATTCCCATTTCCCTCAGTAGCGTAAAGACAGTTTAAGAAGACGACAAAGGTAGGAAGAATAATAATAATAGATTATGCGAAACAAGTGATACACAATACAGTTTTTCTCACTGTCTGATGACCTGTTGTGCAGCCTGTCCTTGAGCAGTGATCGTGGAACTCATGGATCCCTGCCCCCAGGCCAACCTCATTCATAAACTGAGCATGACATCTATGCTATGGAATATTTCCATGGGCCAGCTTGGGCTTGCTGTCTGGCTATGCTTCCTCCCAGCTCCTGCACACCTGCTCATTAGCTGAACATGAGAAACTGGAAAAAGTCCTTGAATTCTTAGCAAGAACTGAAAATATGAGTGTATTATTAACATTCTTCTCACACTAAATTCAAAACACTGCAGCTACTAGGAAGAAAATTAACTCTATCCCAGCTGAAACCAGGACATAAAGAAAAATAAATTTAAAAAAACAACCAACCAAAAACTGAAACCCAACAAACCACCCCGTAGAATATGACCTTTGAATTTGCTTACTGTGTTTTCAGTAACTGACGTCTCTGCTTTTCAGTCTTTCTGACAATATCAACCTCCAGAGTGATGAAACTTCATAAGCAGGATTTTATTTTTAAAGCACTCCTGTTTACCATAAGGCTATCACTGAAAGTGGTTCGTTTAATTTGTTGTAATGAGAGAAAATATATAAAATATTTTTTTTTTTAAATCACAGACTTAAAAGTTGTATCTCACTTCTTAAGTTACAATTGTGAATTGTGCTTTCTACATCTGTAACAGAGAGAAGCAAATACTTAGTTTTAAGACATCTATCTATTAAACCAGCATATGCTACTTTCACTAAATGTTGTTTTCATAACAAAGCAGTCATTTAACAAGATGTTTTAGATTATTAAACCGTACCAAGAAGGGATGCTATGTAATGGAAATTCTTTTATTAGCTAATGAAGCTATGTGAAGGTGTAAACCAGATCAAAATCTCCTTTATTCTAAATTTGCATTTCAGAGGTGCTTTTGCTGTGGATTTGTGGGTTTGGGTTGTTAATTTTATTTTTGATTTGTTTTTTTTTCAGCTGCTCACAATTCTAGCAGCCTGTGCAGCAATTAAATGTAGGCACAGTCTACGTTACACTTCCCTGATCAAGAGCTGGTCAAATTCCTGGATTTAATGTGCAAGTCATCCTACAACTGTATCAGGAGAAATTATGTACAAATGCTCTGCAAACACCTCATAGACAGAAAAAAAAAAAAAGAAACAATTGGCATGCAGCTGTCAAGAATGAAACTATGCATTGAACATTTTGTGGCTCAAAGGTAGCTCAGCACTTAAGAACCTTTAAAAGCAATGAGAATCTAAGCTGGGAGGCATTGGGCATTTATAATCTGGCTGCAAAAGCTGGCCTTGAGCTATGTAGAGTATAGATAGGTGTAGCTGCAAAGTATTAATCGGGAGAGCAAGGAATTTCACAATGGCATACGGATATGTGAGGAGATGAGCTTAGAGGTCTTTTCCAACTTTAATGATTCTATGATTCTATGTAACACTGTAATTAAAAGATCCAAAATCAAAGAATCATGCTTGTAATGAACATAGAGTCCATTCAAGCAGGTCTGAAGAACCTGCCAGGATTACAGATGGAGGTAAAGGTAATGTCCCAAGGTCAGTCTGTCATGCTAATGTAACGAAGTAGCATGTATTTGGCATGATCACTTTTCTTTTTGTAACTTAGGACTGTATAGTAAGCAGTTTCCCAAATGCTTCTGTGACTATTAGACACACTACAGTCACTGAGATATCATAGGAATGTGATAAAAAATTAATTTATAGTGTAACCTCATTTTCTAATGAAGAAGCAAAGGATCTTAGGAAACTCATTTAGCTGCTGTTGAATAAAATTCTTAGCTGGCCTCAAAGAGAGTTCAGTTCAAATTTCTTTCCTTAATAATAAAATATAAATAAAGAACTCATGAAAAACTGCAATAAGGACTTAAAAGAAAAATAAATAATAATAATAAGAAAACTATTCTGTATCAAATTACATTAATCTCAGTAAAAACTCCTGTTGCATGATTCTGCAGAAAATCTGGGTCTAATTTTATGCTATTTTCTGATTATCTTAATATATAATGATCTTACTTCTTTTGTCCTTGTGTTAATGTTACAAAAGAACAAAAAATTATGCAAAACAAGGACAGTTAGCTGTCCTGGGTTTGGCCAGGACAGGGTTAATTTTCACCGGACTCCAGGAAGGGGCACAGCCAGGGGGGTGGAGGCTGACCCCACCTGGCCAAACAGAGCCCGGTATTCCATACCATGTGACGTCACGCTGAGTTCCGGTGGGGGGTGTGGTGCGGTGGGGACTCGCTCGCAGCTGGGGAGCTCGCGGCGCCGGTCCTGTCCGGGAGAGAGGGTCTGTTGTGCGAGTATGTGTCGTATTTTTCTCCTTATCTGTATCGTTGTTGTTACTGTTCCCTCTGTTCGCTGCTCTGTTAAACTGCCCTTATCCCGACCCACCAGTTTCTGCCTCTTTCTGTCCATTCTCCTCCGCACCGCAGCGGGGGGAGGGACAGCCGCGTGGCGCTTTTGTTGCCGGCTACAGTCAAAACCAGAACAGACAGTTAGTTCAGCCATTCAAAAGTTACTAGGAAATGTTTTGATGAAATACACCTGTTTCTGTAGCAATTGGTTTTTGAGGTACACAAATAACAGGTGAGGTGATTAACCTTTCCTACATTGTTTGTCTGTTAAGTATTCCTTAATGAGTACAGAGATATAATACACTTCATAAATAATTTCATCTCTTTTTGCTTGCAAATTCTGTTCTCTAAAATACAGATAGAGAACAAAATAACCCATTTTCTTGTTTTGAGTGCAAATTACACCCAAAAGAACTACTGTTTCTTCTGGAAAAAAATTAAAGAACTAGCAATATTTCTGATGCAAATAATTTTCTCCAAAGCCAGGCTAACTGGTAAATGAACGTGTCCTTGTATGTTTTTCTGTCAGTTACTACCTAATGATTAAACTATTAACCTTGTTAACTTATGCTCCTAACAAGTTTATGTCTGGATTCTTAAATTGCTACTGTAATCTACTGACTGACTTTCTGAAGTAAAAATGTTCAGAAGAAGACAGAAATAACAAGTATAACTAATGAAGTCACTCTGAATACAGGTATTAGTTGCCTCTAAAAATGATATAGAAGTTCTATTTTTTTACAATGGCTATTTTGTAATCTAATAATAATTACAACCTAATTCAAACATTTAAAATATACTGTAGGATATAAGGTCTTGTAGTTTGGATTTTAGTTCAATTTCCATTACATAATAATAGATCATAGGGTTTTAACATGATTACTAGAAGAAGTGAAAATTTAAAAATTGCAAATATGCAGTTGGACTCATCAAATACAAGCATACACTTACAGTCCTTTAGAAATGCTATGTGAGTAGAATGCTTTTTTTTTTTTTGATGTTGCTGGTACCTTAGTAGCCACAAGTTGTGTCCATTTTAATATTAGCTGGTTTTGGTACGAAGTGAAATGGCCAGAATTCATTGGGACCACTTCTCTTTATTCAGATGTCACAAGCAGGTTCAGTCTCCTTCACTGAAAGGATATTTCTGTGCCTGTATATTTGTGCCAAGGAATGAATTACGCATGCTCCTAGCATGGTAGCGCCCATGGCTGCTTCTAGCTGAGGTTGTCCCACAGGCAATGGTACATTTCTGTGGTTCAGATGACAAAACCCACAAACGCAGGAGAACTCTCATGAACCTCCATCAGATGCGTAGAGCAGGCTAGTTGTGGCAATTTTCATTATCTTACAGTCTTCATTTAGTGCGGTACTGAAGGAGGATACACGCTTTCAAAAGAGACTTTTTGATATCAAATCCACTGTCCTGGTACTCAAATCACTTTGCTATTATTACTTGCTGATGGTGGTTTTAAAAATATATTTACAGTTTGAATCTACAGTTGTAAAGAAGGCAGATACATTTCCATATTTGAAGATCAGTACTGAAGCAGATATATCCTCTGATTTTAGTTTTTTTCCTTTTCTTGCTATTAGTGAAAAATTACTATTTACAAGAAGTTGATCATCAGGAACCATATTACTGAGCCACTGGCTAAAACATATGATTTCTATGTGTAAAAAAAAAGATACCTCCTTCTTGGGTATGCTATACTGAACTCCAGACAGGATCGTCAAAAAGTTCAATACTGAACTCTTGTTAAAAAAAGTCATCTTACTCCAAATTCTTTATTTCCAAAATAAACTTATCCTTGTAAAAAAAGAGCTCAGCTCTAACAAGGAGATGGATTGTTTAAAAAAACAAGTAGAAGTTTTCCTTTCAAGTATGGATTTTCTCATCTCTCAGAATAAAAGATTTTGGTTTATAAACACTAATAAAAAACAAGGAGTACAACTATGTTAATTCCACTTTCTTCTTTCCATATCCAAAAGCAGCATTTGTGTACAGCTGGGAATTTTCTGATTCTAAAACATAAACTAAACCTATTTGCCTGTTAAAAGACTTTAAATAACAAGTACTATAAAGATATCACTATGCATTGATCAGTTGTAGCTAATAAAATACTCTTAAAGCTTGAAAGTTTATCAGTAATTGATGAAGTAGGAAAAAATGTCTTTTATTTTGGTGGCAACAAATGTAGTTACCAAGTAATACTGTTCTTGTTTTTTTTCCACCCTGATTTGTTCTGCTATGTCTTTGGATTTCAGACCCATAAAACTAGATGTTCCATTTATTTTCTGTTCTGTCAAGCACTAATTTAAAATGCCAATACAAGTTAACTGTTCTTTCTTAGTTAAGCATAAATTTTTTGGCTAGCTCAATCTGAGAAAACTTCATCTGTAGCAGCTTAATTCCTTGATGTGAGTTTTTTGACGCAGTTTTTGTCCCTCAAGAAATGTGTGGGAATGGTTATTCAGAAAACAGAAATTGTTGCTATCAGATATATTGACAGTTTTTCATCAAAAAAACCACAAGAATTTGTTGCCTACAGAGGAATAGGTGTGGACCTATTCTGAACCTGAAATATACCATAAATTCAGTTCAGATACAAATCTAAACACTATTTCCTTGGGTACATTTTTCATTAAGACTCTCTTGAATATATGTGATTGAGATTGTCACCTCCGACTTTCTTATGACCTGAAAGGAAAACAAAACTGAAGTCAGTGACCCACAGAGGTCCCTTCCAACCCCTACTATTCTGTGATTCTGTGTGATTCTGTGAATGGAAACCGGTATGATATACGTCTGCCCTATTTGAAGCTAGATGTATTCACTCAGCCTTTTGCTATTTCAGAAAACTCTCTAGCATCTTGGTCAAGCAGAAACTCCTTGCATCAGCTATTGTGAGAAGTAATCTTCCTCAGCCAGACAGTCTGCACATCCAGACTGCAATGACAGCATTTTTTATTCTTGATATAGAGGCTACTACAAGGACTTTTTTCTGTCACTTGTACTATTTTAAGCACCATGTTATCATATAGACAGATCATAACGAGTCCTTCATGGAAACTTTGACTCCTTTTAAAAGTGTGCCATGTTGCTATATTTTTAGGATAATTATAAGACCTGGGAGTGAATCTTGGAGCTGACAAGATTTAAATATTCTTCTTTCTAAAGTTCTAGAAGACTTGCTGGTAGATCTCAGGAAGCATAGATAGTGCCAAATAGATCATTCATCTCCATACTTTGCTAAGTAGCTGGCAAAATGTCAAAATGAAAACCTAAGTTTAGAGTTACAGATTAAGTTTTAAAGACAGTATGTGGAAGGCAAATATTAACATCAGCACAATTCTGTGTAGGAAATTCTGAAATTTGCCAATGAGTGCTATAATTTTAGGTTGCCTAATATTCGTAGTGGAAAGTAGCTACTTTATCTGTTGGTTTGGATTAGACATGAAAATGGAGCCTGAATTAGAGCTGTTTCTGAATGCATACAGCTGGAAAATACAGCTAGTTTATACATTTGCTGCAAATTCCTCTCTAAATGAAAAATATGCCAGCACACAAATATCATGGTGTCAGACCTTTTGGTAAATAAATATATTTAATATTAGAGTCCTAAAAATTATTAATATATTCTAAGAGAAAGAGACAAGAACATCATATAAAGCTGCTGAAAATAACTATTCCTTGTCTTTTTGAGCTTAAACCTTTGAATATTTTTTGCTGACTGTATTTAGAATACAGCAAAAGTGAAAAACACCATCAGCCAAGTATGATCATTCCTCATGCTTCTTCAGTGCTTTTCTTTTTATTCCTTCCAAAGCCTTTGCCTGGAGAGTCAATTTGCATATTTTCTAGAAATGGAATATGGTTTTGTTCCAAACTGATTGTTTTGTCAGATGATTTAGCTAATCATTGCCACTCATTACAGCTCTTGTTTCTGATGCTGAATTACTCAAGGGCTCTGATGTTGCAGTTTGACGACTCAGGTGTGTAATAGCCTATATTCTACATTTCTGTAAATGACACTGAACTATAGTCTATAGCATGAATCAGCCTCAGTAATTTAAAACATTATTGCCTTTTTTTCCCCCCACACTGAGGTTATATATTTGGACTTATCAGTACTCAATTCTGTTTTATGGGGCCAAACTCTTGTTAGGACAAGCCACACTACCTGATACATTATTGTTATAAATCAGAGATAAATGAAATTCCATTAGAGGTTTTGTGAGAACTCAGTGGTTATCTAATAATTCAAGTTGCAGTTGCCTTTCTTTAAGATATTAAGAGAGTTAGGGAGGATACTAGCATTTAGGGGAAAAAATTAAAGAATGTATTAGAAAAATCACCTTTCCTTGAAATTGCTAATCTTTCCAAAGCTGCAGGTTCTGTCCAACCATCAATGCTATTGCCAGCGGTAGTGGACTTCCACAAAGAGTACTGTTGTAAAAGACAAAACTTTCTACAGTGATTTTATAAAAGTAGATTTCTGCTTGTTCGGTATAAAAAAAGAAATATTGTTTCACTTTTAATAAGAAAGATCAGCTGTGTTTTTGTGTGTGCTAAATATCCTTCCCTCCATGCTCATTCAAAATTCACACTAAATTGTATCGCAGGCTCACTTTATTACACAAATAGATATATGTAGCTTTGTCCTTAATCTTGTCAGATGAAAATAGCTGAATTCTAAACAACCAGTATATTTTATTTAATATGTGAGTTTAGGAATCAATATTAATTGATAACATATCTTGCTGATTAAATTAGAATTATCCTGTTTAAAATTTGGTAGATTTATTGTAAATATTAACCTCATATGAATACAGTGAAGTTGTCTCTGCCGTTTTAATGATGAATGGCTACAGCTTAGACTCAGGAATTAATATTCTTCTCTTTACTCTCTTTTCCATTATAAATTAAGGCATAGAAGCCTTTTAGAAATCATCTTTTTCTTCCTAGGTTGCATGTCAATTTCAACACATCTTAAGAAAATATGTTAATTAACATCTGGACTTGTATTCCAGGTGATCTTTTCTATTCAATATAGTGTTTGAGAACTGAATAGATAAAAAAAAAAATATATTCCCAAATGTAGATAAGGTCAAGTAACCAAGTCTATTCATAGTGATATACCTCATTCTTTCAAAGAATGGAGAGATTAATCTTGGTGATGTTATCATTATAGAAATTCATGAGAAATCACTCAGACCTATTCTGAAGCAGCTTGTTCCAGTCATTCATCACTGTATGATTTATATTTTTCAACTGTTAAAATATATGTATCTGATCTTCTTCTATGTAGTATACATCTTGTCTTTGAGATACTATGATGATATAGTACAGCATTTACTGTACATTATTAAGGTTGTTTCATACTGTCCATCTATCATTAGCTGTGTCTTAGTCATCCTGGAATATTGTTTACTTCAGATGAAAGCAAGACAGAAAAAATTAAACAGGTCCAGTATTGGTTTTCTATGATAATAGTGCTAATGACATTTGAAAAGTATCCCAGCATTTAATCTGCACGTCATGAAGAATGGATGTGTTTATATACCTTTATATACAATTTATAGTATAATCTACATCTTATTAAATTAAAAATACTTTTTGTAGTTTGCACTTGTACTTGATAGTTTTATATTAACTTGGGATTGGTTTTTGATTCAGAGTGTAACAGTAGGTAAACTTGACTTCAGGAAGCATTTAATATCTCTACACTTAAAATCTTTTGTAATAGAACTAAAGTTAGGTTTAGTGCTTGTATGTATGATTTTTCAGTCAAGATAGATAGTATTTTTTGAAGTGAAATATTTTTGCTAAAATTGGACATAAAAGATTATTTTTAGAAGAATGTCAAGTCATGTGAAAAAAAGAGGAAATCTTAATGCAGAATTTTGCCAGAGCATTCCATGCCTGTTGTGGATTAAGTATCTTATGTTCCTGTTCTCATCTACGGGAGAAGCTCTGTGTGTGAACTCTTTCCTTTCAGGATTCACTTTCTCCACTTTTAGAAATAAAATATGAAGAGAGACCTTAAATTTACTGTCATAAGTCAGAGGTTTATGACACTTTCTTGTAAGTCATTTTTCCTGTAAAATATTACTAAGGAAATGCAACAATGCCCTTTTAATTTATCACATCTTTACTTTCAGGGGAAACTTGTTATTTTTAATACATTTATTGTTGCATAAACAATTTATTGTAGAGAACAAACAGATTTTTAATTCAGAAAACATTTTAACTAAAAATGTATTTTTTTCCAATGGAAACCATTCTTTTCAGGAAGCAATAATTTCAAATATAATGTCATTATATTGTGAGGTTTTTTTAATACGTGTCATTTATAGAATATTGCACTTCACCTCAAATTTTTCTAGCATTTTATTTCTGATCTTGTAAACAAGAAGCATAATGATCCCTAAGAACAACTGCGCTTCTGCTAGTGGTAGCGGTGAAACATGTAAGATCTCCTTGGTCGGCAGTCTTGGGTCGAGAATTATACTTCTAAGATGGCAAAACTGCTGTGATTAGAACTGATGACTATTTTGGAAGGTGAAAGGATAATTTTGACTCTGTATTTTTTTAGCACTATAATAAATGATTAATGAATAGTTGTTTTAATAATGATCTCTTTTATTAAAAAAATTAAAACTATATCAAAACAGGTATTAAGGTCTTTATAATTCAGTGTCATCTGACACTACAAAGATTCATACACGTTTATCACCAGTCCATTAACCTACATATGTCCTTCACAGCTCTAAAATATTTTCCTTATTTTTGTCAATGTCTTTGTATATCATTTGTGTCTAATTCCAAATTCCTGGTGTGTCTTCAAGACATATTTCTTTCATAGCAGCCTTGTCTCAAGTTGTTCGAAAGTAATTTCTGGTCTGCGGTTTCGTGGCTTCTTGCCATTCTCTTCATGGCTTGCGTATTTGGATAGTCTATTTTTTTTTTAACCACATTAGAGTTTATACTTTTTTTAACTTCTCACAAATCTGTCGGATACTGGTTCCATGTCATTCATGCATCATGAGGTTATGATTATTATTATGCACAAATTTAAGAAACCACATGGTAGGAAAACATCTATACAGGTTCTCATTACAAACAGAGAGAGTGACTGGTCCCACCACAATCTCAGCAAACATGACCTCAGGAAATCACCATTCATCAGAAAATCTAGTATGCAGAGACCAAATATTTAATCTTGTTATATAATACAATATATACCATATTCCACTTAATTAGACTAGCTGCTTTATTGAGAAGTCTCACAGGGATATCTGCTGATATAGTCAAGCAAGTGATAGTGAATAGCAGTAGCTAAGGCTTAACTGGAGCTTTATTATCATAAATCTCTCACCCCCTTTTTATTTTTAGCAGGGACCACTGTGACTAATACCACCTGATTAAACAGTGCTTAATTAGGTGTTAAAAATTTTGGTAATTTTATATCCAATGCAGTAGGTGCCAAATAGCAATGATAAGAAGAACCCTTGTCAAGCAAAGAGCTTGCAGCAGGTTGGAACAACCTATGTTCATGATATTTTAATAACAGAAATGTTATCTTTGAAATTAAAAGGACTAAAATTCTGAGTAGGTGATGGATGTGACAATATCAAAGATTAGTAAGCGAGGCTTCAGGTTCAGGTTTTGAGCCAGCACAACTGGTGTACAGAAAGTACCAATTATTTTTGTCTTCCTCTATGTGTGGTGCATGACAAGATAACTATGACGTTTCAGTGTATTTCAGATTGATCAGAGTCTATTTATTAGGTACAAGGTTGTAAACTAATGTTTGTGAAAATTGAAGGTTATGTACCAGAGCTGAGAGTAATGATTAGTACTGCTCATTGGTATGATTAGACCTAGAAAATAACAGGGGTGAAATAATTTTGTGTATTAAAAAAAAGTATTATTTTCCTCATATGTCCTCTGACATATTTGCATGAAAAGCTGGTTGTGGTAGTCCTTTTTTTTTAAGTGTTAAAAAATTGTTGTTTTGTCAAAGTGAAAAGTACACTGGAAAATTGAGATTAAGGTTGGTTCTGAAATGAATGCAGACACAAAATAATAGTGCCTGCAGTTCCTGAAATCTTTGTGTCATTCCTCATATTCACAGTTTACTGTAAGCAGTAGCAAACTGTTTACTTGCTCGTAATTTACATGTGATAATTTAAAATTTTCAGTGCAATGTTGAAAAATTACAGGAAAACAATGATAAAATTTTACTGTAGATGTTGCTACAGAGCAGAGGAAATTATTTTCACTTCTTAATAGGTGAATTGTTGTTAGCATTAAATAAAATAAATATTGCAGATTTATAACTCTTGGTTAGGACCAATGGTACTTCTGAAGAGATGGAGCTTACTTTTAGTAAGACCTAAAAAAGTTGTCAGGAATTCAATATGGAAGAAGAAATCACAGATTTTTAATCAAATTTTTCATGCCTTGGAAAGTAATAGAGTATGTTGTTAGTCCTTACAGTAATTGAAGAAAAGAAAGGCTTTACACCTTGAGCTTTGTTAAAGCAACAGAACTATCATAAAACAAGTGAAAGTACTTAAAAATACATTCATTTTCAGTGTTATTCATTATGATGTTACGGAGCTGCACTTTTAGTATATCTAGCCATGGTTTAACTCTGCTGCTAAATTAGTTTCGAGAATTTACATCAATTGTTTTGTAATGAAGCAAAACCTAGCTGCAGCGAAACAACTGAATTCTTTTACATACTGATTACTGTAACTGTGGGTTATAATGCATGACATGAACATACTGTCCCATGTCTAGGCACTGGTTTAACCAGCATCCAGTCAACACAAACTTCCATATCTCTCACTGTAATCAGAGAAGGGAACACAGGACTTAAAATGCCTCTTACCAGAAAAGCGCTTGGTGACAGTGTGATAAACAGAGGCAGTTTGCCACAGTGGATTTATAAAGAAAGATTACATGAGGAGACTGGTAGTAGACAGATTCAAAGGAGGACAGTTTGGATGAGATATCTCTGCAAAGGAAGTAGTTATTAGTTACTGCATGCTACCAAGAGAGTAAGTACCCTGCCGTCCTACTCTGGTCTTTGTCTGGTTCCTGGTGGCTGAAACTGTGGATAACCTTTGGGTTGTAATTCAGAAATTGCATCTATAGGTTTTATGACTTAAAAGAAAATAAATTCTAGGGTAAATGAAAAAATACATGTTGATTATCAGTGTGTAAATCTTGTTTACAAAAAAATTTTGGAAGCTGGTAGTAGTAAAGGTAAGAAAAGATGTTTTTGGTATGTTGCTTATCACAGAAAAACTCAGTATAAATGCTGCCAAGAGACTGGTTAGACTGGCATTGCGCTAAGCTACAGCTGTCTTAATAAAGTGACAGGATATACAAATTAATGAGACTCTTATGACTCCAAAAGTTGTATGTATGCATATGTATACTAGTCATAGATTTGCACACATGATAATTTAAAGGAGTTAGGGTATAGAACAGCTTACAAAGCATTCAAACAAAATCTTGTGGTGAAGTCCAAAAATGTTTGACGCTAGCTTGAAAGTGTCCTCTTTGTCCAGCATCATCTTTGGAGTACCTAAATATGTTAGAGAAAGCAGTTTTAACTCTGTGGACCATGGGCTTTTTAAATACACATAATATTTTAGTAGACATTAATAAAGAGAGAATCTCCTGTTAAATTTGTATTCAATTTTTCTAACTTATTGTGTTCTAATAAGTAAGAACCAACCTCTGAACTTTTTGGAATTAATATGAAAATTTGTTATAAAATGAATTAGGTGATGCCTTCTGTTCTTTCTTTTCCCTTTTTGAAAGTTGCATAATTAGGTAGTATTTATGAGACAAATCCTGAAGCCTCTTGAAAAATCTCGAAAATATATAACTCTGTGTTGCTAACTTTGTTTTTTGTTGACTAGTGAGCATATGAGAAAAAGGGTTCCTAGACCTGATTGATATTTTTAAATAAAACACAAATGTAGGCTAACACAAGCAAAATTATCTATTTAAAATAACCCATTTTGGGGATATACTTTTTAATCCTTCAGCAGAACCTTAAAAAAGAAGCACATGAAAATTATTTTGAAAGAGGGGAGAAAAAGGTAATCTTCTGAAAAACTTTAAAGGGATAGGGGAGAAATATCAAAACATTTCTCTGGCTTGAGGTACAAAAAAACTTTTTGTTTTCAGTGTGGATTTTGCTTCTTAGCCATTAAATCTATTTTCCTTACTTTTTCCCACAAAAGACTGAAATAATTTAGTTTAAAAGTAAAAATCAGAAGAACAGAATTTTGAAGAAATGGCTTACTATTTTTCAGTGAGGGGAAAAAAGGTAGGTTTTATAATCTCTAGTTATTTCAGCGTTGGCCTAGAAGATCTTGTAAAAGTGAACAAAGTCCTATGTTGTTTTTCTGACTTTGTAAAGAGGTTATAGAATACCAGCACTCCAGCTTTTTTTCTAGTTAATACTCTTACCGAAATCAGAATTCTGTAACCAGCATGTTTCCTTCCTATGTCTGCATTTATAGACCTTATGCCTTTACAATGATGTGGTAATAATGTGTATTAAGCTGTTAAGACAATATTTGCAGCATTTTGCTGTAAGGATAGCTCTATGTACTCATGTATTTTAAGTCGTTATCTGAATGGAAGATGAAAATAAGTGCAGGGATTGCATTGGATTCGCTTTTCATTAAATGAAAGTTCCATCCTGTAATCTGAAATAAAAAGCAGTGACTCTTTAAAATACTGGACTCTATTTTCTTAGAGTTGTTGATGCAGCTGGTGATCCGGCCTACCATTTCTCTGCACCACCACCTCTGTCCGATTGTAAGATGAAATTGAGTATTTTAGTTAATAATTTAGTAAAGCTTATTATCTTTTACAGCTGTATGAAAGGCATCTGTGTGTACCTCTTTCTAAGTGAGCTTTAAAATGAGAGGCATTTACACAGGCAGCACAAGTCTGGAAAGTTTCTGGAAAAATCTGGGAAATAAATTAATGAATGAAGTATGGTGCTACAGGCTGTAAAATAGACTAGCCTTAGATTATAAAGTGTGGAATTAAGGTTTATTGTCAAAGCAGAATAATTAGTATTTTAATTTGCTAGATAAAGGATAAGCAAAACCTCTTTGTTGGGGTACAAAGTGAAGTAGATGTGCCTAGCTAAACTTTGATGCTTTCATTTTATATATTCTTTACTGTTACTTTGAAAGATTTTTGACAATATCACATGCAAACCTTTTCATGGCTGTTAAGAGACTGTTCTTGTGAAATTTTATTCTATTTCAATTTTAAGATATTCGACTATCTACATTCAAAAAACATAGACTACTCCTTCACAAGAAAAATATGTTATTCCTGAAATCTGGGACCTCTTCATGATTATGTAGTTGGGTATTAACCGGACCAACACAAACAACTACAATGAGATCCTTTAGACTGTCTATTTAGATTTATTTCCACTTTGGATCAAACCATTGGCATGACCTTGCAGTTACCTCCAGCAGCAATACTAACAAATCAGAAAGGCATATGAGAATGTGGGAACAGGAACAAGGGGCTAAAGAGGTGACAAAGTGTAAAGTGGTGACAAAATGTCAGAAATCCTGGCTGTCAGCATGACAAACACCCCCCAGTTTTGAAACTACGCTCTCAGGATTAGTGGCAGTTGCTGTAACACTGAATTAATGGTTTTGTTAGAAGTGTAGGGTTCATGATGTTTCAGGGTTTGGAAAAAGGGCTTAAAAGATGGTTCTGGTTGGTTTTAATGTTGCTGTTTTTTTCAGAGACTGAAGGAAGAAAGCAAGTTTTGAAAGGAGGGGCACAACTCTTCCCCAACTTTTCTATGAGAATTGTAAGGAAGAGTGTAAAGTATTTTTGTTAACTATTATTACATGACTTTGAATTTTTTCTTGTTGAGTTAGTGGTATTTTAATTAAAATGGAGTCATCTCTGTGACTTTTATTATTTTAAGGCTGAAAAAATATCATATTTAACTCCCTATAGTTGCCTCAGTAAAAAACAATTTTCCAGATTTTCAGAGGTGAAGTTAACAGTAATTTTCTGCTCATCAGACTCTGTCCCAGTGACTTCAATCTACTGAGCAAAAGTATGAATCTTAACAATCACTGATGTGCCAATATAGCAACCTGGCGAGAGACCTAATTTTTAGTTTGGCTTGAGCTTTTTATCGTTGTGTTTAGAAATACAGACATTCATAAACTTTTCAGTTGAGCCTGAGGTTTGCTGTTTCATATTTAATAGGTAGAGGGTCTTATTGCATGAGACACAACTGATCCCACACCATCTCTTCCCTTCTGTGTCTTAGGTGACATTTTAATATCACGCAGTGATGACTAATTTCCGTATGACTGGAGACTTCTACTACTAGCCAGGTATTTGGCTGCTGCCCCAGCTTGGTGAGCTCTCCATTATCTCTGGCAGCATGGGGAGCAGCATATGCCAGGCAATGGGAAAACTGATAAGAGGTCATGTGGGATACGCTGAGGAACGCAGCACACTTAGCTGTGCTCAGTTTTGTTCCACTGAAACTTTTAGCTTTGTCTCCATGGTAACATGGTAGCATATAACAAAAATTTAAATCTTATATTATCATTGTAATGCATAGCAAATGCCACAGAAAACATGGGTTTTGAAAGGTAATATTGTATTTTTTATGTATCCTTGGCTGTTCATTAGCTATTATTTTGATCCTTCTATTCTCTACTCATTGCTGTCACAAAAATTCTCCCTGCCAACAAGTAGAAATTTTTTTTCTGTTTTAGTATTAAAGTGTTTCTGCACTGACAGATTCTTTTCAAAGCAAAGTCATTTTAGCAAGAGATTTGAATGAAGATAAGAAAAAATATTTTGAACAGGAAAAAATACACAATGTTGAGCATGAGAAAAGGTTTGAAAACTAACAATTGGTGAACTAAGGAAGGGAGAAAGCATGCAGCTGGGAAACAACTATACACCTCAGCACCAAGCTGAGTGATACAGCTGATATGGTAGTGGGATGGGATGCCATCCAGAGGGACCTTGACAGGCTTGAGGAGTGCATCTGTGGGAAGATCATGAAGTTCAACAAGGCCAAGTGCAAGGTCCTGCACATCAGTCAGGGCAACCACCTGTACCAGTACACACTGGGGAATGAATGGATTGAAAGCAGCCCTGAAGAGCAGGCCTTGGGGATACTGGTGTACAAAAAATTGGACTTGAGTGAGCAATGTGTGCTTGCCATGCAAAAAGCAAGTTGTGTCCTGGGCTGCATCAAAAGAAGTGTGGCCAGCAAGTCGAGGGAGGTGATTGTCTCCTCCTACTCCACTCTAATGAGACCCCACCGGGAATATTGCTTCCAGCTCTGTGGCCACGAACATAAGAAGGACACGGACCAGTTGGAGCAAGTCCAGATGAGGGCCACAAAGATGATCAGAGGGATGGAACACCTCTCCTATGAAGTCAGGCTGAGAGAGTTGGGGTTGTTCATCCTGGAGTAGACGAAGCTCCAGGAAGACCTTGTAGCAGCCTTCCAGTACCTAAAGAAGGCCTACGAGAAAGCTGGAGAGGGACGTTTTACAAGGGCATGTAGCAGTAGCATAAGAGGGAATGGCTTTGAACTAAAAGAGGGAAGACTTAGACTAGATACAAGGAAGAAATTTTTGTTATGATGAGAGTCATGAGACACAGGAAGAGACTGCCCAGAGAAGTTGTGGATGCTCCATCCTTGGAAGTGTTCCAGGCCAGGTTGGACAAGGCTCTGAGCAACCTGATCTAACGGAAGATCAGTCATGACAGGAGGGTTGGATTGGATAATCTTTAAAGGTCTCTTCCAGAATCCTATTCTACAGTCTTCAGTGGGATATGAGTCTGAATTTTAAAAAACTTTCTGAAAATCTTCACCTGATTCTGAAGAGAACAAAGTATAAGGATACAATAGTTGGGAGCAGATTAAAAACCGCAGGAGAATTCAGAGGGAAACAACATTTCTGAATAATACTTTCCACTTAATGAATAATAATGACTTTCATACTGATTGTGTCAAAGCCAGTCCGACCACTGTTGCTATAGCTCAGAACTCAGTGTGAGTACAGACCTACACAAGCAAGCTATTCATAAGTCAGACAAAAGCTCCAGAAGTGTGATCCAGAAGCAAAGTCCTTATTTATTAGCTCACATATAAAGTTGACACAGCTGTAATGAACAACAGTAGGGTGAACCTGTAGTTGCAAGCCTGTTCTTAGATCAGATGGAGTTAATGGCCACTGATCACAGAATCATAGGTTGGGAAAGACCTCTAAGATCATCGAGTCCAACCATCCCCCCAACACCACCATGCCGACTAAACCATATCCCGAAGTGCCACGTCTAGACGTTCTTTAAATATCTCCAGGGATGGCGACTCAACCACCTCCCTGGGCAGCCTGTTCCAATGTCTCACCACTTTTTCAGGAAAGGAGTTTTTCCTAATATCTAATCTAAACCTCCCCTAATGCAACTTGAAGACATTGCTGCTCATCCTATTGCTAGTTACTTGGGAGAAGAGACCAACACCTGCCTCACTACAACCTCCTTTCAGGTAGTTGTAGAGAGCAATAAGGTTCCCCCTCAGCCTCCTCTTTGCCAAGCTAAACAGCCCCAGCTCCCTCAGCCTCTCCTCATAAGACGTGTTCTCTAGACCCCTCACCAGCCTCGTTGCCTTTCTCTGGACACTCTCCAGTACCTCAATGTCCTTCTTGTAGTGAGGGGCTATCCTCCAGTCATCTGGGACCTTCCCTGTTGGCCAGGACTGCTGATAGATGATGGAGAATGGCTTGGCCAGCTCCTCCACCAGTTCCCTCAGCTCTCTTGAGTGGATCCCATCCAGCCCCATAGACTTGTAAGTGTCCAGGTGGCATAGTAGGTCATTAACTTCTTCCTCCTGGATTATGGGAGGTTTATTCTGCATTCCTATCCTACCTTCCAGCACTGGGGTCTGACTACCCTGGGGATAATCAGTCTGACTGTTAAAGACTGAGGCAAAGAAGGCATGAAGTACCTCAGCCTTTTCCTCATCCTTGGTGGTAATATTCCCCCTCGCATCCAGTAAGGGATGGAGACTCTCCTTGGCCCTCTTTTTGTTGGTGACGTATTTGTAAAAACATTTCTTGTTGTGCCTTACAACAGTGGCCAGCCTGAGTTCCAGCTGGGCTTTTGCCTTTCTAATTTCCTCTCTTCATGACCTAACAAGACCTCTGTACTCCTCTTGAGCTGCCTGCCCTTTCTTCCATAGGTGATAGACCCTCCTTTTTTCCCTGACTCCCAGCAAGAGCTCCCTGTTCAGCCAGGCCAGTCGTCTTCCGCACCGGTTCGTCTTGCGTCACATGGGGACAGCCTGCTCCTGTGCCTTTAAGACTTCCTACTTGAAGAATGTCCAGCCTTCCTGGACTTCTTTGCCCTTCAGAACTCTCTCCCAAGGGACCCTCTCAACCAGCATCCTGGAAAGGCCAAAGTCTGCCCTCCAAAACTCCATGGTGGTGGTTTTGCTGGCCCCCCTCTTAACTTCACCTTGAATTGAGAACTCTGATCATTTCATGGTCGCTGTGCCCAATACAGCCTCCCACCACCACATCTCCAACCAGACCTGCTCTGTTAGTAAACAGCAGGTCTCTGTCCTGTGTTCAGTGCATAGAATGGAGATGCTCTTGATATTTTTTCAAGGAAAGCATTAGTAGGGATTCTTCTTGCTGTATAGATGCAGGTGCGTAAGTTTCCACAGGAGCCAAACTGTGTAGTCATGCTTGCCTACTTAGGAGTTCCTGTTTACTTCTGTAAGTGACTTCTCTACTGACTGTTGAACCTGACTTTGAAGCATTTAATTGCATCTATGTATAGTGTCACAAGTTAATAGTAGCGATTTCACTCAAAGACTAAGGTGTGTAGAAGTCAAGTTCTGACATGTTCAAATATTCTTCTGGATCTTGCCTTCAATCCCTTTTTCAAAATAAGGCTTTTAGCTCCAGGAGTGTTAAACATTCCTGTGTTGTGAGTGTCCTAAACAAGCCAAATATCACAATAGTTCTGTATTCAGTGAAGCTTTACATAATCAGGGAAGGTTAAATACAGTAGGATGGGAAGTTTTCCAGATTCAAGCAGGATCTTTCATTTTCAGCTACTTGCTGAACTGTTAAACTTCATGACTGAGTAGGTGTAGGCTAGAATATTCACTAAAGAAACCTTTAAATTTTCAGTGCCTTTCAAACTTCTCTTTCACTTCTGGAGGCTTCATTATCCCCAAGTTCTTACACAGCTGCTTGGCAAAGTTTATCTTTCAGTCAAAATCACTGTGAGCTTATATTGCCTGAAATTAATTCAAATTATATCTATGTAACTGTAATAAAAAAAACTGAAACCTTAATGTGTAATAAAAAGGCTGTATTAAAACTAGTTTTGGTGGAACTTGAGGATTTACAGCATAGGAATAAGTACTATTATAATATGAATTTATAAAATAGATATTTGATATGATTATATTTTGCATTTGGTAGGATCTAATGAGTACATACAGTTGAATAAATAGCACATTACAGATCTATCATGTTTTTTAATTTCATGAGAATTCAGTTTTAAAGTGCAATAAACCAAAGGTCAGCCACAGAGAATAACTACGATAGTAGCAATTCCACCAAATTATTAACTCAAATTTACTATGTCTTTTAATGTTTGTCTTAATGTCAAGCCTAGTACTGAAGAACTAATAATACTAATTGAATTATGGTTCTAAAATAATTAGAAATTTGGGATAAACAACATTATTTCATGTATGTGTGACTGTGATGCTGGAGATGATAAGCTCTACTTCATTAATTAATAAAGAATCCATATGTTCTGTTTTTAGTGGTGCTGGAGGCTGAAGTATTTTGTTTATCAAGGGATAAATCTTTTATAATGGTTCAGCTCTGAAAGCAAATAACGGATATGCATCAGTTTCGTGACTTCTGTCATCCACAAGACATTTTAAAATTATAATTTCGTATCAGCATTGTATATAATATCTAATAAAACAGTGAATGAAAATTAAACTATTATAGCAAACAGAGTCATTCAGTAATATTTGGGGTTCTTGAGTTAAGTTGAAATGTTGAGGTCAAATCATCAGTCAACAATTTAAATTTATTTTCCATTACTATAAGATTCTACACTGTGTGATTCAGACAATCTGTACTTGGAGAGGAACTAGACAAAGCTAATGACTATAAAACTCCCCCTCTTCATAATATATGTGTAGTCACTTAAATCTGTGTGTGTCTGAATTTTGCTGAAAGTTTGGATGAAGATCCTTTCAGATACCTGTCAGCTCCTGATAAATAACATCATGAGCATATATTAACTCCCAATCAGGTGGGATTTTTTTATCTTCAAATAAATCATACGCTCTAATGTACACACACAGAGGTCTACTTGTCCTTACTACTACAAAAGTTGAGAATGATAGTAAACAAATTTCCCAGCCCTGTGTAGACTGCTGTGATCCACTTTCCCAGCTGTGTCAGAACATGCAATTCTGTCCCTCCCAGTGAAGTAACAGTTGTTCAAAGGAATATCAAAACTTAAAAAAAAATAACTTCAAAAGAAAGATCATAATTATGTATCTACCCTCAGTCTAAAGACAGAAGACATCTTCCTTCTGATTTGTCCTACCTTTGGCTGAGTGTCTCTGCACATCTCCTCAGACTTATCACTTACCACTCAGGCTTACCACTTCTCCTTGGGAAGATTCTGGCAACTCGCCTTGTTCTCAGTGCCCTCTTTTTTACTTTGTACTATAGTGTCAGATAATCTGTAAACACCTGATACTAGCTAAAGATTTGAAGCATGGTATATTCATGTTGTTCTCTGTATCCAACAGCCTGAGCTGTTATGTTTTATATAGGAAACATGCAGTGTTTATTTGGAAAGTGATTGTAGAATTTCCATGTTCTACTTTTAATTGATATTGAATTCATATATTATGGAATTTGGAAATACTCTGTGATCTCATTATTGGTTATATTGTCTGACTACACACAGAAGACGACTGTGCATCACTAATTTGATACGCTTACCTAATCACTTCTGATCTAATCCTAATCCAATAACAGTTATTAATATATATCACCTTATCTTCTGTCATACTCTTTTTTCCTGAAACCACGTTGTTTTCTTTAGTGGAAGGATTGTCTAGTAACAAAAGCGCTTTAAATTGCAATTATATACACACTTCCATACTTTTTTAGAGTATTGTTTGTGTTTGTTTCTGGATTTAATATATTTTAGAAGCATTGGTCTTAAACAGTAGGCTTTATTTACAAAGACCACCAAACTTGCTTCTCTTCACACTAAACTGACTAGGGTATACTGATAATAGTGTGAATCTACCCTTTCTTTGTATGTGTAGACTCTTATCCATCCATTTCTTATCACTAACTAATATTTTCTTGTAATTTTTGAAAGAACGATTTGTGTAAATCATTCACCACAGATTGCCATAAAAATATCCTGAGATCCTTGCCTGCTTCAAGACAAATGCTGGTCTAGTATCATCAGACTCTTGTGTATGTGTTCCCAAGTATGGTCGTCATTCCGTTTATGAAGAGCCATGTACTAATACATGTGGTTTGGTTCCATCAATTGCAGATTAAAACAGAGATCTCAAGAACAGCCTTTGACACAGACTTGAATAGACTGACATGAACAGGACTGTAACTAGTATTAACCACTAGGAGTTCTTTAGAAAAGAGTGTAACAGTGAAGTATTTAGAAAACTTTTGGATTAACCCATATGAAAATTCAGACTTTAATTAGGTTTTAAGTAACAAGAAAAATATTCTAGCTGCAAGATACATACTTTCACCATTCTCTTTATTTAGTTCAATTAAATAAACAGAAAATGGTCATTGCCATTTTTGTAATTATTAGATTATTTTTAGGCAATGCATTCTTCAATGAGTGTGGAAATTATGCTGAATGCTAATATAACTCTCAGATGAATTATTGCAAGCTCCAGCTATACCAAAAATTAGACCTGCCTATAACCACTACGTATGTTTGGACAGAGTAAGTTGCTCATATTCTACTATCTGTACACTCTCTTTGTTCATATGCAATGATTATATTTGTAGCAGAGATACTTATGCATTATTTATTTCTTCACATGTTCGTAAAATGTTGCAGACGTACTTTTCCATTTGGAGTTAATGAATGTTCAAACTGGAAAGTAAATTACGTTCATTTTTAAACCCAGTTCAGTCTTAACATGGTTTGAGAGTCTTAAGAAACATTTTCACACAGACCTTTTTCTAAATATAGATAAAGGGTTATCCTTCAGAAAAGCTGTTTATTGTAGCCTAGGACATACCTAGGAGGCGATTGCCACAACAGTTCAAGCACTTAAAGTCCTGATAAATCAGATGTTACCAGTATTTGCTTCTTTTTTTGTTTGGTTCCAAAGTCTGTCTATTCCTTCCAATGTAGCAAAATATGTTTTTTGTGACATTTTGGGTTTTTTTGTTTTCCCCTTAATTTCTTAAGTCTTTCTAGAAAAAAAAAGTCATTCTGCCTTAAATCTCTCCGGTGTTCTCTTCTTAATTTCATAATTTTCTTCTTGATTTTAATCTTTTTTAAGATCGCATTATTCAGGGTAATTGCATGCCAGCTATTTCCTGTAACACCTGGTCAATTTTTTTATTGCCAGATTGTTATGATGATGCAGAACAGAAAACTGGGATGTTGCAGTAAATGTGTTTGGGAGATATTATTAGTGAAGTGTTTTGTTCACTTTTTCTTAACCTGAAGGTACAAAGAACGACCTCTGTGACACATTGCTAATTGTGGTCACACTATATTTTCCTGAAAGATGATAATCTTGGATTATCATTGATATTGTCACCTTTTTTCAAAGTTTTTATAGCAGTCACTGGGAATAAGAGTCTTCTCACATTTATCTGAAGTCAAATTTCACAGTTTATGCATTAAAAAATAAAGACAATAAAATCTCTCCCTCTACCCTTTGCCTACTGCTGCATGCAGCCTATTAACTTATCCTACTCTAAGAGACTTTGGTAAATAATTACCTTTCAGACCAAGCTCACCCTTTATAATCTTTTTTATGTTACTTTGTTTGGAAAATTATTCTGAAATTACTTTTGAAGCTGATTTTGTTACTTCTGGGGACTTCTGTAAATAGGAGTTGGATGGATCAGAGAGGCTTGACTTCAAACTAGTTGAGGTCAGTATCAAATAAATAATCTTTGTGCAGCAAATAACATATTCTCTGATCTGATGGAAAAGGCTTGTACACACTGCTGCGGTAAAATGTATTTTTATTACTAGTATATATTTAGAGTAATCTGCTGCATTTTACAGAGTTTTAAAATTGTCATAACGAAGCAAGGCATCAGGGATTCTGTGTCACTTATTACCTGTTCTTTGAGCATCTTTTTTCAAATATGAACATGACATGGGAGATTTAGGGTGAGCTAGCCACAAGGACAGAGCCATAACACTCAGAGACATAATGTTTTTAACATTGTTATGAAGAGGGATGGGTACACCAGGTAGACAATAATTTCTACATTTGCGGCATGCTTGAATGTCCTGTATTGAGTATACACTCACTCTACTGTGGTCCTCCGTGGTCCAGCTGTGACTTACGCTTTGGACCCAAGGAAAGGAGGCTCTCACTGCTGCCGCTTGGTGGGTCAGGCCCTGCTGGGTGGTCCAGCCCCTATGCATTGACATGCGTTCAAAGTCTCAGGCTTTTGTATGATGTCAAGCCCTGGTCATGGACGTTCCCCTCCATAGTGCTATCAACTCCACTGTTGCTTTCTAACTTAGATGGCTGATATCACTGATCAAGTCATCCTAGGCCAGTATCTATAACTTACTATATGTATCTAAAGCCATTTAGTAGTTTTACCTGGAGTACTATCACCTCTTACCCCTGCTTTGTCCCCCAAATCTGTCACAAATATGAGAAATGTGTTTACTGTTCAGTTGTGCTTCTCTGTTTCTTTGCTGTATGCACCTAATATCTTAGAGCAGGTCAGATGTAGGCCAGAGCTTTTGTGTAAACTGTCCCGAAAGCAATCATCTGTACTTGTTTTGTTTTCTCAGCACATAGCAGCATCCTCTACTAAATCAGAACTGAGCAGACATAGTCAAAGCCTCCCTTATCTGCACAGTACTTCATCACTGGATGAGATGAACCCTGTTTTCTTCATGACACTGTTCATCTCACAAGGTCAGCTCTAAAGTAATGTGGGTAATTTCAGGTACAAAGACATGGTGTTTCAGGTTTTAAATTTTACACAGAGATTATTTATGTTTTGTCTGACAACCACTTGAAAAGGTGTCGGGGTAAAGGAGCACATACAAAAGAGAAATTTCCTACTACACATCTTCTGTTCAGAGCTACCCATCTTGTAGAGAAGTTGTAAACCTTGCTGCTCAACACTGGCTTACAGCTTCACAGTCCTGCATCATTTGTAAAGTGGCTGTGATAGTGTGGCAAATAAAGTCAATGTATTTGTTTTATAGAAATAAACCTCTTAGATTTGGCCTATGTAGCAGGCTATTATTTTCTTGAAAAGACACGTCAAAGGGAATATAAATAAATCATAAACTTTGCAACAAGGCCTCTTCTGCTCTGTCACATTGTAGTTCTCAACGCTGCAGATAGGCTGCATGCCTACTTCTGGGCAGCAAGGGCTCCTGTCTGAATCTGGAAGATAACAGACCTTTCTACCATACTTTCTTAGCACCAATAATCTCCGAGATTATTCTAGTCAGTTCTATTTGTAGTAGTATACATTCAATTCACTAAGGTTTGGGCATAAAAATGAATGCTTGTAGTTTCTGTCTTGCACATTTTTCCTTTGCTTGTTGTTTTTGTTACAATATTCTTCTGCCTTTGCAAATCTGTGAACCTCTCCATTATTTTTCTCTTCATTGCAGCATCCCACTCATTCTCTCTTCCCTTCGTTGAGTGTTTTCATCCTACTCAGTTCTCTCTGCCTCATGTCTTCTCTTCTTCTGTTTAAACAAAACATCTCCTCTCTTCTCATTCAAAGAGATTCTACATGCTGCCCACCTCAGTAATCTTCATTTCAATCATGGCTTCCTTCTTCTTCCCACATTCTTCTCTTTCATATACATTATTTAGTTGTTCTGTTCATGTCATGACTTTATCTTTGTCACCATATGCAACTATTCCCCACTTCATCTCTCCCCCCTGAATCCCTTTCTCCCATTCTTTCTGCTTCTTCCAGAAAGTTCAATGTCATTGTTTAAAAGATCACTATATCTTAATTGCACACTTTTCTTTCCATTCCCTGCCTTTAAAAGTGCAGAGAAAGGGAAAAAAAACAGCAGCAGAAGATGAAGTTGAAGTCTGGAGAACAGAAACATTTGCAAGAGAGGAGGTTTCCAATGGTGTAAATTGAAATGTCATACACACTGAAAATGTCACTTAGATGTCCTTGTTTCAAAAGGTGTTCTAAAGCCATTTTCTAGTTTGTTGCTTATCCAGACTGATAAATCCAGATTCATGAATCATTTAATAGTTAGAATTAACCCATAGTATACCCCTTTCTCTTAGTTTTCAGTGCAATTTTCTACCATTTCTATATGCAAGTATAATATTTTGTTGCATTTTCTGTAGCTTGTGCTGCAATGAAAAATGAAGAAAATTATGTTTTCTGAATATAGTATTCTTAAGAGGATCTATGTTGACTTCTGCTCTCTTTTCACTCACTTTCACTTAGAAATAGTTTTATTTTTACCATTTAAACAGTAGGACACAGAGATATGCAGTAAATTTAGGCTTTCAATGTCATCTTAAATTGCCTCTTTCAAAAGTCTGATTAAGTACTTATCCACTTCTGTGGGTACTTCACTGGTCAAAATGTCCATATACTGAGATTGAAGAGGAAAGTTTATTCTGGCCTGAGGATGTACTACTAAAAACTACCAGTATTTTGTCAGTTTCCTCCAGTTGAAGTAAAGTGCATCTTGAGTTATGTATTTCAGCTAATACAGAAGAGATTAAGTATTTGACTTAGCAATAGTGCACGCGAAAAGAGGTGTTTGGACTATAAAATGAGTATCTTGAACTATACCTAGAAAGATTGTAGAAACTAGTGAAGACCCTGGAGCCCAGGGATGTTACGGTCACTGTGAAAGGATAGATGAAAGTAGGGGAAAGGCTCTTGAAGTTCTTAACAAGTAGGTATTATACAGTTCTTAAGTGGAGGGTTCCATATGATAAAAGGCATCTTCAAACATAGGTGATAAACTGAAGCCTGTTTTATGGTTTTTATTCATTGTGCATTGTGTCAAAGATTTGAAGTATAAATATTGAAACTGTGGCAGTCAAAAGATGAAGCAATTGTTACAACTTTTTTTTTCGGTGAAACACTGACAAGCTTTGAAATCCTCCTTTTGCTTTTTTCTGTTTTCCATTTTAGTTACATCAGCTAATGCAGATAGAAATAGCAGGCTTGACTTTTGAGTCTGAAGTAAACTAGAATCTCATTTGGAAAGCCATCAAAATGAGAAGATAGAGCTTAATAATGAAGTGATGCTTTCTGTGAATTTAAAGATAGTATGCACAACATTTCAGACTACTTACAACTACTGAAAATGTTTTGTTAGCATGATCTTGAATAGTTTTCCTGGCACTGTTATTGTATAATGTAGTACATTCAAAATCAGCTTTAACATTAAATTTCTTGTAGCCACGCATGGAAAATACCGACAGGAAGAAAAAGAAGATAAAGTTATTAAAATGCAAAATGTATTTTTGAGCTGATGGAAGGAGTTAATTCATATCAGTATTGGAGAGAAATAAACTTGTCCCCTGCAGCTCCTATCTCTCTCATCTTTTCTGGCTATTTTGAGCAATGCTTTGCTGGTAAAGGATTGAGCTGACATCAGAATTTGGCAAAATTATTTTCCTTCTGTAATGGCAAGTCCAGCAGTCTTTTTGCATACCTGCGGTTATGATCACCACCTTTCTGCAACCCTAAGCCACCACTTCCAGAAGGCTTTAGTCACCGATGAAGCTTTTTCAGTTGCCAACTACCTCTCATTGTGTTGGCATTTTGTCCTCTGTATCAGACAAAGCAAAATCTTCTATGAGACTTTAGAAATACTTCAGAATTCCAAATCATACAAAAATTCTTACCAAGATATTTTATTAATTTTCTGACTGACTGGAGGAAGGCAGGGACAGGAGGAGACATAGCATGTTTATATAAATGTTGGTGTATACTTTAGTCTTCTGCATGGACTTTTAAATTAATTATTTGGAAAGTTGTTTGTCTGGTATTTTCTTCCTACACAGTGATTACCAACACTTCTACACTGTTAAGTATGTTTTGGGCTTAATATTCTTGTAGGGATTTATTGAAAATAATAATTTCTTTGATGAAGCAAGGCTAAAGAATATGTAACCCCGATAAAATACACCCAATTTCCTTTGAAAAGTCTTGTGCTTTTGAAATTAAAACTTTTTTTATGTTTGTGTTTTTTTCTCCTGAAAATGTCTTTGTAGCTATTTAAGGAAAAAAATCAGAACAGTTCACCTTCAAAATTACAAAATTAAATGTTTCACCTTGCATTTTCCTTTCTGAAAATCCCTTTTTGCCATGTTTGCCCCAAATTTTTGGAAAATGAATTTTGTGTTTTTCTGCAAATAAATTACTATTTAAAAATGCCCCACAGTTATTTCAATATATTCAGGGGATTTAGGCAGATTTTAGAAAGCTCAGGTGGCCTGTGGATTGAGCATGGAAAACATCTGTTTACGGGTGTGTGGCAGTCTGCATTCTTTGTTTGATGATTTTTAGAATTTTTTTTATGAAATGTAGAACTTCTTGTAATGAAAGCATCCCATGCTTGCTCTGTCAGTTGCATGCAACCTCTTTCAATCTTAGCTGTTTGTTTAGCAGAAATCTCAGGGTTTGTTTTATCACTGCAAAAACTTTCTTGGGAAGAACAGTCTTCTCTGGCAGACCTCCAAAGACTTTTATATTCCTCACTCCCATCTTATTTAATGCCTGGAATGCTACCTCCCCTCCACACATTTTGCACTGTACAAGTTTCACACTATCTAGACAGCTTATAAAATGTAATTAGTTATTGTAAGAAACAGAGAAATCGTAATGGTGACTGGTTCAAGCACAGTAAACTGACTCATACCCTTTAAAGTACTTGTAAGAACTGACTACTCTTTTTTAGGACACAAAAGTATAATTTGTTGCTGTCTTCAAAATTTATAATGTAGCATTATCTACATAGTAAACATACAAAAAAAAAGGATTTAAATATCTTTTAAGAATTAAGAGCCAGAACAAAACCTTAAATTTCAGTGAAACGTGAAATACTTGAATTAAATTCCCTCAGTGTTTTCTAACAGTATTCCATCGAAGGGGTCACTGTTCGTTCTCGATCCTGGTTTAACAGATTTCTTGTTACTTAATGAAATTCTACTAGAAATAGAGAGCTTGCCTTATAAGAGTGCTTAAATTCTGAAGGTGTCTGAAACAAGTCAGTGAAGGTGCAACATTCTTATAAACCATAGTTATGAAACAACAAGCTCACAGTAAAAAAAATAATTTTCAGAATCCAAGGTATTCCCAAGTGTTTTCTAGCCACAAGAATGACGTAATACCTCTCACATTTTTTTCTTTGTCATTTCCCTGAACATTTCTATAATCTCTTTATTAGTTCTGTATTTTTAACTTTTGCATTTCTTGTGCCCTCTTAGGTCTTTAAATTTTATTAGCTATCAATTTTTAATATATTTTTGTTGAATATTTTTTTTAATCAGATTCTACTTGCATGTATGGACAATCTTTTAAAAAATTATTTATAGACAATTTATTAAAACAAATTTTACTCCACAAATAACTTTGAAGCATTAGTAATGTTATAGCCTGCTACCTGCTTGATTTGGAAAAATCACTGTATTTCTGGACTGATTTAATAAATGTTATTATTACCAAAATTACCCAGATGAAATGTTTGTATTCACATAGTGAACTGATATGGCAGTAATGATATGCCTGTTTTGGTTATAATGTTTGAATGATCACTTCTGTCTGAAAAGACAGCAGAGCAATGTTAGGTAAGAAAGTGGAAATAAACGACTGCATAGCTTCTCCAAGTGAAGGTCAGGGAAAGTTGTAACATTTTGCGGTCCTTGAATTATCTACGCAATTCTTTTTAATTTTATGAATACTGTTGTTTAGTACTTTTAATGGCAAGGAGCTCCTGCTACTTTCAAATGTTGTTCTGTTCTGTTGTGAGGACTCCTGTATCTTCACATCCGACCAGATGAGTGGGAGCTTGTGACTTAATAACATGTTACTAGTGGTGGCCTTTTTCAGCAATTATCTGATAGACAGGAAGTAAGCTGAAACTGGCTGAGGCAAAAGGGAATTTTTAAGTCAAGCAAATAAAGAAATTTCACGTTGTTATGTATTTCCCATAAACATACAAAGGATCACTGGTGGTACCAGATAATTGACAAATTATTTTATATATTCAATAGTTTGCCAGTAAATTAGGAAAAACCCCACACTTTTCTATTCTATTTGTCAGCCATCACAGGATTTGATCCTTCTTCTTCAGACTTCATATCACCTGCTGTAATAAATTTCCTGCTAGAAGTATCTAAAGGCTTTCGCTGTTTACTTACTAGCAGGCTCTTCCACTTACGAGTTAACAGCAATTTCAACATTTTCATTAGTATCTTCTTTAGACTACCTTTTGCCAATCATCTCATTTAATATCCATTTAACTACACACTAAAATGTGGGCAAAAAAACCTTCAGAGACAGCTTAATAACTCTCTGTCAATGTAATCTTAGAGATACAAGTGGGTAAATGAAGTCAAAACCTGGAAAGTAAGCAACTACACAGCATGTAAGAGACATCAGTTAAGGGGGGGTGGAGTGTGGGGGGGTGTATACCTCTTTATGTCACTATCTATGTAATATCTATAAATCTCAAAAAGTTTTCATTCTCCATACTCTCTCTCACTCTTCTGACAGACTGTCACTCTGGTTTACAGCCAAAGTGACAGATACTTTGTGATTTAATATTGGTGTTTCCTGCTATTTCAGAAATCTAGGGCATTAGGATGACCTTCAGCTTGCTTGGAAATGCTGGAGATGTGGCTTTTGTGAATTTTAAGGTCAATTTAAATTGTGTTAACAGGTGTTGGTAAGTAATTTGTGGCATGGGGTGAGTTTAGGTGTGGAGTAGATGTTCCTTGAAAAATACTATCTGTCTGTGAAGTGCTTCCCTTTACAGTTTTCTTTCAGGCTAAAATGAATCTCGTGTTTGTCATCTCCAAGCTTTTATTATGTGAATTCATATTCTATCAGAGTGAATTTCCTGAAAAATGTCTAGACAGTAAAGGATATCTCTTCTGTTGCAGAGCAAAACATTGAGTGCCCAAGGTCAGTTCTTCTATACAGAAACCTCTAGAACACCTCATTAAATGAACAAAAGAATGAGCAGTTCACCAGGCATAGAACTAGAACAAAAATTCCATAAGTAACAAGAGATTCTTTGTGTTCCAAGTATTTACTATTTATCCTCTCCCTTTCTAATTTTTTTTTTTACAGTGCCACTTAGGAAAAAGAATGAGGTGTTTAAGAAGTGATTCATATAAACCTCATCTTTATTAATGTATCTTGAAGATTTACTCAGCAAGAAATCAAGCATTGCAGGCTGTCATTCCTTTTTTATCACTTCCACTTGTTTGAAGGTTGCCACTAAATTTTCCTGCTCAAGCTGTGTATTTGTTAGCCTGTGTGTTATGCTGGTTGCATACACCTCTAACTTATGTCTGCATCCGAAATTCACCCAGCAAGAACTGCTTTCCAGCGTTTTCTATTTTTAGTCCAATTTTCCATCTGCCCTGTCAAGCTGACTGGTTGTACAAACAATGATATGTTTTCCCAGTTTGGCTTTGATTCTCAACTAAAACATAAATACAAGGCAAAAAGCATACTTACTCATTTTTATGTATCCTGAATGTTCATGCACTCAAAGTATAAATTTTCTATACAGTTTCCTACAAATACGCAAATACAAAATATCAGCTCCTGTAGTTTCTGAAGTAGCATAACTTCATAAATCTGCTTGAAGGGTGAAGATGTTGATAGAAGTTGGCAGGATTAGCCAACAAATATATATATATGTCCTTTTCCTCCTCCTCCCCCTTCCCCCCCATTCTTTCTACAGGAAGAAAGAACTGGAGGAGTGGTAGATTTGCTGAAACCTGCAATAGATTATAGAAAAGTTCATCCAAAGGTACACTTTCAAATTGCATTGTTTGAAGAAAAAGTAACTTGTTTTTTGCATTTAATTTTTTTTTTACCCAGTATTTTCTATTAAAAGGAAGAGATTTTTAAGAGAAGTGTAAATATTAACTATCCTCCTGCCACTTTTCCTACTGTCCTTGGCTGCTTGAAAATATGAAACAAAATAAAAAAGAAAGAAAAATTCAAGCATGAACGAGTAACTGCCATTTCTGTTTGGCAAGTTAAGGCCGAATATCATTATCTCCTTGGCTGCTTTTGAATATTGCACTTATTCTTGATAGCTTACGAGTTACAAACTTTCCGGCTTTTGATCTGCTATTCACCTCTGAAGTCTTAGCTAGAAACCACTTGAGAACACCCAACTTCAGAGTCAGTCAGTAGGAAGTGTGATGTTGTCAGGACCACACAGAGCAAATGGAAGGGTTGGTTGAGAGAGGTGTTCTTCAGGCAATAAGCAGTCTACCTGTAACTCAGCATGATGGTGGCTGTCAGGAGTGCCAGAGAACTCATTACAAATGGACTTGCTGGCAATCAGAAAAGTGACGGAGCTCCTCAAAGCAGGCTGATTGCATGCAGAGCCTGTTAGAGGTAGTGTAACAGCCCTTTTGGGACAGATGGTATATACAATTGCTGAAAAAATGGCAGAGTACTGAGACTAGTGCAGAGACCAGTGGTGATTAGATCCTGCTGGTTCCCACAGTACAATAGGAAGCTAATTCTTCGAACCTCTGTGAGTGTATTAGCGCATACTGGTTGAAGTCAAACCAATAATATAGTTATTCTTTATGTTGTCATTTTAACAGAGATATCACATATTCCTAATAATGCAGGAAGGAAAAAAAAAACAACCAAACACTCTTGCCCACTACATGTTGAGTTCAGTAAAACATTAAAGAAATGCAACAGCAGTCACTGTCTGAAGAAAGTGTTTAAAAAACACATTTTTCAGTTAATCCAGTGGAGAAGGAGAATGACAGATGCTTGGTTTCTACCATTTTTTTTCTGCAGTTTAATCTCACGAGTAGATTACAGAGTGTTCAAAAAGAATTGAGGTTAAACAGGGACAGTAGTAACAATCCTTTCTTGTTCACATGAAGCTAGTAGAATTTTTTAATTTGGCTTGCACTACAGGTGTGGCACAAACAGCTAGTTGCTAAGTGAGCCATTTGTGGTGTAAGTAACTAAATACGCTTCCTGCGAAGATCAGTTGAGTGAATAACCCTTGTTCCTGTTGAACAAAGCACTGAATGGTGTTTGACTTCCAGTCCTTAAGAGTTTAGATTTTTTTACTCTTTTTAGGATCAGTTTGCTTAATGCACTTAGCAGCTTTTGTGTTGCAATGGTAGAAAACTGTTCTTTGTGTAATTTATTTGGCTCCCATTTCCTGCAAAGTCTTTATGACAACCTCAGAAAGAGAGGCAATATGGACACTTTAGATGTGCCAAATGGGTTTCAGGGAACTTTCCCAAAGGATAAACTTATTGGGGTTTCTGATGAACTCAGAAAACAATTCTTTTTCCAGCCAAAACTACTATTACACATTTTTGTGTCTATAACACCTTACATTGTTTTCACATACTGACTTTTAATTTTCTTCACATTATCTGTCACTGGTATAGCATCAACAGTGAGTACAGTGGTGAGAAGAGGTAGAGATGAGGAATCAACTTCAGACAGAAGCAAATTACCAAGATGGAGAACCGTTTGATTAGTTTTGTTTAAGGTCTTTTGAGGGAACGTTTATGTCATTGTCTTTGTCTTTTCCGTGTACCTTGCCAGTAAATTAAGTAATGTTAGGGTTTAATTTATTGTGTTTAAAACTTTAATATTCTAAAGAGGTTTGTGAACATTCTGATGAAGATTTAGACAGCTTGAGGAAAGCAAGTATTTTATCGAGAAATCCAGCAAAAAACACAAGTCCCTCTAAATAAGATTTCATTTCCTTTCAGGAAAAATTAGTTCTGATTTTACATGTAAGTAACAATTATAAGAAACAATTCTTGTAAGAAAGAATTACTATTTTCATTTTATATGCTTTCCTTTTTCTACATTTTTCCTTTTAGTAAAATTTTCCTTTCTGAATTCCATCAGATCGACTATTATATATGTCTGTTCAGAGAGAATGCAATGTTTCACACATGTCAGTAATATTTGCATCTGAATTCACTAGAACACTATCTGTGTAATCCTTAATAATTTTTGTTGTTTAAAAAATCCAAAATTTCAAAATACCAAATTCTTTTGCAAAGCAGAATTTTCCTTTTTCTGTCCAGCTTCAGGCATTATGCTAGATCCCTACTAGTACCAGAAGTGGTGACCACAGTAAAAATTTCAGAGAAAATCAAAACTGGCAAATATTTTCTGCATGCTGACTTAGGCGTTAGAGGGAAGAAGGAGTAGATGGCAGCTGTTGACCAGATAAATGTTCGTTTTGTAGTGATCGTTTTTTCCCTAAGGTATCAGTGTTAGTTGAAGGTGAGAGATTAGCACCTCACTTTTCCCTTTTCTCTTTAGAGCTTTTACAATGCCATTCATGGATCTCAGAGGAAAATGGGGAATCCGGTCAGAAGCACTTAGTACTCCAAAGTAATTTAGTGAAAATGATGCGTATATTATAGTCAGGTTTCAATTCCTATAGGAGGTTTTAATCCCTTGCATTTTATCTTTTATTGTATTTCTATTGTTAATTCTATCTGATCTATTATTATGCATGTCTGTTCAGGGGGAATGTAACAAGTTTGTCACATGTAAATAATATTTGAATATGAAGTCAACAGAATGCCATCTGAGCAATTCATAACAATTTTATTGTTTAAAAAAACCCTCCTGTGTCTTGAAAGCATAATATGGATCACACCAGAACCAGTAGAGATGGAGGATTTAAAAGTTAGCATATTTATAAAAAAAAGAGGTAAAATGTAATAGAAAATAAAAAAAAGTTTAAGGTTGTTTTTTATGCTGTTCAATGAAAAATAATCAGTATTTGGATTACAGATACAAAAGAGAACAAAACCCATAACAATTAGCAACCCTGCAATCTTTGAAGTGAAAATGAAGTCTCTTCTATTGTTTTGATTTGATATACATAAATAACACATTATAAAAAAATCGATATATGTAAGATTCTCTATAGTGGTCTCAAAAAAACAGTGTTTAAAATAAATTTAAAATTTTATTAGATAAGACCTTGCTTAAGGATTAATTGAAAAGATATTAAAAATTCAAAAGCTTATTTTCAAACAAACCTTGCCAGTTCAACTTTCCTTTTAGGCTTCAGAACTCCCATCTTGTGTAGGAAGGAGAAAAAAAAAAAAAAAAGAAATGTAAAGGTATTAAGCAAACCAAAAACGTAACACAGATCATGTAATTCCTCTAAACTTCAGGATGTTGTTGACTGAAGGAAAAAAGTACACTGCAAGTCAGGATTGTCATTAAAACTTATGGTAACTGTCGGTGAAATATATATAAGTAGTAGTAGCCACCTGAATGATGTTCTCTTTAAACATGTAGAAGGGGAAAAACCTATTAATTTTTTAATGTTTCTATTATTCTACTATGAAAGCTCACTTTGTTTATGAGTAAAGTTATGATTTTTAGACTTTAAAGATTCCACTTCAAACAGTTTATAGGCTCAATATTTAAGTAAATAAAGGGGGCAAAGCACTTTGTGTAATGCTAGCAAATTGGAGGACCAGAATATAGCATAAAAATATACTTAAAAATCCATTCATGGTTTAGCATACAATTTTAATAATCTCTTACACTAGACACTTAAAAAATAATTGTTTTCCATAACACACAGGTGCTTAGCTCATCTTGGTATTTCGTCCTCTAATGTGAAAGTCACATGAGTGATTCAGATTTTATTTAAAAAGTTTAAAATAATAGCACTCAGTAGAAGACTCTCCTCTACCAACTCCTACAATTGATAGACATCAGAGGAATTTATCCTGAAGACCCTTATTGTTTCTGGCTCTCACTTTGATTGCTCAGCAAGAGTAGACTATGAAACTTTAGATTTTTTAAAACAGACCTTTTAGATTTGCTAAAGTAGATGAACAGATAGACTGAGACTTTATTGGGCTGTTGTCTTTACATGTTGGTAAGTATGTTTTGCTTTATTAGGCTGTAGTATGGAATATCTGCTTTGGTATGTATGCTAACAATTCTAGTACGCTACTGTAAGGTGCTATCGTTGCCAGACCATCTAGAGCTTAAATATGTTAGTCCCTTTAACTATTGAAAAATCATCATGAAAGGAACAAGCAGATCTGTAGTGGCGAACATATGGCAGATGCGTTTCATTTGATATTAGTATTCTGGTTAAGTTTGGAGATGGGGGAACAGATTATTTATACTAAAATATATCTGGATTGGTGAATTAGAGCATCTTATGGGCTTGTTTTTTACATTGTAATTGTAATTTCAGACACTCTATATTTTGGGTTTTAATAGCCTATAACAAAACATGACAAAATTTTTTGTACAGTAAAAAAACCAGCGAATGGGTTATGGAAGTCTATGTGTGGCCCATTTTTAGAATCTCTCACGTGGAACTTCAGTAGCAGAGAGATTTATCTTGTTAATGCTATGAGGTAAATAGTCAAAGATAAAACGAAAGCTTAACTTTGACTTTCCTTTCTGGTTCCTCCTTCTTACCTTCTCTGTGATGTAGGAAATACATAATGTGTTTCAATTTTATTAAGATTCATTATCTGTTATACTGTTAATGTATTGGTAATTCTTAATCCATAGAAATACCTCTGGGATGCAAAACTCTCCTGAACACAATGGGACTGGTAAATATTCCTATTGTCTTCACAGTGGCCAAAGTAAAAAAATTTAATTTGTGCCAAGAAATCATTGGTCTAGGTTACATTCTTTGTGTTCAAAATAATTTATGATGTTATGTCAATAACATGGTAATTTGAATGCTTGAATATATTAAATAAAGCAAAGTATTAAAAAATCTGATTGTTTTATCTAGAACAAATGCTGATTGTATGTTTTCACTAAGCCAACCTTAAAAAAAAAAGTTGCATGAAAGATAAATTACTCTGGAATCCAATCTAGTTACAAATTCTGAAGTAAAATAATGAAGCTTATCTAATTTTTTCATCTGAATTAACTAATCTCACAGGAATGGGATGTTATTAAATAATTCCAAACATGTTAAATGTTGAAGAAATTTGTGGTTTTCCCAAATCCTTTCACACAAAACAATGGCCTACAGCATTAAAAATGAAGTAAATAAACCTTACAGGTCTAAATGTGTACAACACTAGTTGATTTGTGTTAGAGGGACATAGACTAGAGGACAACAACTTAAATATGTCCACATTTACTTATTTCCTGTATTTGCTGAATATACCACCACCAGAAAAAGTCACTGTATTTTTTAATTTCCTTTTTGAAAGCAGCCTTTCAAGTACTGTGTGTACATGACAGGCTGCACTTCACCATTTCTTCATCTCTTATACTTTATAGGGAATTTATCTCCAGTAGTAGTTGAAGAAACTGTTTAAAACTTCTGTTAGAAAGTTGCATTATACCGTTTGGGAAGACTTCTCAGAATATTTTGAAATAACTTCCATAGTTTACTTGCTCATCACTTCACTTAAGAGATTTCTGATAGCCAGAGAGTAATAAAGCAGCTATTTTTTAAGAGTTATGGAGAAGAAATAGACATAGTTCCTGTTCATGTGGTTTCCTCCTTGGTCTTCATGATCTTTGTCACAAGCAAGTGTAATTTTTTTCTTGATTTTCAATATTATGCTTGTTTTTTTACATACCTTGCAGGGTCTCAAGAAACAGTAAGCTGGCACAAAGTGAGTTTTTAAAGACAAAATAGGTGGGTATCTTTGGGCTGCGGAAAGGCTAGGCAGTCTCTTTCATGCAGGCTTGGATAATCTTGAATGATTTTTAAGATTGTTACTAATGTCATAGTTCTAATAATGACTAACCTACTTCCTCTGTTGAGGACCCCAGTTTATTGAGTTCTAGTCTGACTTCTTTTGCCTTGTACAAGAAACTAAGATTTATATAACCTACATCTGGAAAACCACTTAAGCTTAAGGTGGACTTGCATTAGCTCCCTGGAGGCTAAGGTGTCCTGATGCTGCTTTATCAAAACTCTCATAGTTGTCCCACTCATGTTGCAGGGAAAAGCAAAAATTATCTGAAAAGAGATAGTAGTTGGGCAGAGAGGAACCTGATGAGGTTCAACAAAGGCAAATGCAGGGTCCTGCACCTGGGGAGGAATAACCCCATGCACCAGTACAGGCTTGGTGTGGACCTGCTGGAGAGCAGCTCTGCGGAGAGGGACCTGGGTGTCCTGGTGGACGACAGGTTAACCATGAGCCAGCAGTGTGCCCTG
>Ga0065711_1029127_pt1 | contig 37520 bp, 20 predicted proteins | sample Hoacrofraction12_FD_59098 | JGI IMG/M metagenome (GOLD analysis project Ga0065711, IMG submission 59098) | Hoatzin crop microbial communities from Cojedes, Venezuela - Epithelial fraction 12 v2 (version 2) | ecosystem: Host-associated > Birds > Digestive system > Esophagus > Crop | place...
AGACCCGCCTGGACAAGGTCCTGTGCAGCCTACTGTAGGTGACCCTGCTTTGGCAGGGGGGTTGGACTAGATGACCCACAGAGGTCCCTTCCAACCCCTACCATTCTGTGGCTCTGTTTACCTGAACTAAACCTCATCTATTTGCCATCAGTGAGCAAGAGAAAATGGGAAGATGGTAATTTTTTACTGATCTTCTGAAAACATTATGTCAATTACTGTTGTTTTGTGTAGCAAATATGGCATACAGCTGTTGTACTTTTTGTTGGCTAAGAGGTTTTTACTTTGAGGACGTAGAGTAATAACTAACTGCAAGCTGAAGATCTATTTTTCTCTTCGGATACCTTGCTCACTCCTGCTATGTAACTTCGTTCTCTAAAACAAGAAAGTTTATACTTTTTTTATTTTGCCACAACATGCTAGGAAGTCTGTCATCTTCAAAAGAATGCAAAGATGCATCAGTATTTGCATATTCTAAGGACAGCTATAATACTTTTTCTGTGAATTGATGCTAGCCTTTGTGTAGTGGAAGGAATGAGGAAGTTCAGTGTTTAATTAATGCATTAAGTTGTAGGACTATATATTATGGAAGAAGTTCCATTGGATGTCAGCATTTGTCCATTTTGGTATTTATTGCATGTTGTTGGGTCACATCTCAATTGGCAATGGCAATATTGCTGAAATATGACAGAAATATTTGTTTCATCTCTGTGACATACAAGAAGTACCTCCCTGAAATGTGCTGGTCAGCTAATTACAAGTCAGAGGAGAATATGTGACCTTTAATCTGTGTCTCCCTAGTTTTCTTCAGTGCTTTTCACTGAGATTGTTTGTTGTTGCTATTTACATGAAAATTTCTCCTGCCTTTTCGTATTCTGTATTTACTGTTGAAGATGGGTGATTCTTGAGGGGTAAAGCTTCATTGATTTTTCTGTTGATTAATTAGACATTTGAAAGTTAGGGCTTTATAACATACATTTCTCTGTTGAAATTACTTGAATAATTCTAGAAACAATAACATACTTGGATAGTTACTTAATTTTATTTATTTAAATATTCAAAATGGAATCTGTTTCTGTAAGACAGGGAATATGTTATGTTTTTCTTCCTAAGTGAATGAGAGTAACTCCTTAATATTATAGGGCTTAAGTCTTCTGTCAGCTGTGCTTATATAAATGCATGGTAGTAATATAGTCGCAATATATCTCTTAATTCCTTCTTTGTATTCACACTTATTTCCAAATGTTTTCGGAGAGAAACAAGACACGGATTGTGAAATCATTATTTTAATGTTTAAGCTGCTTCTTCAGATCATGAATGTTTGTGAACAACAGACATGTTTTTTCCTTTTTTTAAGTAATTCTCAGATATTTGCATACACTTTTATGCCTACAGAAATTATCTGAGGCATGCTAATTTCAGCTATAGGCTTCAATATTTACTCTTACTACTTTAGTCAATTAAATCTTGTAATGGTTCAAGATTTCCATGATCAGATGATGTATGAAAGATGTTTGTTAAGTAATATAGAAACTTAAACAAATTAAATGGAGGATATGAGGAATATGACTGACTCTAAATTGTCTTTGGAGTTTCAATCAGTATTTCTGGCACCTTCCCCTGCCGCCAATTTTTTGTCCTTTCCAGTTTTGATATGATTGAGTGACTTTGTAGGCTAGCATTAGCTCTGTTTGGTGAAAACATAACTCATTTTTTTCCACTGGGAAGGAGTCTTACAGGAGAACATTTTGCTATATCTAGCAAACACTGATGTCTGAGGAGATTTATAGAATATCTCAGAAGGATGTGCCTCTGATGTCTTGTATTTTCTTATACTATGAAGTTAGTTCCTCTCTTAAGAATGGGAAGAGACCACAGGGAAACTGCCTCTATCATATGAAGTCAGCAAGGAGAGAGTTCTCTGAAACAGTCACCTACCTACTTTTACAAAACCATGTGCTATGTATCTTCATGTGCAAATCAACAGCTATGTCTGAGATAACAATACTACAGCTGTTGAGATAAGCAGGAAGACAGGTTTCCCTTTGAGTATACTTATGCAAAGGCCTAGCATGAAGAATCCTACCTTGTTTAGAAAGGACATGGTGTTTAAGGAGTAGCTTTTACTTACTACACAATTTTCTACCCAACTCTTATATAATATTTAATGTAATATACAGTCTTCTGAATTGTATATTAGAAAATACGTTAAAAAAAAAAAAATCAGTTTGTCTTCTTTTCAGCCTGAAATGTTTCAGTATGAAAGAAGTAAAAGGTTTCCGTATGTGTGCTTTAATTCATTAGAACTTCCAACATACTTTGTTGGTTTCCCCGTTCTAGAAAGGAAGAATTCTTGAAAACGCAATATTCTATATATTCACAGTGTCAGTGTGCCTAAAAATTATGCATGCAGTGCACTGCAAGATGCCCTGCTTTTGCACTGCACCATCTTTATTCTCTCCAAAGCCATTTTTTGTATTTGTAAATCACACCTTTGAACTGCTCAGTAGTTTTTTTTCTTGTGTTTTTTTTTATTCTGTATTCATCCATACATTACATTGCCATTTTCTTATCATTTATGTTTTTCCTGCCATTTTGATACTGTGGTGGCCAGTGATGGACAAAGTAATAACTCTAACTGAGATAAATTGTTAAGTTTCTCTGTACCTCTATTACCGTGTCAGCAAAGTATGTATTTCAGTTACATTTTATCTAATGTTAGATAACATTAAACATGTCATCATTAGTTGCAGCAGAAAGACCTTGTTCTCTTATAAAAAGGAACAAATTTTTCATATAGCATCATAGAACTGTGAAGGCTTTGCCAGTTTGTCAGTGACAATCTCTAAAAATGGAGAGTGAAAACATACGGTCACCATGTAAATAACAATTCATATTTTCTTCTTCTTTCCAAGCCTTCTATATCTTTTTAAAAAAAGATACTGTGTATACAGGGATAAGAGCACTTTATTACATATCATTGTAGATGTATTCTGCCTGACAACTGATTTTAAAAGCCGCTGCTGTCTGTTAAAGTATTAGATAAAGATTGTGTTGCAATAATTTTGAAATGGAATAATGTGGCTCCAATTAAATCCCCAAATTAGCTTAAATTACGTAATTGGGTTTTTTGGGCAGATGTCAGCCTGAGTTTGTGTATGAACTGGAGTACTATGACCATCAAAAGACTATTTAAAATTATCTTCTGGACTGTTCCCTTGAAAGAAGGAACACTTTCATTTTACTGTTTATTTTATGAGTCCCTATCTCCATCACCAACAAAACTAATTCCCTGTTTTTTCTTAATATATGCTACTACTTACAATGTAAATCTAGTAGATGCTATTTTTGTAGCACACTTATGTTTTATTTATGTGACTAAGGATCTAAGTTGTTCGTGTTCAATTTCCTTTTTTTACTGAGTCCATACATGCAATCTTACACCTTAAGGAGCTAGATTCTCACACATTATAAATGAATTTATGCTACGTACATAATTTTTCTTATTCATGAAACTTATATTCAGTATTTCCAAGTCTCTGTACTTCATTGATGACAGCTCTGCCACATGAAGTAGCAAAAAGAGAACAATTAATCTGAAAGAGTAAATCTATCTACACTAAGCATGTTATATAAAAGCGCAGGCTTTCACTATGTAGCAGAAATAAGTATTTAAAAAGAATAGTACCAAGAAAGTGTTTGTTTTCAATACTTTTTTTTTTACGTGTTCTATTTAAGGAGAAAGCCTTTAAGTCTCAAAATATCTTTTTGATGTCAGTTGGAACAGAGTCATGCTCTCCTGTATTATTGCTTATACTGTTATATGTAAATACACTATTAGAATCCAAGTAAAATACTGCACTTACACAGTTCACTAGGTACCTTATTCTAACCTACAAGCATGAAAAGGCATTCTTGTGGGGTGGGAGGGGCAGGCAAACAGATTACAGGCAAAGATAGCTCTGCAGGTTTGCTCCCAGAAAGTAAATAGTACCACTAGTTGTGTCGTCTTTAACACCACAGTCCTACGTCCTCTCTATTGAAAAATTCCAGGAAGTAACTCAGGGAAAATTCCAGAAAGACCAACATTGTAAATGTTGCTGAAATGCTGTAGCACATCTAAAAACAAAATTACACGGAGATCAGAGTTATCAGAGCTTCAAATCCTGTCAGGATCTCTGTTGAAAGGCGTTTTAGTTGCTAATTGAAAATTAGTAAACTTGTAACAGAAAGTAACTACTTAAATATTATTTAACATATTTTGACATTTTAAATATAGCAAGACTGTTCTCAGTTTGTTGTGACATTGCAAAGGAAAATAATATGGTAAATCCTTTTGTACAAATGTATGAGAAACACTTTAAAACTGTAGTGACTCACCAGCAACTCTGTGAAGTGTCAGGATCCTGTTTCTCCACTGGCTAAAAAGACCAAGTGCCTGCATATTTTGCAGCTTGGGTCTTTTTTTTCTTTCCTCCTTTTCCCCATTGTTTTTATGTGGCTAACAAGTTCTATACTTCTATTAAGCCCATCTCCTCATTGTTTTGGAGAAGCCCAAAAGCATTCCTTCCATGACTGTGATTCAGAGCAGTCTAAAATCCCATTGAGGACGAGGGGAAATAGGTACATATTTGAAGTATATAAGCAAATATTTTTGTGATATTTCAGTTTGGATACAGTCTTCTAGTATTCCTTTTTCATGTGGGTTGATGCAGAACTCTCAATTGCTCAAGAAAGACATCATCTTTGTTAAGTGTTACAACTGACTTGCAACATCCAAAAATGGATGTTCTGCTCCCTTAGCCTGAAGGCTGTTCACTTGGTGATAATGTACCACATGCAAAACCTGAAAAAGAAGGCAAAAGAATCATTGAATCAATTAAACTATATCATTCCCTTTGGGTTTGTTCTTTGATCCTGAAAGCATTTGCTTTCATAATTATCTGAAATAGCTATATGCTATGGTAAATACATGCAAAAATGGAAGCAATAATCCCTCACTGCTTAGTAAAGTGAGATGGAAACCAAAATACCACCTAACATTTCCTTATTTTCTAGAATGAAATCCAGATAGATCCTGAATTTTGTCTGTGTTGATAAGAAGGAAGGGAGAATGAACTGTAGAATTCGTACTTGCACTTTTTTTTTTTAAAAAATCTGAGTTAAAAGTACCCCTGCATTCAGTTACCTCATTCATTATTCTGCATCCCTTCACTTACTGGGCAAGTAACAGGAAACAGAACATCATCTGTCTATCTCCTATTATTCTGAGGGCTCTGGGGAGAGTTCATTTTGTATGGGAGAGAAATATTTTCTTTCTGCTTATGAATCATTACAGCAAGGCAGAAATTTAAGATGGTTTCTGTCAGTGGTAAGACTTCAAGTAAGGTGAATATAAAGAAGAACTGCAATAATATCTTTATTCCTACTGCTAAATGATTATGATGCAGAAAGACCTAACAATTAATGCTGCCTATGTCTGAACAGAACTGTTGAAATTACAAGATAAATAGTTGCATGACTTTTAAATATTTATACCTGCTCCTGCATCTGCTTTATATGAAAAATTTCAGTCTGCAAGGTCTCTGGGTCTATATACGATACTTAAAATTGTAATTGAATCCAGAGATTAGCACCTCAAAATTTGCTGTATTTAGATTTGATTTTTGTCACTGTTTAATCTGGCAGCCGGAATCTAGGACCAGACTGCTGCTTACTCACTCCTCCACGCCACCCCCTGCCCCCCCCCGCCATGGGACAGGGAGGAGAATGGACAAAAAAACTAAACTCCTGGATTGATAAAAAGACAGTTTCATAAGTCAACAAAGAAATGAATAATAATAATAATAAAGAATATGCAAAACAAGTGATACACAATAAATTTTTTCTCACTGCCTGACAACCAATTGCACAGCCAGTCCCCAGGCAGTGATCATGGAACTTGCGGATTTCACAGAGTTCACCGAACTCATGGAAAAGTTCCTGCCCCCTGGCCAACCCGCATTTACATATTGAATGTAACATCTATGGTATGGAGTATTTCCGTTGGCCAGCTTGGGCTCGCTGTCTGGCTGTGCTCCCTCCCAGCTCTTGTACACCTGCTCATTAGCTGAGTTTGGGAAACTGAAAAAAGTCCTTGATTTCATAGCAACAACTAAAAACATCAGTGTATTATCAACATTCTTCTCATACTAAATCCAAAACACAGCAGCTACTGGGAGGAAAATTAACTCTATCCCAGCCAAAAACAGGACAGATTTTGTAATAATGTACTACATTTGCGGACGATAATAATCATTTGGTAAGTCCTTTGCTATGTGGGACTTTAATGCATACTTTTAAAGGATCAATATTTATAGTGTATTTAGTAATATATGCCATTATGCTTTCTTAAATATTTAAGAAAATACTTGGTTGTTACTGGTGACTACTGGTCACTTTGTCACTGAAGACCTTTATTTCAATCCAGTCATTCGTATTGGAGATCTGTGAAATAAGTACTTAACTTTAATAATTCTGCTTTTTTTTTTTTTTGTTACTAAGAATCTGTTGAGTTTAAAGATGACCAACAATCTGTTGGCTTCAACTACTGTATATGAAATGAAAGTCTGAGCTTTGGGTATATGTAAAATTCCCCAAACATTTAGATGTTGCCATAGGACAGGAAAGAATGCTTTCCTTACCCTTCTTTAACAAACGAAGATATAAACAGGATACATTTTTGTTTCCTTTGTTTGATAACTATCCTAAAGACAAACATGAAATCAAGTGAGTGCTGTGAAAACAGGCTGCAAGAAAATTGGTAGCTGCATTGTGGCATTGCGTTGGTGACAAGTCATCTTTTTCTTCATGTCTGCAATCCATGAGGTTACAAACCATTCTGCCGATTTTTAAAAACCCCTGTAAAAAAAGTGTCTGTAGCTTAGGAACCTACTGATGTTTGCAACACGGAACATGAGTACAGCAAATTGAGTGTCTCATGTACAATGTTGTCTGGATGTTCTTAAATTGTTTTTTTTCTTGAAAAAAGCCTGACGTACTGCAGAGGCAGATGTTATTACTGCTACACAAACCGTATGCTTTATTACTGGTTGTCTCAAGAACAAAAGTCCAGACACTTTATAGGCCTTTCAAGCTATGACATAACTTACGTTAATTAGTTATCTTTTTAGTCATCCCTACAGTATGATGAAAGATGGGGTACGAGATCAAACCAAAGTTCACGATTTGGGGATAAAGAGAAACAACTCCCTACAGAAATGCTGTAGTCCTAATTTCCTGCCCTATCTGCAATTGTTTCTTGGGGAAAAAAAAGTTTTAAAACACATTATTTTCTTCTGCATTATTACTTCTCCCTTTTAAAGAGAAAACCAGGCAGGTAGGTTTCTGTTCCAGTGAAAATGCTCCTTTTTTTTTTCCTTTTCTTTTCTTTTTTCTTTTTTTTTTTTTTGGTCAAAACTACCAGAATGCTGTCTATGAATTGTTCACTAGTATTTCTACTTGTATTCTTTAATATGGCACTTAAAGTCATTAAGAATTCTTTTGTAGGCAAATCTCAATGTAATTTGCCATGAAGAAACTTATTCTGCAGTGCTTAAAACCAAAAAGTGGGGAGATGTTTTTTCGTGAAGGGCAGCTGAAACTTAGCCTCAGGGTATATGTGGATTGCCAGAGGAGGGATTACTGACTTTCATATACAGAGTTGTATGGTTGGCTAGAATCATGTAGTGGCTAATGCTTTCTGAATGTTTTAAGAATTTTAGTTGGGATGTTCATTTATACACAATGTAAATTTATGTCCAAAGTGGCATTACCCTGTTAATGTTTGTCACGTAATGGGAAATAGATACGAAAGTAAATTAGCTAAGAGTCATACAGAGTACCTTATAAACAATGGACATTCAAAATGGAGAATAATCCATAATCTGAAATAGATTGTCCAAAGCACTTTTCGGGAACTTGTAAGTATCAATGACACAAAAATCATTACTTTTGCTTATAAAAGAGAAGTTAATTTTTGTGCAGTGTGTGTAGACATAAAGAGTTCCAGAATTTAAGATACATGTGTATAAAATGTGCCTAGATTACTACAAGTAATCACAATGTGCATCTGGCAAAAACTCCATATCGCTGAAATATGTGGCTGAAAGCCATTATTCACAAGAGACACCGAAGTATTGTAAGTAAATATCATAATAAGAACTTGATATCTTATGGATTCTGTTTACTAATCCACGAAATGAATATAATAAAACCTGACCGGAGATTTGGAGTGCTGTAAGGTCTTAATATTTAAAAAAAAAATTTTTGTGGAGTTATTATGCCAGAAACAAGACAGTTAAAGTAGGCATACTAATTGCACAAATATGCCCATTTCATTCTGTGGACTATGTCTATTCTTGAAGTAGTTTTTTTTGTGAAGAGTTAAGTCATCCACTTAAGGAAAACAGTGAGATCATTTATTTCTTGAAGTTCTTCAACAGCATGATAAAAACTATGTTTTAGTTTGCATGGTTTGGAGTGAACAATACTGGAATTATACCAAAAGCCAGGATACAGTTCATAGTCCGCTTATTTGCAGTTACTTCTTTTTATAACATATGCATCTTCTTACTTAAACATGACAGGCAGAGAAAAGATGTTGAAGGCTGTCAGAGATGTTCTGTTTTAGATGAGTATCTACAGTCTCTACAAAATATCAAGAAGATATATTGTAAATTGTGAGTAACCCACCAACAAAAAGGTGACCATGGCTGCGTATATGAAACCCATTTGGTTGCATTTGGCAATAAAGAGACGTCACAGTATTTGAATCAGTCAATTTGGTTTAATAATTTAAAAAAAAGGAAGTACAGATAGAAAAAAAACTGCAGGTGATGTTGGACTCAATGTCTTCTTAAATTACCCAATTAAAGTTGGCTTCTGGAAGCAGTTGAAATTATCTGAATCCCTATTGAAGGTTACATTACAGAGGAGAGACTTAGTGAAAAATAAGTTGGTGAAAAAAACTAGGGTTGTGCTCAGTCATCTCTGCTTCCTTTGCCTATAGCTTGAAACAAGAAGGATATATTAGATCTGCAAGCCTGCCTGTTTGTTTTTTTTTTTAAATGCAATCTTAAGCTTGAATCAAACAGTATTACATAGTGGACAAGCATTAATAGTCATAAAAATCTTTGATCCTAACAAGAATGTTCACAGTTACATGCAGTAATACAAACAGAGGGCTGAGGCTTAAACAGGAAAACAAGTTATTGCAGCTTTTCCTAACCAATAGGTCAGATTCATTGCTAGTCTGATGATGTATGGCAATTCCAGTAGGCCTGTAAGTAATTGGTAAGTACTGTGGAAAACTATAGATCAGCACAAAGAACAGCTCTTTTCAGACATTTTCATCTGAGTACTGAGCTATATTTCTACGTAGTTTGTGCGATACATTCTTAGTTCATTCCTGTATCGCTTGTCTTTTAATGACATCTTCATATAATTCTATTTTGAATAACTCTCAGTGAATTAAAATAAGCCATAGTGTGTTGTGTCATTACATATTGAGGCTTTATGTTAACTTCTTTTGGATATTTACATGAAGTTGAGAAGGTTGGTAAATTGCATGTTTAAATATTAAATCTCAAGAGATGTTTGGAAAGGGAATGTTACAAAGGGAGGAAGTTAAATGTTTAGTATCGTATTCTCTTGCTGGCATCCCATTACATATAGTAAATGGTATTTCTTGCTTATTTTGTTCTGAGAGGCCAAATTCTGATGGTTTGGAAGTATAACAAACATTGTTTATATTAAATTATTATTCATATGTACCGTTTTCCCAGAGTACTGCTGTTATCCTTTGTGGTGTCTGGCTATAGAACAATCCTGCAATACATGCACTTACATCAAGACTACGGAAGATTCATTACATGCAGGAGATCATGTATGTGTAGTTTAGTATTCATTTCAGCAAAGCGCTTACATATGTGTAGTATTATGTCTCTGCTAACGAAAGCAATGGATTCAAGCATACTTTAAAGTGCTTTACTGAATTAAGAACTAAATAAGTTATCCAGACAATCCCATGTCTGGAACTCTGTTGTGGATCTGCTGGTTCTTTCTGAGTGGTTGAATCTTTAACTGTGCTAACAGTTCTGCATTTTATAGAATACCCATTTAGAGTGCACTGTTTGTTTGTCTCACTATACGTACTTTTTCTAAACTGGCATAACAGCATTAACTACATTCTGAGACTTCTGAAGAGCGTGGCAGTCTCTGTAGACAAAACTTTTGTGTCCTGTTCCCATGTGCAGACATCTGCTGCAAAACTGATAAAACCCTGTTCTTCTCTATGAGGTTCTAAATGCAATCATCTCATAATCCTCTCTACTACCTTTACCGTATTTATCTCTGTGCAAAACTGACAGAATGAGATTTGCACATCTGAATAAATGTGTTCTGTTTCAGTGGGATAACACTTGTGCAATGACTTCTGTTAAGATTTAAGCTCAGTCACAGAGGTTTCCCCTTATGAGTTCTTGAAACCTTTTTGATGGGTTTTAACACTGAAGCTGAGTTTAGTGCGTTGTGAGATGCCCTAGAATACAGAAGTTCTTATTCTGCCATCTTATGTCATTAGACATTCATATCTTGAAAAACATGTAGGATTTTGAATCATCCGGGACTTGTTATTGCAGAAGGCTTTAAAATCCATTGTAGTAGTAAAGTGTATATCCCAATGGCTGCTGTTCAGCATGTCTTTATGAAAATAGAAGCAGCTGTAAATACTTATAAAACAGTCTGAAATTTGTGTTATATTGAGGTTCAAAAAATAGAACAGCTACAGACCCCATAAGACTTGGAACAGGCCTTTTTTTTGAGGAAGAGGTATCAGAAACATACCTTTGTTTAACCCAATGATTTTGTGTATTTTTGTGTATGTATCTAGAGAGAGGTCTACAAAGGACTCAAAAGAGGAATTTACTTTTTAACTCTGTTCTGGAGAATTCAAGATAGAAGCCACTTAGGGTTTGTTTTTGTGGAGAATTTTGTGTCTTACAAATTGTACAGTCAACTTCCATATCTCATATGGAACAATAGGATGTGGAAATATTCAGCAGGTTCTGGTAACATTTTAATGTTCACCTATTTTAAAAATTAATACAAACAGTTTATCCTTGTTTGAGGAAAAATATTGCCACAAACACCCTCAGAAAGATGACTGCTCTCTGTTGTCAAGAAGCATGAAGGAAAATTTAGAAGTGTGCATGAATGGAGACAACAGACATACCTGCTAGGCAAGTTCTTGGACATTTCTTATGATAAGAACAAAATTAGATGGAATTGTGAAATATAGTAGTTATTCCAAGAATTTTCTATCATATGGTTCTGTTTTTCAGCCTCTGATGAAAGGAGATTTTAAATTTTTTTTTTAGTAACATCCAGGTAGTATCAGAGTTCTGGTCTGTCTCTGTGGTTTTTAGTTGATTTAATAATACAAGGAACTAGTAAAACTGTGAAGAATATTTCCAAAGTATAAAGACAAAAGATGGAATAATACTGGTCTTTCAATCATTTATATTTCAATCACTTTGGATCAGTCTTAATCTTTAACTTTTACTAAACAAATATGCATTTTTCAATAGATAAACTGAAACGTATTCAGTATGTCAGGTAGAAAGCTGTGAGCAGGATTTCAACTCCTGCTCTCATAGACTTTTTCTTCCCTAAGTAATAAACAAACTAATTCCAAAAAAGGAATAGGTGCAACATATTGTAAATTATGGAAGACCATCTGAAAGTTGATTTCTGTTATTTTCCAAATCCATCTGTTTAGTAGACTGCAAGGGTAAAAAACCATGCCCAAAATTACAAGTAAAAGGGGTAATGGAAAGAATAGGAGAGGGAGGAAAGTAAGAGGAAGTAAATTAAATGAGAATCAAAAGGGGATTTCTCAGACGTCTTATACAGATTTCTTTTCTTCTGGAAAAAGTCATCTGTGGTATTGCGTGGAAGGCTGGCTATACAGAGCTGTCAATTACCAATATGTGCAAAACTGGGAGAAGAGTGTTGCCAAGCTGTGGACTGGTGTTGCCGCTGAATATGATTTCCAACAAACTGATAACAAAATCTGGGGCTGCAGCTGACCTCACCTTCCAGTGTGCCTTATGCTCCCAGATATGTGAAGTACTCATCATATAATGCTGGCTTATAGGTGAGTTGCAGTGTGTCACTTACTTAAGATTCCAGTTTGCCTCTTTTGAGGTGCCTGCTTCCCCCAGATTTTGCAGTATCTAAGATCATCTACCAGCCTGAAAATTAATTGCTGCAGTTGTCCTGCAGTAGGTGTGCCGTTTTCAATTCTTTTTACAAATGAAGGGAAAAATCCCTAGGCAGTTCATCTACTCTATTAATTTAGTTTCCAAGAGTGAAATTAACTGAGTATACATTTCTTAGTTTTGCTCTTACTATGAAAAAGAAATGGCTGAATTTTCCATAAAATGAGAGTTTAAATCCTGAAACATCTGTGGTAGAGATGGGTGAAATCTGTAAACATTTGCTTTGGCTAAGTTTACATCACATTTAGGGGGTGAGTTTTCATCAAATATTCACACTATCAAGTTTTATAGACACAAAAATTCATGGAAGATGAATTTCATCCTGTGTGCAAACATGGCTGTGGTTAGCTTATCTATCTGTCCATTTCTTCTCACTTGCAATTGAAAAAGAGTCCCTCATCAGTCACCAGTTTGTTGAGCACCATCAGTGTAGTATTTTTGCAGTTGTACTGCTGGCAATTTTGAGTAGGAACCACAGAATGTGGCTAGGGAATACGGATAGTCTGAGATTCCCATTGTGTTCTTGCACAGAATTTAAGTCTGATCCTATGGTTTGTATTGTATTGAAAAGGCATAATCAGCCCACCATTCAGACATGAATATGGATTTTTACTAAGACCAAGTTTTTTCCCCTCATTCCCCCACTTGTCCTGTTCCTATCCTATCCTGTCAGTACTACTTGCATTTGTTCTGTGAAGTGCTGGGAACATAGCCAGTGGCAGCGTCATGCTGTTGTGTAGCAGGTAGGGATTAACAAGGATCTAAAAATCTCTCTTCGTAGCTTTGATGGAAACTACTCATCAGAGAAGTTCAGACTTTTTTTAGTACTGTGTTTCAGTCTCTGTTGGGTCTATACTTGGGACATCCAGTATCCTAGCTGGTTTTACTTTATTTTACCAGAAAATCTGTGCTCTCAGCTGTGCTGTCCCTGGAAGTCTGGCATGTGGGCAGGACACACTGCCTAAGATTTGGTCAGTATAACAATACTGTTGTGTTCCTCTCTGCTAGAAGAATTTCTTCAGAAAATAGCTCTACTTGAGACCAGTAGGAGTTTCCTTCTCTGTCTCCTGCACAGAGAGGAATATTTGCCGAGATAAAGGGGCCTGTGAGCTGGCTTGTGAAAGAAGTTTTCCTTTTCTTAGCTCAGAGGTAGTTTATGGCACCTCTTTGCGTGTTACTCAGTACAATCCTGTCAAAATTGAAGTTATGTCCTAATCTGGGACTATGTCCCTGATTTATCATGGATTTCACGAGGAGTAGTACCCATGAGATCTCTATAGCAAATGGCACTGTTTAGAATTTTAAAAAAAGGGTGACAGAACTTAGTCCATAAAAAGCATAATGGAAACTTACCAGTCTTCCTTACTAATGATTTTAACAAGCAATGATATCAGTATGATTCTAATAACTATGATAGTATTCTTTTTAATATTTTGATTAATTTAAGCTTCCAAAACCAAATTTGTGCAAAATATTCAAATGTGTACACAAACAGCACGAGAAAATTGTGAGTACAGAGATTTTAGCACTATATCTGATAATACTGAATTTTTGGCTAAAAATTATACTGGCTGACTAAGTACATTTTGACATATGGCACCCCATTTTGAAACAAACTGTTTTATTGAGGCTGACCTAAATTCTCCTTAAAAGGTCATGTATGGAAACTAGAGATGAGCCAGACATCTGAGGATGCCTTTGTGGTACGTCATGTTTGTGTAATTTCAGCCAGAAAAAATGCACTTGGCTCTACGTTTGTGTGCAGCAAGAGTGACATCTAACAAGCTATTAGGTCAATATAATTGGTGGGTTTTTCCCTATGGTTATAACAGTGTTATATACAATACTCGGTTGTGTTCAAAGGTGACACTCAAAGTCTTTGACTGTGCAAAGTCTTTGACTTTGCTTGCATTAGCAATAGGAAATATAAAGATAATTTTCAAAATCTTGGTTTGGTTCTAATATACTCACATACTTTCCACATGTTAGTAGACACGACTAGACTGAGGTCAGTCCATTTTTGGTCACATAGCAGCAAGGATGTAGGAAATGTCTTGGGTTTTTTGCCCTCCTTCACAGCCTTCACAAAGGTTGCTCAGAATGGTGTCTCTTCTCCCAGGAGAGGAGATGACAGTCGTTAATCATTGCCAACCAGCCAGAACAAATTTCTCAGTTGACAAATGTTGAACCTTTAAGGGAATTAGTAAATTCCTTTCTTAAAAATGCGACACCCTCCATCAGTCTTCTCAGTTCTTCTAGGGAACTCAGGTATGTATTGTGCCATTCTGTGCCAGAGCAACTTTGAGATATACTTTCCTGTGCCAGATACTCAATTCCATAACTAAAAAGTATTACCTTTAAGACTAACTGCTTAGCAGGGGTGTACAGGATCTCTACATGACATAAACCACCAGAGACTCTCAGGAAAAGGAGAGAAATACAGCAGGCAAGTGCTCATGTTGTGTAAATAACCGTAGCTGCTTTTGCTGAGGTGGGGAGGAAAAAAAAGTAGAACTTGATCTCAGCCTCTAAAGCATGGTAATGATGCCATCTTTCATCCTCCTTTTAAAGTTTTGTTTTGTTGTTGTTTTGTTTTATTTCTGAAAGGGTTTTCCTGGTAGATGTTAATGGTGGAAGGTGGCAATATGGTCTTGCTTGAACTGTATTTGTGTGGAAACAGGAGGAAGAAAATGGTAGATGAGCTTCACATCCTGGTGGAGTTAAGATCTTTTACTGTATTCATACAAGTCTAATATTGGCCTTTTTGTATAAATTCTGCACAATACTGATACAGCAGCTGCTCCGTCTCTAATTATACAGGTGCACAGTACTCCAGAATATCCTGGGAAGGAGAGTAGTTGGCTATAAAGTTTTGAGGAGTTTCATGTCAGTTGTTCTTTCTGTGCTGCAAGGGGCACTGGAAAGCTGTGGTATCTCTGAAGCTAAATGCTCACTAGTGTTCCCTCTGGGAAGCCATGACCGTAAAACTGAGTTGAAAGCTATAAAGATGATTCTTAAATTTTCATTTCACCTTGTGGAGAAGAGACTTGATTTAAGGTTATTTTTAGCTCTTAAAAACAAACCTTTTATTTTTATTTGTAAGGTGAATTGCTAACTTTCTTGAATTTGCACTGACTTCTTGATGCTATATTATCTGTCCAAGAAAAATGTATGATGCAGCGTATCAGTGAAAAGGCATTTTGAAAAGTCATATTCTTTATTAGATCACAAGAAGTGAACAGTCGAGTCAGAAGGAGGTGTAATAACTATTTCAGCATTCAATGTTACAATGTTCTGTATTTTTTGTATTAAGATCACTTTTTATAGGCTACATCTTTAAACAGACAGTAATCTATGAAATAACATACAGATTTGCAAAAAGCAATCTAGATAACTTTCGATCATTTAGTGAGAAATAGATGAGTAAACACCTGGTTTAGTTTGCTGCTTTTTAGATGTCGGAACATTTAATAGCCATAAGGGAATAGTAATGTAAAGCAAATCATATAGGTATGTTAAAAACACTACTAATGAACTATTTGTTTTCTACTAATGTATGGATTTAGCCTTCCCAAAAGAAAGTGGCTCAACAAAACGTGTGTCTCTTTCTCCATTCTCTAGAGTGACTTATTAAAGGGTTGTTGAGTGGCAAAAGAAACTGGTGTTCATTCACACATTAATGTTTAATCAAGTGCTAATAGGACTACAGTATCAACAAGACCCAGAACTACTCACAGGAGCTGTGTCAGTGCAAAGTGTGCTTGCCCTCTGAGTGAGACTGGATTATTAAATTAGAAGTATAGACAAGATTACCATGCCATGATAAGCACATGTTTGTACTTTTAATTTGCTTAATTAATTTTGCTGGTGTTTTAAGAGTAAAAAGTGCTATGTGTGTTCAATTGTCTGTGTATGACTGCTCAGATTGTGATATATCTCCCACTAGGGAAGTTTCTTTCAAGGAATAACTTGTTGTAAGAAGTTTTCTGAAATGACTTTTTGAAACAAATTTTTTTAAAAATTGATCTATACTGTGTGTGTATGTCTAAATTTTGGAAGAGGTACATGAAAGATTAATAACAGTTCAGTAAGGAACATTTGTACAATTATTTCTGTAAACTGTGTAAATTCCCTGACTGCAGCACTTACTTTCCAGGAGGAAGCCATGCCATTTCTAGTAGTTATCCAGCAACTTTTGCATAAGGTCACTCAGTGACGTCAGAAGCAGCACCTCCAGTGACTGTAGTCCAACCTTAACCACTGCATCTGAACCATTTTGAATGCTAGCAACCAAAACTGTGGACAGTGCTAGCAAAACCGTATGTACAGCCTTGCTAGCATCTTTGTGGCCACACTAGAAGCCCGTTGTCAATGTAGTATGAAATTCTTTCGTAGCTGAAATGCTCCTTACATGCTCTCAATGTGGATGAAGTAGCAGATGTATTCTGTTCATATAATGGATGTACTTCATGGCAGACATGAATAAGCAGTTGTAGTGTTTCTTTGACACTTGTTTGTCATCATAAATAGTTGTAATGTTTTAGGAGCATTGTACCGCATTAAATACAGAAGTAGGCAAGACCCATGATACAAATAAAAATGTAGGAAAATCTGGACTGCCTAACAAAATGTAGAGCTTAAAAAAAATCTAGAATATTCTGAAATTGGACAGGGAATTGTCTCCCTTCAAGATAACTTGAGACAGTTTTTCTAATCCTGTGATTTATCAGTCTGGATCAGAATCTCAGTGTTAATGAAACAGAATCTGAGAGATGCTAATATTTTAATGTATTTAGGAAGTCTATTGCATTTCACTCGTCTGCACTGTAGACATTTCAGAAAAATGAAAGAAATTATTTTATGTAAACGTGTCATTGGCTAATCTGTTATGTTTTTTCCTGCAACTGCTGCAGTCTATGCTGCTTGTGTATGATTTTCTGTGACGGTACTGGCACAAGCTGTTAATAAATTAGGCCTATAGCCTCTTGATGGCAGTGTATTTCCTCCTTGAGTTCATAGGCCTTACAGAACATTTATGTCTCATTACAGCTAGTACAGCAGTTTATGCCCTAATAAATCAGAGGAGCTTTGCAAAGATGATCTTGACAGTAATGAATCTTTCTGCTGGCATTTCCACTTCACAGACACAAATAATGAAGCAAAACTGCCCCATCTGGCCACTCGGTAAGAGTCAAATCACAGTGGGAAGCTGTTTCCTCAAGCATGACAAAGGTCATTGTGTGCAGCAGGAGTGAGTGATAGCAGGTTGTGCTGTGAGTGACAGTGTAAAATGAAGCCATTTGTGAGCTTTTATCATTATAATTACATTTATTAGCTATGTTGGCAAGGTTCTCCCCTCCCTTCTACCAAGTCTGTGTGCTCTTGCATCAAAAGCTACCTTAACTGATTTCTGCAGATTATTTGGAGAGCTGTTAGTTGGTTACTCCATCAGCCATTGAAGTAGTAGTATTATGGTGTCTCACAGGAATTTTTTTAAAAAAGAATTTCTGCAGATTTACTGCCTTCAAAGACCAAAAACTGGCAAAAGATGCTGTATGCTAATAATAATAAGCAAATAGATGAAACAAGTTCACTCTGCTTCAGAAACATACGACAGAAATACAGGGTATGTCATCTCAGATAGGCCAGTGGGTCCATTGAGCCTGCTGTCTAGCCTTTGGCAGTATGTGAACAAGTGATCTGCCCACCTGTTCTAAAATCCTCAGTTCTTAGGTCGGACTTTGTTGTTGTGCTACTGACTTGTGAAGGAAGTCCTTGCAGCTCAGAATTTGGATACATACCACGTATCCTTGAAGATTTTTCCAGGGCCCTTCACAGAACACCTTTCACATTCTGGACTTCCACAGCTCTCTGTTCAACAGTACCACAGAGTCTCTATTTTAAAGCAGATTTCTTCCATTCTGAATTTTTTCCTGCTTGATACCACTGCTGTGTCTGGTTTCTTCCTTCTGTAAGATAAAGTACTTTCTCCTGGCTTAGTCTGGGATTTGTACACTGCATCAAACAATAGAATAGAAAAGAGGTTTTCTTCTGTTGGGGAGAAGTTCAGGGCTTTAATCTATTAATTTTCGTTTTGGGGTTATTTTACCCATTTCGTGCCCTCTTCCTTCCTTCTCAGTGGTATGCTAGTCCTGCAGAAACGGTATGGTAAGAAAAGGTTGTTACAGCGTAGAAACCCTGGCTAGCAAATGTCCTTAACAGCACCACCATGTGACGTCAAGGACATTCAAATGTCTGTAAGTGCATACATTCACTATTCTGCCTTGACTTCTTTTTCTAATTCTGAAATGATATTGTTTCTGTAGGCATAACTTAGCAGGAAAGTGAGAAGCTGTCAGAGGAGAAAGCAAGTAAGTTAATGTTAATTTAAGTGTGACAAGCTTTGTACTAATTCTCCCTTCACCTACAATACAAGTTTGTACTGTAAAGTACAGGTGTAGTTTACAGGCTGTATGTGTAGGGGTCACTTGTCCATCTCAGGAATGCGAGTCTGCATCAACAACATGACAGAACAGGGGTTTTTAGGGGGAAAGTTTAAAAATTGCTTTATCCAGTTTATATTTTACAAGGGTGATGTTGCACAGTGAGAATGCAATTGACTGAGTACGAATCTGTCCAGAAATATGGACACAGTAACATGCTTGTGGGAAGTACCAAGGGTTCTGTAATAAACACGGGTAAGTAGGGACTGTTTTATTTTTCTAACATTTATAATTTTGCATAATTGTGTTATTATTAACAACTGGATAGCTCCATGCTAATGCTATCAAATTTGTACTCGTAAATTGTATTTTTTTACCCTTACAAAAGTTATTTGTATCTCTTATCTGTGGTATTCCTTTTTTTTTTTTCCAAATTGCAAGTGTGGAAAAGTATATAATGAAAACTATATATGATCCTAAAATAGGAATGTAGGTCTAGAAGAAACAGCTTGGGTCAAATGCTGCTCAAATTGAAAAATTCTTCTGGGCTTACTGGACTGAGTTCCCTGCTGGAGCCACTAAAGGAAGGGGAAGGGACAAAGAGTGATTTGGTCAATAAAGACAAGGATAGCTATAGGGAAGGGAAAGGAGCCAGGAGGAGCAGTTCTGAGTAAGAGGAAGCGTGGGAATGGTGAGAAGGAGCAGTCAGTGAGGGTCTGGCTGCAAAAAAGGTGGTCAGATGAATTGACAAGAACGTGTACTCTGATACTCCCTCCACACACATTTGCAGTCTATGTAATCTTGTGACAAGTGCAAAGTTTTGCTATGAAATAGCAGAATACTTTGAAATGCTGGTGTGTCACAGGAAGAGTGCAATGGAGACAGGACACAGCTCTATGCTAGAGCCTTAGCTGTAGCACGGGACGGTTAGGTGGAAGTGTCTAAGTGATCCTGGGAAACAGTGTGGTGTGCTGCAGAGGAAAGTAGCGATGCCTGCAGGTCCTGACAAATCTGATGTGAGCGAAATCTAATGTTTGGTTAAGAGTAAACTCTACTAGCCAGACCTTCCTGTGGGATTTTTTTTGTCCTGTCAGGACTACTGCTGTAGTCTATTCCAGTCTCTCGCTGATAACCATGGGCTGCCACTAAAATCTGAGAGACTAGTAATAGAGTAGGAGTCATCCTTTCTTTCTCAGTGAATGACCAGCAGAAGCCCCGAATATGACTTCAACTGTAATTTTTTCCTATTAAAAGAAATACAGCTTGTTTTTCATTTGGCTAGTGTTGGAATATCTCTCCTTTTTAAAAACTAAATTATCACTCATCTGGCTGTTAATACTAATTGTATTGTTAATAGATCACAGTTTTATGCCTTACTGAGAATGATGAAGTTGTAATGCTGTTGAGTCAATAATGTGCACACATGAATTTTACTGAACTATAGACTGAGTAAGGTGCTGCACCAGTAATAGCATTAGAGATCTTGCTCCATTCCACCTTTGGTTGCAATCTTTGCCTTCATCATCTGTGTCCTGCACTCGATTTACTGATTGCCCTCTCATCCCATTCTGCCCCCGCACTGAACTCCCCAATGCTTAATATTCTTCTCTTCTTGCTGCTTTCTGTTGGAATCCTGTTTAGACCTAGCACAACTGCACACCGATTCCTAATCTCTTACATGTTTTTTCCTGTCTCTCTTGCTACTGTCTCTATTTGGGAAGTCCTTTCTGATTCAGTTTATCACCAAATTTCTCTCCTCTTTCTGTTTTGCCTAAAGAAACCTGCTTTTTCAAAGACCTCCAACAATTATATTTGTATTCAAATTTATTCAAATTTATTCCAAAGCAAAGTAATTTTTTTTGCAGTACAGAAGGAAAATGTAGCGTTGAAGTTCTCCTTTAGTAGGAGCATACAAATTTTCCCAATTATACAGCAGTGAGGAGCTTCAGGCAAACTTCTTGCTTTAAGAATGAGAATCAAATGTACAAATCCTAGGCTATTTGTATGCTTTTTGTGTTGTATCCTTTTTTTCTTTCCATACATGAACACTGACAAGTTGAAAGATTATACCTTTCAACTGCTGGCTTGACAGATATTTATCTGTGGGTTTTATTTTGTCTGTCTTGTGATGGGAGTCACTACAAACTTTCACTAGCTTTGTGTCAGCATCTGTGGAATACAGGGAATGAAAAATACTTACACAGTTTTTGTGTCAGGGCAACAATTTTGATTGCCGATGTACACGCTGCCTTTCATAGTGCAGTATCACTTGATTCTGCTTTTTCTTAAATTCATGTGTTTTTATACATTGAGTGATAATGTGCTGGCCTTTGTGAAATGTGTAGAATTGGTGGTCCTTCATCAGCTGTGAAATAAGCTGGTTATGAAGTTTCTATGTAAATTCAGTTATTCTTAGATCTTGTAGTTACAAAGTTGAAAACAAGGATCAAAGAAGATAAGTAAAATTAGTATTGTGTCGATTCCTTTGGCTTATATCTTTTCTGGCTTTCATCAAAGTATTGCCGTTTGTTGACTCCAATTATGAGTGAGAAATGCATTTCTTTTATTTTGAAAAATTAAGCACTGGTACCTTAGGGAAAGATCATATTGTTAATTATAGACCTTGAATATTAGCGTCCCCAAAAGCATTTTAAATTAAAGCAGTTCTCCTTTTTCTCCTTTTCCTTGTCACATATCGTATCTTATACCAAACAGCTTAACTCTGCTGATCTTTCTCCTAGAAGTCTCTGCTCTTGGACCAGAGGTGAACATATTTTGCTTTCTCTGCTATGATGTAGAAAGAATAAATTTGAGCTCTGTAGATGTTGCAGTTTTAGGTCTGCACTTTCTGTGCTTAGAAGAACATGCCTATGTCTGTCTCAGATGGAAGAAAGATCTTTTTAGGTACCATTTCATTAATAGCTTCAATCAATCTAAGACTATGGTGCCTCTGTAATATGTGGTACCACCTGCAGTTATATTCACTGTAGTGAGGTCAGTACTGTTGTATGGCCATATCATCTCCATTTCACCATCTCACTAGTGTTTTGTGTGCCTACTAGAGTAAAAAAAACTTACCTAAAAAAAATATTTTTAATCAGACCAGTCAGATGAAAGATGAAGCAAAAGAAGGTCACTGAAACCATGTGGTTGATGGCAAGAATGTAAGAGCATAGCAGCATGGTTTAAAGTTGTGTTAAGCTTATTGTGATACCCTTCTGGCTGAGGTTTCATGAGACAACTGAGCTAATTTAAAACTGTCAATGATGTGTGAGGCTGGACAGAGCAGGGAATGAGCAAGGTGGTGCTGGGGAAGGAGAAAGCAGCCTGTGGGCAAGTGGGGGTGGGAGGGGGGGAGGGAGCTGTGCCCCCAGGAGTTGTGTGCTAGTAGCCAGAGCAGATTGGTGACACTGCAGCCCTGTGGTCACCTGTTCAAGCCCCAGCATTCTCCACTGCAGAAGAGTTTGGGATCAGGAAGGAGCAGAGAGGGCAAGGGCCAGTGGAGGAAGTGGGCTTGATCCTCATACCCACCCCTGTCTTGTTTGCATATTCTGTCCTGCTCTAGCAGCACAGGGGAAACTGTGACCTGCTGCAGGTGCCCCTGGACCAGGGCAAGTGGTGGCATCATCAGCAGAGAGTGGTGATATGACAAACAGGGGGTGGCAGCTGCCTGTGCACCCTAATGCAGGTATTTCTGCTGCTGCTATAGGGACATCCCCTCCTTTCCCTTCCTCCCACTCACCCTTCAAGTGCACGCTCCTGAGCTGGCTCTAACAGCTCAGAGACCAAGTTCAGATGAGTGAGCAGAATGATAATTAACCCAGCAAGAAGCAGAGTGTACTGTAGAGAGCTGAGCTTGTCTCATTGAGGGGGGTCAGAGGAGAGCCAGAGTCAGTGTAAGGAAGACAGAAGGTAGTGGCCAGGTTATTGGACTGACTTGGTCCTTGTTGAGAAACTAAGCTGAAATAATGGGTTCAGGTCAGCAGAATTTCTAGGGTAGATGCTCCTAAAACAGGGCAGAAAAGGTGGGGGGAGCCCTGGTCGTTGTAATATTATTTTGTTCAGTAGCAAGAACTACCGTTGTATGTTCTACCAACAACAGTAATATTCTTCCTGGTTAAAACCCGTAGTGCTTGTTGGAAAGTTTTTGTTGATATATAGGCAAGCCCCTTTCTAATATGGAGATAAATATATATATTCCACTCAGTATTACAAAACAATGTTTACAGGAAACTGAGAATTTTTGCTTTAAAATAATACTTAGAGGAGTAAGAATTTTAATTCAGAAAAAGAATGGCAGCAAAAAAAAAAGAAGGAAAAAGGGTGGGGCAGCATGTTTTAGGTTGTGTAATAAAATGCTTTCAGTATAAGTAACTTGATTCACTACCACGTATTTTTCATGTTTGCTTCTTTCTGTGTTGATTACTTACATTACTTTTAATTTCTTGAATGAAGTACATGTGTGAGGAAATATACAGCTTGGCAACAATGAAACAAGAAAATTAAAGCCATGTCATTGTATGGTGCGATTAGTTGGGTGAAGATTCTTCTAGTGCAAGTGATACTGATTCTAACTTCATCTTGCTTTCACTTAAGTCACATTTCTTTGCAGTCACATTTGGGACCCAAATTTTCCAATCATAAACTTGAATTAGTACACTTGCATTTTAAGATGAAGAACATTTTTAAAGTAAAATATGATACAAAAGTTTGAAGAAAGAATAGCAGCTGAAAAGCACCTTAGTCTCATGTCCTAATAGTGCATAAGAATTTGGGAGTCCATTTAAGGTGTAATGGATGTCCTTTAGCTTGAGTGTGTTGTTACTCATGGCAGTCTATGGTTTTGAAAAGAAAAATTGTCTGCTGATAAGGTTAATAATGTCCATGATGACTTAAGTAAATGTTTTGTGTGGCTGTTGCATTAAGATGTATTATGCTGTAAGACCTGAAAGTAAAAATAGAAGCCTTATGGTTTTTTGATACTGAGAGATATATTTTCAGCTACCTTAAAGAACTGGGAATTACCAATGAAGTAATGAGGAAATGGTTAAGTAAAGTTACTCAAAGCTGAAACCATTTGCAGGTATATATGGAAGTGATGTCTGGGAGAGAAACTCACTTAATTTAGATTATTTACTATTCTTGTAACTGGTTTTTATCCTGGGTGTTTTAAACTGAAAGTCTCTGATTTAAACCGGGTATAGTATGGACTAGACACCACACAAGTATAGTGTTTGCTAAATCTTCCCTGCTAGAGCTGTTTTATTTTTATAAAATTAATAATTCATTAGTTTACAGCAAGAGAAAAACAGAGGGAACATGAAGAAGTGTGTGTTTACATACACTTTAATGATATGTCTTATGCCTGTAAAGTGGGAGACCAAGATGTACTCTGTACAATAAATATTTTCATCATTTATAGAAAGTGAAGAAACAGTACAGCTAGGAGTGATTAAGGCGTCCTCCTCAGGTTGCGGTGATCTACCAATTAGTGCACTTTGCATGTGAATAGCTGTATTTCTCTGGTCTAAATCAAGAGAAGTAGAAACATGAAACTATAGAATGCTGTAGAGCATTAAAGCTTTTTTGTCTCCCATTTGTGTTCTATTTGTAAGTGTTTTAACCATGGATTGTGCACTTGCACTTCGTATATCATGATTAATTCCTGTTCACCCATATCCTGTAAAAGCTAATTTAACTTTATAAGCTTCTTAGAAGCAGTACAGAGCTTGCAGAGTCATAAAAAATATATTTTAAAAATTAAAATGAAAGCAAGATCCTTTAATACTAAGCCAGTAGAGTTCCACATCTCTGACTGTTTCTACCCTCTGCGTAGTCTTTCTCTAAGAATAGTCTTCCGGGTAACTTCCTTAGCTGGTTTTCATTCCTGATTTCTATTGTATTAACAGCATCCATGCTATATATGATTTCCATCCTATTAACATTCCTGATTTTCATACTATTAACAACACATATAATGTTCATTATTTTAGTATATTTAGCCCATCCCCTCTTCCTGGACTGAGATGCAGAACTTTATGGTTTAGGATGTGAATTCAGCCTGGGCTGAAAGTAGCCAACTTCCCCAGGTAAGTTAAATACTGAATCATCCCCAGGTACAATGACTTTACAAAATTCCTACTGGCAGACGGGCAAGCTTTTCCACAGCTGACTAGGAGTCATCTTTAGTCCTTAGAAGCAATACATGAAGTATATCCCTAGGCATACCCACTGAGTTCAGAAATAACTGTCAGCGTGCAAGTATGATGCTCTTGGACAATAGGCTAATGAGGCATTCAAACCTGATTTTTCTGCACTGTATCTATATGGTAATGTGCCCCAAAACATATGCTGAGCATTAGTAGTAAATGCTATACTAAATTTACATATGAACTGGAGTGTATACTGGTTTCACAAGCCAAAATGTTTCTCAGTTCAAAGATAACATTTCCATTTAAATTAGTAGGATTTGTACAGTATGACTTCTGAAAGAGGTTTATACCATACTAATCTCTGTTATGAAATGTTAGTCCTAATATTTTAGTTGTTTCAAATATGAATTGATTTAAGTGTGTCTTTAGTAGAGATATTTATTCCAAATTAGAAAGTGGATGTCTAACAAAACTTTCAGTGTAAGAATGTTTGGAAATGTATGCAAAGATTTTGACAACAGCAGTGTATTTTTGTAAACCCTATTTAAAGCACCTCCTGGCAGGAAAACCATTCCACTCATCTTCAAGATGTCAGTATTCACTTAGCAACAAATACCCTGTCAAAAAGTGGAATGAAAACGTGCATCAGTATAACACAAGTTCTGAATGCAGTTTGAGGGCATTAGATTAGTCATGCTGGATCATGGAGAAATTTCTGTGTTCATAGCTGTATGTGGGCAAGAGCTCTTTTTAATATATATTTGTGATGTACTTTACATTATGGTATACTTGAGAAATCTAAAATAACCCAGTAGCTTCAATCAACTGTACTTTTCAGCTGGCAGGAAAATTAGTAGTAGGTAAAGCAGTAATTGCAATAAAGCTAAGATCAAATGATGATTAATTTGAAATATTGGCAACCTAAAAATATTTCTATTTTTCCCTGTTTAATTCTCGTGATAACTACATTGTTTGCTATGCTTACAGTTCAATAACTTGTATTTGCTTGTGAAAGAGCTAAACTTGTTTGCCCCTACTTCTTCTAGGATAGAACAAATACAACGTTTCTTTCACTATTTCTTAATACATGCTCTCTGATGGAAGCATTCAGAATCCTTGAGATGTGTGTAGATTTGGCAGCCTTTTAATGCATGTTCCATTGAATTTATAAACTGAATTTTGGGCTTTGGAAGTACTGTCTGAATCATTAGGTATTACTATATGATCCTACTACTGTACATTTCTCTGAAGGGTGATTTAGATTGTTTTAGATCTTTTTTCTCTTTTTCCTGCATGATTTTTCTGGATTGCTTTTATATATATTGTCAAGTTGGAGAGATGCTTTGTGAATTTTAAAAATCCTTTTATCCCAAGACAAATCTTTAAAAAAATGCTGAAAACAGCTCCAAATACATCGAAGATTAAATAAATCCGTTGTTAATATAATTTATCAACTACTGAATAAGATATTACAGGTAGGAGTCTTTTGCTTCCTTTGTGTCAGACCAGGGACAGGAAAGCATCCAAAATGGGGCAAAAAGGCAGAATCTCTTTTGCAGTGAGATTGTGCCCGTCTCTCATCCCTTCTTTGAAGTACTGATGATGGAGTTGTGTGGATGAGGGCAGAAATCAACTGAATTGCAGTGTGTTTTGATTTAGTTTTTTTTAAAAACAGGGCTGTGACAGGCAGCTAAGGCGATGTGAAGATGCTAGTGGATGTAGGCAGCAGATGGAAGCTGGCTTCCAGCTCAAGAAAGCCACACTATACAAGACCTTGTTCAAAGTGCTACTTAGTACTGAAAACTGGTTTTACATGATGAGATATCACAATGGTAAGGGGTATAAAAGTCAGCTTTACCTGTGACCAAGACAAGTTCACATCATCAGGTCCACTCACTATTTGTAGGCGTTTTAGGTGTTATGCTCGCTAGTTGTAGCAGATTTGATACTTTGCATGGCCTGCTATTTTAGTCTTAGATGCTACAGCCCTATGTTACCAAATTTCTGAGAGCATCCAAGTCCTTTATGCCCAGTTTCTGACTAGCCACACATTCTCTGAGCTGTCATTTGAATATGACCTGAGGTAGGTGAAGTGTTTCTTGGATAAATTACCTGATCAGTAGAGCAATTCTCCAAAACCACCTGGTATAAAAAGGAAGAAGATGCATGTCTTGTACTGCAGTATTCAGCTAGAAGAGCTTCCTTGGTGATTACCATTATACAAAAACAGGAACCTAGAAACATATTCCTGAGAGAAAGCTTTCTGCAGAATTAGTGCTCATAATCTCTAGTTCAAAGCATATATTGAAGTAATATTAATAGAAGTTAATACACTAAGGCAGATGCGCTGTTTGCGTATCAGAGGGCTTACTGCTGCATCTAATTAGAACAGCTTTTTAAAATTTTAATCTATTAATAAATTACTTTGCATGCACATTAAGTTGTTAATGTTCATATTTGATTTGATTTTTTTAATTGGTTGGAGGAGATGACTGTATCTGCGTCTCACCATTATTTAATTAAAGCACTGGTTTAACTTTAATTAATAGAAGTACACCTAATCGTGTGCTACCTATATGTTGCATACTTTAAAGTGTGCTTTTGTACATCTGTTGTCTTGCATGTTTTTTCAGAGCCAACATTTTTGTTCCAGACTTCTTGTTTTAGGTGAGTTTAGTTTGCTTTTCATTTGTAGACCTTTGTGATCATCATGAGTGATGCGTTCTGAAGTGAAAAATTAAATTGAGCAATAAATAAGGCAGTATGTACATAAAAAGATCATGCTAGTGTATAAACTTTATTAGCCTTTCTTTTTTGTGACCTTTAAATGGGTAATGTTTCCCTTGGGACAGAAGTGCAAATACTCAGGGATGGAGCCAAGGCAGGTCCTCTCAAGAATGTAAAAGTATCTGTTATAACAGGTGCACAAGTTCTGTCATTTCTTCTCCTGCGTCAGAATATGTTGGAAACATTACTGGATTACTCCATATTAAATGAAGGGGGAGACTTGCCATCTCCTTTGCTTCTTGGCGTAGGTGAGCATTTGTAAAGTCATTGCACTTTGTAGAGAGCAAGCCTTTTAAAGCATTCTGTTGGTACTCCGCTTTTTAAGTGGTACCCTCTCATCTTATACAAATTTGGGGAAAGTTTTATGCACAAAGTGTCTTGCACCTGAGTCAGTTTTTGTTATAAGTCAGTGATTTGGCTCTGATTTCTTTTGGATTACATCCTCTGTGGGAAACAGATATTTAATTCAGCACTGAGACTAGCCGCAGTCATAAAACAAAATAGTGTAGGAACCAGTGCCAGGGGTTTCAAATATAGTACACTGGCTGTGAAATAATACACATGAATACAGCATCATAGTTATATTAGATCTCTTCACATAAGAGCATTATCTTATATCTTCCATCTGTAAGGCTTATGAAGAATTGCCTAAATAGGGAAGTCCTCAAACTCTTTCCATTTTCCTCAGTTTTTGGAACTGAGGATGCATACAGAAGTGGTAACAGATTTACAGATGTCAGCATGCGAAAGTGCCACTGTGCAGTGTGAGAATCTTAAATATGGCTGTCGAGCACATTTCTGTAAGAGCACTGCTATCCAGTACATATCTGGAAGTCTAGGAAATTAGATGACAGGTTGCAGGTTCTCAGTGTGTGGTCTTATTTTACGCTTTGATCTGATTTATATTGTGCTTGCGAGTGCTTTGCCTTTGAATATAGAGCACAGACTTAGTAATTAAGTGTGTTCCCAGTGTGCAAATGATGGTCTTGAAGGAAAGGGAATAATAGAATTTTTGTGTATTTTTTGCTGAGTACACAAAGCTTCACTCCAAGCTGTAGAAGAATGCTTTGTGATGTCACTGTAATATAACGGAGATGTCAACAGCTGCATCTTACTGCTTGAAGTTTTGATCAGATTTTTAACATGGTTTAGGCATGTCCAGTTAGGTATCAGAAACCAAAAGTACACCAAATAAGGCTGTGATACAGTGTTGCTTACCCCTGTTCCTTTTTTTCTAATTAAGTTCACTTCCGTCTGGTGCATCAGATAAAAGTGATAGTGACAGAAGTATTCCTCACTGACCTGTTGGAACTGTGGGCTAACCTGCCTGGGCTAGTTAGCCCATGGACAGTCTTTCCCAGCAGTACTATGCAGAACAGTTTTGCTGGTGCAGAGAATACAGTCTTTAGGAATGATGAATGCTTAACATGTTCACAGTGCTGTACAGTGACTAATTTGTCATCTAATGTGTATTTAGTGGTATTTTCATAAGCTACCAGGAGTTTTACACAATGCATGTTGGTGACACAATGTCAACTATGTGTACCTCTAGGTACCTTTAAAAAGCGATCTTAACTCAGAGTGGGAAATCTTAACACTCTTGCACCTTTCTCTTGTAAGTCAAATGAAAAAAAATCTTTCTTTTCATGCCATAGGATTAAGGCACTGACGTATTTTTAACTGTGAATGTTTTGAGTTTCTGCAACTTCGGGATTTTTGCATACTTCAGAATTTTTTAGAACAATTTATTTTAGAACATAATTTATTATTTGACAGCAGTGTATTTCTATTCCTTTTGCAAAAGCATCATACTATAGAGAAAAATCCTGTACCTCATCACATGCTGTTTTAATAATATACATCTGTTTGAATATTCAAAGTTTCTTTGACTTGTGGTCTGGCTTGGGGTTTATCTCAATCTACTGTGTAAGAAGCTAGGTGTTAATAGTAAATATATGCACGTCATTAGACGTGCTAGAAATTGACTGGAGTGGCTATACAAAAGTTGCAAGAGGACTGTTGAAATAGGAAAAGAGGAGATCGGAATCCAAAAAAGGGAATAAGAGAGTCACCATGACTATAAAGGAAGAAGGACTGAATACATAGTCATCACTTTGTTGACAAACAATGAGAGATTCAGGAAGGAATTCCACTCAAGCTGTCACATCTGTGCAGTATTAACAAGAGAAAAAGCAAGAAACTTAGAGGAAGATGCATTAAGAAAGGGGCTTTTAGTTTTACTTATATATGTGTGTTTCTCTGAAAATCGGTGTGCTGTATCCTCCTGGGTTGGGCTCTGTGGACTGCCACTGCACTGAGTCCAGGAGTGCAGAAGTGGTGCTGGAAAATAACTTGTTTTGTCACTTCCCAAGTGAAACAAAGTATAAGCAGAAAAAATAGGAGACCGTGTAAAGTTTTGAGAGTTTGGTGAGAGGGATGTGACAGACTACAGCTCCTTTTCATACACTTCTTAACAAGCATGAGGTTTTGTAACAGTAATATCATCAGTGCCAGCAGCTTGAAATAGCTCCCTTCTGTCTGTTCTCCATTCTACTATGGCCAGACTTCATTTAGTCCTGACAGAAAAGCAAGCCATCAGTATCTGTTTTTTTTTCATCTGTAAACTAGAGAATTCTTTAAAAAAAATGACATTACCTGGCCATTGCTAAGTTACTATTTGTAGGAATTTGTTAAAAGTTGCTAGTTAGTAATTTTTGGTATTTGTTAATAATTAGTTGCTATTTTTAAAGAACTCTGAGAAGATAAAGGATTGGTAATGTGTAAAGGACTTATTCTGTGGAGCAGCACAAATTTGTAGTCCTTTAGGAAAAATCTACTTGCATATTTACCTTTGTCTCACAGCCAGCCAGAGTGTCAGTGAGTCATAAAAGTGAAAGAGTTTTTCTTACAGCTTTGTTCCTCTTTTTGGCAACAGCAGAGAAAACTGGCTTTAGTTGATGTGAGAAAGATACAGGCAGCACAATCCTATGTTGCAGCTATCAGTGGCAAAGGTTTTGGTTCCATATATATATATATATGTATGAACATACTCGGCCTACATTGTTCATTTATGGCACTCTGAGTCTAGGGACTTATTTTAGAAACAGCAAGTATTAATTCTACCTTTGGACAACCATAACTAAGCACCATTGCTTGTGTATCAGCAGTATCTGAAAACCTGACTAGGTACTTGTCTTATGCTACTAATTTAAGCTGAGATTTGGAGAGCCAAGGAAAATAGAAAACTTTTGAAAAATTCCCAGATTTGCTGACTTGAAACAATTAGATATTTTCTTGAAGGGGGAATTTTTCTTATGTTATTTTTGGGACCACATGTAAAATTTAATAAGAATTTTCAGTTCATTAGCAAAATAAGTTTTGTAGAGGATCATAATGAACATTTGTCATGACTAGCTTTGATGAGTAACAGTCACCTGGCATAGAATTTAAGTGGCTAGCTTTGCAGCACGAGTGATGTCTTTGACCTGTCGCCTTAAGTACCTCCTACAACAGTTTGTGTGTGCACGTGTGCATGCATGTGTTTACTCTTGATTTCAAGAACAGAAATAGCACAGACTTTAGTAATTTTTCATGCATTTCTAAGAACCAAGATGTTTGGGCCAATTAATTTTGAATATATGAGAGCTATTCTCAGTTTGTTCGAGTGACACAATTTAAAAGATACCGGAACTGCTGTTGGAGGACAAGAACGGGAGTGTGTGTGGTATTTTCTTAAATGCTCTGAACTTGTAGCAACAAACTTGTAGATTCATTTAACATTCTTAACTGCCATTTTTCTTAGTAGGAGCAAAATTGAGCTTAAGTGAATATGGGAAATACTTTTTCCCATGTTGGCAAACCATATTTCTTAATTGATAAAGTAAGCAAACATTTATATAATACTATAGATTTAATAGCATAATTTTGTATGCAATGTTGTACTACAGCAGTGAATCAGAATTCTGTAACCTATAGCATTACCTTTACTTTGACGTTGTCATGTTTTATTGCTTAATTTCTATAGCAGCAGTTACATCTGTAATGTATTACTATAACTTTGATCTGTCATCTACTGAAAATGAGAATTTATCAGTCTGCTTGTTCTAGCCTCACTGGAGACCGGGGTACGTGTAAGCTAAATAAACAATAAGGTACCAGAAACTCTACAAATGAAGCATTGGAGGGAATGTCTAAATTATTTTCATTATCTTCTTATATTACAAATTCATGATGGGAGAAGTTAAATTTTAACACACAGGAGTTCTGGGGAGTTGGGGTAGATTTAAGGATGAGTCACAACTCAGCTTGCCTTTGAAGATACTGAAGAGAATGGCTATCTTACAAAAAGAATAGAATGCAGTAGAGTGTATCTGTTTTCATAATATTTGTACTTACTTTGTTGCTATATTTGCTGGTAAAAAGTTGGTTAAGTATGCCCAACACTTCTAGTAATATGTTGAGGATTCTGCTTAGAAGAATCTGATGTTCAGTGTGATAGTGTTCCCCACCCTCCTTCTAGATTTTGAACATGCACAAACAAAATTTAGACTAGCTGTAGGAAATTAATGATTTAAAAATACTCGTCTTCTCATGAGAAACATTTTTAAATAAAAGAAAATGTGTAAGTTACAGGAAATTCCTATTATTCAGAATGCAAAGGAGAGGAAAAGATGAGGTAGTTGACAGAAAGTGTTTACTGAAGAGAAATACCGAGGAAAACTGAGAGACATCTTTCTACACAAGTGCAGATACAGGGTTGTAATAATAAAATCAATAGCTGACCTCTTTATTTTTTTGTATTTTTGAAATCCTACTTAGAATGAACAGACCATAGTGAATACATGGATTGTCAAGGGAGGTGACAAATCATAGCCTGTCAAAATTTATTGTTCGTTCTTTCTGAGCAGGAACTAGCTAGAAATCACCTGAGTTACACAACCGTTTAACTGTTCTGGTAAATCAGGCTGCAAGTCTATAATATCGTGTAATTTACAAGACTGAATAGTATATTTTACTTTAGTAATTTTTATATATATAAAAATTTGAAAATTTGAAAATATTCAAAATATTATTTAGTAAATGCAAATCTTTTCTGGTTCTCTCCACAGTGGCAGAAAGCATTGTTTTGTTTCTCTGATACTTTTGTATTGTTCCTAAATTAGATTGATGTTTTTAATTCTTGTAGTAGATGTTGATTTATTGTCATATACAGCAAAAAGATACAAGGTTTACAACTAGCCAAAATAAGCTTGTCAGTAGCCTGGTTTGAAGTTTCACATTGGCACTATTTCTGGATTAGCCTACATTTGTTTAGATTGATGAGGGAAGTGCTTAAAGTTGTAGGGACAGACTTCTCATTTCTTTGGATGCATAATACCACTTTTTTGTGCAACAGTTGGAACATTGCTCACTGTCAAATAATTTTTCAGTTCATATTTGTTCTTCATTAGTTCATAATGTTACAATTATATTCAGGGCCAACACATGTTTTATTTGGCTCTCCATCATTCTTTGTCATGTTTCTGATTTTGTCTGTTTGATATATATACATTCATTAAAAGAGAAACATATTGTAAGAGGCATATCAGTGGTAAAAGTCAAATGCTTCAAATTTTAATAGGGATGTTAAAATTAAAACTGAAATGAAATTCTTTTGTTCTGAATGTCACATAGAAAATTGTCTTTTTAAAAGAGCACTGGAACAGATCAATTAAAATATTCTTGTACGACTGAAGTTTTGTGCATATTATACATTTTTATTAGAAACATTTTTCACTCTAGGCTGTTAAGATAAATTTCATAAAATACATCTATAAGTTCTAAAACATCCTCTAAATGTTTCAATTGCTTTTGAAATTTTCATAGTTGACCAGATGATAGTGATAATAATGACTAACAGTTCACTTTTATGGAATGCATTGTATCCGAAGTCCTCAAAATACTTTATTATTCCTGGTTTATGGATAGGGAAAATGCATTGCAGAAAGGTAGAATAATTTGTTTGAAATTCATGAACTGGCAATATAGCCAGGATCACGTTACATTTGTAAGGACTATACAACAGTAATACAGCTAAATGTACAACATAACTACAGTTTTAGTTATAGAACAGAGAAAACAGTCCAGAAGACAGTATAGGTGTCTAAGTAAACACATTACTTATAAGTTCTTGTAACTATGTGTGCTTATATGATTTTGGTCTTACAGTTCACTGAATCCTGCAGCCTATTGGAAACCCCATTAACACAGGCAATCTTTCTTTAGTACTAAGTGATTAAGCATATATATGCACAAAGATGCTTCTGTGGTCACTACAACAAAAATAGAGAGTAGAGAGAATAATCATGAATTATGCCATTCCCTTGTAATAGCTGTGGTTCTGGAGGAATCATGCTTAACTACTAGCTGTCCTACCTGAGCAAGCCAAGTACTCATCTAACCCCGAGGCAATGTGGCACTGCCCGCTGCAGCTACAAGGGCTTTAACTTTATTAGTTGCTTCTTTATTGTGGCAATGCCACCATTTAACATCCTTGTGTCGTGCCATGACATTTTTGATGTTTGGGAGAGAACTGGTGGTGCTTTGTGAGGATGCGAGCAATGGCAACACTGCAGACAGGCATTGAAAGGCAGGTTAAAAGCCTTCTTTTCCTATCAGAGCTGAGTATTGTCTTGCAGCAGGTGTTGAAGAGTTGAGTGAAGTGTGGTGGTACAAATCCCTTGGGGAGTCTGGGGCTCACTCACAGAGCTGGTCCGGATTCATGCTTCTACCAGTGTCTTTGCTATTATTGTGCATTGACCTTGCTAGATTAAAAAGTACTTGAGTATTTCTGTTAATGTACAACTCCCTCTACTCTGCCTGAAGCATAAATATACTCTGGGAAAGTTGTTCTTCCTTTCTTGATTGTTAGGTTGACTTTTTACTTTAGAAGTTAGCTGTAGTAGGTAGGTGACAAAGGGACAGGGGATTTTCTGTTTATTTCTGTTAAAAACACATAGAGTTGCTATAGCTGTAAATCTGATTGAGTTTAAAGGCTTTAAGAGTGTATTTCTGTCAGTTTTCAGTATTTTTAATTTTCTGTAAAGCTTCATTTATTTTTATTCTACATTTTGAGGGTTTATGTGTTTCATTTATTTGTAGCATTAATATGGGGGATCCCAGAGTGGGCATATGTCTCACTACTTTTGCATGCAGTGTGGCAGTGATTTAGATGGAGACCTAAAGTTTCCTCTGCCACAGCCAGGCAGCATGTTACCATTCTAACCGATGGCAGTCTATTCCTATGCATTGCCTCAGTCCAATTTGAGTTGATGTCAGTGAACAGTGTAAACTCTAACAAGCAAGACTGGAGAGGAGACAGTCATGCATTTGATGATCAATGAAGGAATAACTTTTAATGCTCTCTAGTCAGCTCATTGTGTTCCATGGGCAGCCTTCAGCATGCCAACTGTCAAGATATTGATTGTATAGTTCCCACTAGCTACTATAAGTGCTATGATACTGCACTGTATAATTTCAAGCTTCTGTTTTTCTGTCATCATTTACAAAACTGCTTATAGTCCAGATTGGGATTTTATGATCTGCTGCCCCATTGGATAGTTTATTTCTTTTTTGATGGAGAAAACCTTTGAAAAAGTCTGTGATCTAGAAAGTATATATATGGTGTATGGCAATGATGCTATCACAGTAGGTGAAAAATTGATAGGGATCATTTCTCCCTTGATAATGAATAAGAATCATGCAGACTTGCATAGGGCAAAAAAGCAAAATACCCCAAACTGCATATAATTAATTCAAACATTTTTCACTGGTGTACTACTATGTAGAGCTCAAGCTTTACATTACACGTATGGCACTTCGAAAGAGTAAGAGGACAGAAGGAAGTGCCTGGTTTAGTACTTAGCAGTCATTAATGGGAGGCTTTATCTAGAAGAACTTTGTTGATTAAGGTTGGAGGGAGAACTGCATTTTTCTAGTGACTCCCTAAAATAAATGAACAGGAGCCTCTCTGTCTAAAAGCATTAGTTACAGAAGATTTGTGTGATAATAAAAAACACACTTAGCAGGAGATTTTCTAAAAATAATGTTCTTGATATTGGATACAAAGTGGTTGTTCTAATTATTTAATCTGTAAATTGGTCATTAGTTAAATACTGTCTATGGAATAAATAGTATTTTGTCACTTTGTGAATGTAGGAGGAAGAAGTGAAGCAGATTTGCAGACTACTGAAAAGTGTTCTAGACTTTAAAGGCAGGTCATTTTTGACATTTGTGGATTGGATTCACGTTGGTAGGCACCAAGTCTTTCTTCAGTCTCCAAATTATTTTTCATTTTTTGTCACTTGAAAATCTTTCTTCTCTGGAGTTGCAAAAAAAAAAAAAAAGCTGGTGTCTCTTTATCTTTAAAATGTTTCTTTTTCTTCATATTAGGTACAGATTGTACTTAAGTAGTAGTTATTAAATATTTACATATGTGTTTTGCTTTAAAGGCATTATTCAGAGATATATTAGTGAAGAACTCTTTACAGTGGATGTTGTTAAAAAATCGTGATTCACTAATCCAAAATGAGGTGAAGATACATCTTAAAAGATACTACTACATTGATGCAGTCAGTAGAAGATTGCTCAGTGTTCAGGTATTAATGTCCACTGTGAATTCAATTAATTAGTAAGTAATTTGGAGAGAAATGCAATTACTGTTCATTAATTACCCATGATTATTAACAATCACTATGAGGCATATATTAAATACAAAACCAAGTACAACTGCTGTAGTATCAACTTTCTTTGTAATTCTCTTATCTTTTGACATTGCTTTCTGTTTTATGTCAAGATGCAGCTGTGATCCTGAAAAGCCTTAAGTATGTGCTTATCTTTATGTGCTGAGAATATTCTGAGAGAGTCTTCTGTGAAAAGCATTTTGATTTGTGACCTTGTCTGTATACTGGTATTTGAGCTTGTCACTTCCGTGAGCAGACATATCTAAGACCTGACACCTTATAACCTTATTGCCCTCATGAACCCTCTAAATTTTATTTGAGCTCAGGAAGCCTAGAAATCAAATCTGGCATCACATATTCACGACTGGAGGGGGAGGATAGCGACAGGTGAAACCATTAGAATCTTCCACATTAAATAAGTTTTTTAAAATAATATATTGACATTAATGAACCTTTTGGACAAAGAGTTGTGTGCCAGGAGAGCAGCTCTGTGGAAAGGGACCTGGGTGTTCTGGTGGACGACAGGTTGACCATGAGCCAGCAATGCGCCCTGGATGCCAAGAAAGCTAATGGGATCCTGGGGTGCATTAAGAGGAGTGTGGCCAGCAGGTCGAGGGAAGTTCTCCTCCCCCTCTACACTGCCCTAGTGAGGCCTCATCTGGAGTACTCCGTCCAGTTCTGGGCTCCCCAGCTCAAGAAAGTTGAGGAGCTACTGGAGAGAGTCCAGTGGAGGGCTACGAGGATGGTGAGAGGACTGGAACATCTCTCCTACGAGGAGAGGCTGAGGGAGCTGGGCTTGTTTAGCCTGAAGAAGAGAAGGGTGCGAGGGGACCTAATATATGCTTACGAATATCTGAAGGGTGGGTGTCAGGAGGATGGGCCAGACTCTTTTCAGTGATGCCCAGCGACAAGACAAGGGGCAACGGACACAAACTGAAGCAGAGGAAGTTCTGTCTGAACATGAGGAAGAACTTCTTCCCTCTGAGGGTGATGGAGCACTGGAACAGGCTGCCCAGGGAGGTTTTGGAGTCTCCTTCTCTGGAGATATTCAAGACCCGCCTGGACAAGATCCTGTGCAGCCTACTGTAGGTGACCCTGCTT
>Ga0065711_1029128_pt1 | contig 37516 bp, 13 predicted proteins | sample Hoacrofraction12_FD_59098 | JGI IMG/M metagenome (GOLD analysis project Ga0065711, IMG submission 59098) | Hoatzin crop microbial communities from Cojedes, Venezuela - Epithelial fraction 12 v2 (version 2) | ecosystem: Host-associated > Birds > Digestive system > Esophagus > Crop | place...
GGAGAGATGCTCCAGTCCCCTCATCATCCTTGTAGCCCTCCGCTGGACTCTCTCCAGTAGCTCCTCATCTTTCTTGAACTGGGGAGCCCAGAACTGGACAGAGTACTCCAGATGGGGCCTCACTAGGGCAATGATGAACTCTTATCAGGATAGCACACAAGGAATACATGAGTTAAGCAAGGTTTATAAAATCAACTGCATAGAAGTTAAAGTCCATTTCCTATGCTATACATATGAGCTAATTTGATTTTAATGTAAAATGTAGTTAGTGGAATTAAGCCCAGAGTCATGAGATGCTCTAGTTATCTAGAGAAAAGACAGAAAGAGAGTTAAATTGCTCAATAACGACATAAGCACTTGCAACCTAACTGTCAGATATTCTTGCGTCTATCTTCTATGGCCCTGCTACTAAAAAGAAAAAAAAATTATACATAATATATAAATAAAGTTGGTTCAAATAATTACTATAGAAAGAATAAAATACAAGTTCTCTGATTTCTCCCTAAAGTGTATTTTTTTTTTCACAACACTGCAAGAATTTACTTTACAAATCAGTGACATTTGATCATGTAACACAAACAAATTACAAAGAGACTTGGCTTTTGCTTTTCTGCAGCTCTAAGCAAGGTGCTTCATACTGCGCTTCCTTCATAAATCTCAGTTTTTCTATGCGAATGTACTGCAATGACAATCAATCACAATAAAGCATACCATGCTACTACTGCCAGGAGTTGGCCCTATACACTGGGATCTATAAAAGTAGGTATGATATAAATTAAGTGACGGGGCTAAACAAAGAAATTGCTAGCCTCTATTTGATGTTTGACTTGACTTGAAATGTCCCCAAGAAAGATACAATGGACATGTGTGCTACAGGCTAATATAAGTCTTTGCTACTGTCACTCATTCTCTGTTGGTCTTCCTTAATTCATTGCTGATAGACATAAACTATAAGAAGTTATTTATTCAGAGAAGAGTTTATGATTTTCTCTGGAATTAGGGAAGTTGTGTAAGACATAATTAGTGATTGTAATTCTGTTCACAGTATTTTGTGTTTTCCTTAGGTGAAGCTGTAGGATGTAAGAAGTAAAACTCACATCATAAACTAATCTGATGTAGCATTCTAAGCTATGTAGGTCAAGGATGGCCTGTCTTCTCAGCTCTAAAAACTGTACGGGTATCTTCCTAAGACTGATAGCCACCTGACACACACATCTCCAAAAGCTGATGGGGCATGGTGCTCAGGGAGTAGTTCACAGACAGACAGTACTAGTTTTCCCCAGTCCTCACACTCAGCTGTCAGTAGGGCTGGACTGAACATGCAGCCATGTCCTAGGCTGTCCTAGTAATGTCTGCCTTAATTGTCCCTGCCAGCTTGCATCCTCTCACCGCTGAGGAGTCAGTGCACTGGGCTGTCTCTGTGCCACAGCAGCTTTGCTGCCAGTCATGGCACATAGCACTGACATGGGAACCGCAGCTGAACTGCTTGTGAGCCACGTGTGGCTATAAGGTGTTTCACAGCAAGTGTTGATGGAAAAACATCCTTTACTACTAATATGCAGGCAAAATTTGAAGACTCAACAGAAGCACGTGGTATTACAACTTACCATGTTTTGATTTCAGGCTGTGAAGATAATTCTTCAGGAAGATAAAAACTGTGCCATTTTACGGACTGAAACAGTTCTGGAGACATTGTTTTAGAAATGTCGTAATAATGGCCAAACTTTGTAGATGTTGTTGGGCTGGCCTGTGGAAACAACAATACTGATTACATAACCTATTAAATCATTATCTGTCGAAAGAAAATAGTTAACTAGCAATACACTTGAAAGAAACCTCTGTTCAGCTTAAGCATAAGCTTCAAGTAGAGTAACATTATAATTTTTACTACAAAATTTTGGTTCCCCTGCTGACTTTCTATAATGCAAATTTTTGACATAGAATTCAACCCTTACTGTTCCAAGTTGCAGCATCAAAGTGCAGTCAGATACTTCAAAGAATCTATTTTTGCACATGTTCCAGACATATGATCACAAATTTCAAAAAGCCAGATGTATGAAATATGCAGACCATGACATGTTTCACCTGTCTGATTTTTCAGTAACTGGGAATTATATAGTACTACAGAAACATTTTCAGTTGACTTTGAATATGCTTCACTTTGTTTATTTATGATCAGTAAGAAAAAATACCATTACATCTTCATATATCTGATTTTAATACAAAAGTGTAGAAAAGAGGAAATAGTTAAAAACTACTTTTAATTTCTTGAATTTTTAATAAATAGCAGGTTGATCACAGACATTACACACAATAACCATGGTTTCCTAGAATGAAGATACTTTTTTATCAGGTCTCAATTTTGGATATATAAATCACCATGTAATGTTGAACACCCCTTATACTGTTACAATAAGCAGTATTCAAGTATGTAGTAGCTGTCTGCTAAAGGAATTGAACAGCTTTTGCTATTCATGTAACAATCCATTTTCTTCATCTTTTCTGCCCTTCACATTAAAAAACAAGCTATCCTGGAAAGAACAGTCAAGCAGAGTAAACCTCAGAGGCAAATTAGTTTCTTCCAGGGAACAAAAACACTTGTCACAGATACACTACACAGTATTTTTTCATGTACACACTGTAAAGAAGTAACAAATTACAACAGTGTACAATGCAGGAACGTGCAAAAATATTTTAAAGTCATTTTTCTATCTTCCAACTTCAAGACCTACTGCTAAGATGAATTCCCTATAAGAGCCAAGAGCCACTTCACATATTAAATGATAAAGTATCAAACTAAAATGAAATATCATGTATATCTAATCATCAGACAGACCAGTTTTACTCAAAAAAGATTAAAAACCACATTCTCTAAGTCAGTGTTCCGATTTATTTTTCAGCACCTGAATTTTAAAGAAGGAAGTCCAACAAAACGCAATCATCCATCAAAATCTAAATATTTTTAATGTAAAATGTAACTTTATTTAAAACGAGGATTCTGAAAGCAATTTAAACAGGGCTGTTCTTTGGCCTATAATCTATTCTTTATCCGGATTACAGATCAGAATGTTTTTACTGCAATCTCTGCCAGAGCTCATCTTTTTATTGTGTACTTCCAAGCCCCCTTAATGTTTTAGAAAGGCCTTGACTAACTGAACTTTGATCTGATGTCTTCATTGAGAAAAACTCCAGGTTGCCCATTTCAGATGCAAATCCTTACTGAAGCCCAATAGAGTTTAGTAAAGACAGCAAAAAAGAAGAAACAAGAAGTTTCCAGGATCCTCTTTGAGAATCCTGAGGCACATTGGTGTCCTTAATCCACCCTGCTGCATGGATTAAGGTAGGTGATAACCTCTCTTGATTCAAAAGAATAAGCACAGTGCCTACAAACTGGGTGGAGACTAGGATTTGGCTATAATAAAACACCATGCAATAAAAGCTCGGTCTATGTCAGAAGCCTATGAATAGGCCTCAATGTACTGCATTCCCAGGCTTAGCGGGGAAGCTTGCAAAAAGCCTACCTGAATCAAGTAAGCATGAATAATCTGCCTTAGCAGAATGACCATGGAGAGTGCGAAGCAGAGACTTTCCATTCCTCTCAAGTTTGATCTGATAAATTTATTAGTGGATTGGAGGCTCAAGTCTGTTCTTTCCTGGATTCCTATTTTGCACAAGGAGAAATACACTCAATTGTCAGTGAGCAGAGCGTGCTTTTATGCTACCGTCTGCTGTCAATGTTTCTAATTGCAATACTAATGTGCTAGAAATCTCAGATTTAGGATGAATCAAGGCAGAAAATTGATTTCATGCTGTGACAGTTTATATATTGCCCCAAGAAGATAAGCAGTTCATTCAAAAAAAAAAAAAAAAAGAAAAAACAAAAAAAAATCCCCACAGTCTTGCATTGCAAAATAGGCTATCCATACACTCAAAAGTTTAGAGGAAATTAACCTCTGATACAGACGAAAGTAACAAACTGGCACAGGCACATCAAGCACAACACGACCTATTACTCTGACAGATTTCTTACAAAAGATCTGTCTTTTCCCAATGTACAAGGTATATGCAAATATGCAAAGAGAAACTGTGATAGTTATGAAAAGTACCAACATAAACACCACGCGTAAGAACAAAAATGAGTTACCTAGCTAGTCTGTACGAGGTCTCATCAATGCGAAGGGAATATCTGAACTATTAACAAAAATCTGTTTTATTACCCAGAAATAAAAACTAAATTAGGCATCAAAAATACCACAAAGACAGCTTTTACTCAGCACTCTTACTTCATGTAAAGCCAGATATCGAATGGAAAAGTTCTCTGCTAACACATTTAGAATTTTAGTTAAAAGCAAAGCTATTTTCTCTCTTTCCTACTTGAAACTATTTGACAGTAGTTTCTGAAAATGCATTAGTTTATTAGTTCAAACAGTTTGGAAAATATGCCTTGAAATTTTATTCAACATTATTTGTTACCACCAAAAGGAAATTTAAAGAATAAATCACAACTGAAGTTGTTAATTAAATGACAGTACTAAGCGTATTATAACAGCCAAGGTGCTGCAAGGCAACATCAGATTTTTCCTCAGTGGAGTATATTCACCAATCAAATTAATTTAGCACAGCACCAAAATTTTATGATAACCGCTTTAAAAAATACTGAAAAAAATTAATTTCAAAACTATTTTTTACTTATTAGAATATCCTGACCAATTTTAGGTATAGCTGGCTTAAGAATTAGACTTTTATTTGCAAGTTTTAATTTTTTAAAATAAATTTAACATATTCATAAAAAAATACTGTACCCGAACTATTCAGAATGATAAGCATCCAATTCAGAAAGTGATAATTATAACGAGGGAAGCACTCCACAAAAGATTGACCATTGTATTCTACCTTGCCTAATCAAATTTCAATAATCGTGAACAAGTACATTACGCATTGTAGATAAATATTACATCAGTGGATGAAGTGATTACTTCTATGAAGTTATAGAGGATGAGTGCACACCTAACTGGATTATTTGCACGTTTTCTCTTCTGTTAGAACAAAATGCTATTTGTTAATGACATGCAGTTGTTTCCATATCAATGTATGAAGAATTCTGCTGGATTTTAAAAGAGACAAATTATTTTGGGGATGGTTCAGAGTGGTGCAACAAGCTCTAGAATAATAAAATTGATGAGATTATATGATTACCCTGGAGGCTGTTTGATTTGGCGTGTCACCATATATAAGTCTTTTCTGACACAACTATATAGCCATGTCTGTGTAATTTCACAGAAAACCAAACATGCCAAGCCTTGTAAGATCATTTTGTCACATTCCAATTACGTTTTTTAAGAATACGACTGAACTTACTAGGCAGTTATGACTACATCTAAGCCAGAATCTATAAACATAGGCTAAAATGTAGACACAAAATAAGTTTTTTGTTCTGGACATTCAAAAATGCTCTAATTTTATTAAAGGCTGATTGTGCCACTGGATTAAATAAGAAAGTACCAGGCATGATACATTATTCACAAAACACTAACAACTGTAAACTCTGAAAGACTGACCACTGGGCTTGTTTTTTATATTCTCCCTGCACAGTGATTAGTTTCCAGTGACAGTGAAGCTGATATAATGTAAAGTGCTTACTTTAGTTGTTACGCACACGGATAAGGAGGTCAACAGCTTGCGTTGACACAGTACTTTCACTACAGAGATGTAGTAAGTACTGTTGATTAAATCTACTTAAGTAATTTGCGTACATCTAAATTTGGGCAAAGTTTGTAAGTGACCAAATTATTCAAACTTTCATAAAAAGCTGTCTCAGCTTAATGATACTCATTAAAAAAACCCATGGTACTTTAATGTTTTCTACTTTTAAATTATTGTTGTCTGTATTAACTTATACAGTTCCTGCAAACTCTCAAATTCCCTTTCTCTCTGTATCTCTAGTAATCAAAAAACACAGTGGCGTATGATAATGTACCCTCAGGAGGCAATCCTGTAACACTGTCCTTTAGCAGTTCTCTCGTCTAGACTCCAATGCAAAGCATTTGTCCTGTAAATTCATTTTGACTGCAAGAGGAAAAATGTATGAAATACTGATTACCTCCATTTTTGGTAAATTTTGGTAGCGCCAAGCTATTTTCATAGAATCCTGAAACTCTTGAGACTTAACAGCTGTTGCTTCTTCTCCCAGTTCATTTCTGTTGGTATCATCAAGCAAAGGGGCTGGAAGTACCTACAGGTGGAGAGCGAAAGAATGTCAGCTATCTACAGTAAAAATGGCAGTTCAGATTGTTATCCACCCCCCACCCCAAGTTAGCTAATACAGTTATCTTAATATATTGAACAGTTGTGAAATCTGTAACAAAACTTGATTAAAATAACTGTTCTGAAAGACTGGCTCCTACAATATCGAGTGTGGAAAACCCCATGTAATTATCATGGGAAAAAATGAATTATAGAAATACAAGAGAATGCAGAATGGAAATATCACATTGTATACTCTACATAAACAATGCATCTTGAGCAGCATCCATATTCCCCCTCCTTTTTTTAATCTTTCTTTAAAGTTTGACCTCCTAAACTATTCTATTTCTGAGAATAGGTAAATTCAGTGTATAGTGAATTTAAGGCTATTTGATAATATGATCGCTTCTCTCTGTCAGCTTCCACTAATCTTTAAAAAGTATTCAACAGACCACAACAGCCTACAGACACAGGCTGAAAACAACTGTAACAGGAGGGTTTGAATTTTCTGTTCTGCTAACCATTAGGCATGACATCTACTAATGACGGATACCTCATGAACACAAACAAGGGAGTAAAATCAAGGGGCAGATATTTAATCCTGGAATTTCTGTAAGTTTCTAATGCAAGCATTTGTGGCTTTAAAAAAGAAAAAAGCATTGCACACAGGTAGATTTAATTTTTCTATGAGGACAGAACTGCAGCACTGACTTAGACCTAGATTAGGAACAATGTTTTAGTACAAACTTCTGGTTTCTATCTTTGTTGTACTGCTGGAAAAGCAGACAGCACTGGGTGAGTACCAAGCACAGCATTCAGAACTTATGCATTGGTCTTCTATACCTACTACAGGAATGAAGTGTAATCTAGTTTTCCGACCCAATTTTATCACCCATCTGTGTAAGCTTGAGGGCACAGGAACTCTTTATCTGCATAAAACAGATGAAGATTTATTTGAAAACTAAGTTTTCATTAAGCAAAGACACTTGAGAGAGAACTGAGAAGTGGTCTCAAGGGTTAAAAATATACAGAGGTAGCCATTATGTCTGTTACAAGGTATTAGGTGTGAAGACATAGAAAAATCAAATTCAAAAACTTTAGAAGAAGCATCTCATTCGACGCATGGGATACCCAGGCAACACTGAACACAGGCAGAGTTGGTACTAATCATGAACATCCAAATGACATTTGCGGCTTTATGAAGGCAGACATGGCACACACACACACAGAAAGAAGACAATGCAAGTTTAAATGAATCTGTTTTGGGTTTAGTATTATGCTAATTTAGTATTAAAGAATACAGGAGAGAAAACTGTATATAGTTCAATACGTAATCTTATGAACAATCTGCTTTTTGTTTCTTTAGTGTAAAATAACATAATATCTACAATTATTGATAAAATTGAGAACAAAAGTTTCTAATTGCAGGACAGTTGTTTCTGTCTCTCCTTCTGTGGTTGGTCAGTACACTCTCTGAGATAAAAGGCAATGGAAGCTCTGAAAACTTTTATGTAGTTACTCCAGTAACGTTGCAGAAATAGAAAACTGTACCTGTGTGTTTCAGCAGCTAAGCAGAACATGCAAACCACATCTCTGAGCAAATAATTTTATTTACTTTATTTTTGCAGATGAACTGCAAAAGCCTGGTAAAGGCTATTCATGAGAATGGTTATGTAAAAAGTTAAATTTTCAGATTTCTCACAGCTTGTTTAAAAGATAAACTTTCATACAATAAACTCCTACTACTGTGATTGTAAAAAGATTTATGGGTTGCAAAGCTACACAAAGATTATAATTTTAAGTTAGTATTTAGAGCTTTCATTAAATTTACAGATTTATAACAGATATTTTGGTAAAAAAAGAAATTTACTTCTGTCAAAGTTTCCTTGTATCTACCCATAAAGAAAGCAGGTAAACTTTCAAACCAAAGACAAACATTTCTGACAGACAGGAGAAAATGAAAGCAGCACTGAAAGGTTCTGAGAAAGTCTGAATACAAACATGAGCTGACAAGCACACTAATGCATTTCACATGTATGTAGGTACAAATTATTTGTATTTACTTCTAAGAGCATTATATAAAGGATTTTTCTAAAAAATAAGAAAGACGTTATTTTGAAGTTCCAGTTTCATCACTCAGATATCCATGATAAAGAGATAATTAATATTCTTTTCCAATTAAGGTGCTATTTTGAAAACTATTACGCAGATTTGATTTCCTAATACAGTGATTCATAGATTTAAGCTGGCTAACGTAAACAGGTCTTTCTTTTTCAGTGAAGAACTGTTGATACATGATCATCTCAAAATATTGTTCAATTATAGTAATTAAAGAGATAAATAAAATCAACCTTCATTTAAAAAATGAGTTCTGTGAAGGAGCAATTCCACAGGCCAAAACAACATTTCCATATATCTCTTCCTTTCATTCACCAAGAAGAACTGGCTCCCAGGTACTACCTGCAACTTTTTTTAGTGGTGGGTAACTTCTGGTTTTCTGAACACAAGTGCCGGCCACAGTTTAGAAGAGATCATGAAATCCTGCCTCAGCATTTCATCAAACTTCCTGAGCTTGCCCCTGTTTCAGATCCTGATGAGGTAGCAACTGGTTATATCAGTCACTACCTCCTCCTGCTGTAGTATCACTGGGCAGCTATCGCATCATCTGCAAAGCCAAAATCCAGGAAACGGCATATTTTACTGTTCTCCTTTACTGTAAGTAAAGAGAAGACCAACGTCAATATTTTCTTAAAGTTACTCAATATTTTTTCCTCTAGAATCACTGCAAATGCCTGTCACTTTTACTACTGGTTTATTGTTATTACATAATAATTGGCAAAGACAAATGTGAGACAGGGACATTTAGCTATATACATTTGCTTTTATATAATCCCACATAATACACGTTAACACAAAACAAAACCTTCTTACATGACATTACAGGGAAGGCAGACGTTACATATACTGGATGTTGACACCCGAGAAGCTCAGTCCCAAACAACCTGAGACAGACACACCATCAGTGCAACACAATTAGGCACTGTGCTGTGCCTTCACTGTTGCTAAGACTGAAACAGATTAAGAGATCAAGCAAAAACGGTTTCACCAGAAGCTGATAAAAATCTCGGCTGCCAGGGATGAAAACCCATCTAAATATCTATCAGAAATAGTCTTTTTTGCCAATATAGTTTAACTTCTGACATAATAAACATACTTTATTCTGACATAATAAAAAACTTTGGACATTATAAAATGATTGTTTAAACGTGACTAAATTCACACAAAACAACACTGGAAAACCCATGACGCAGTACCACGACAGCTAGCATATGCATCAGCTTAGGTCTGTTTTCTGCTGTCTTGTCCCTTGCTGCCCCACAGAAGCAACCAGGAGCACCTGAAGAACTCTCTCATACCAAAAGCAACTATTATTTCCTCAGCTGCTTTTCCAAAAGGCACTTATCTAATAATTATCATGCCTAGCTGAAGGATATGTTTCTTCGATGTATCATGTTGTTGTCCCTATGCAAGAAGCATGTTCACATGCTGCTCTGAGACTTTAGACATTTCTGGGGCTGCTAGGTCTCGCAGCCATATAATTTTCTATCCCAATAAACACTTTGCTCTAAAGCAAACATATCCTGAATCATATTCTTGGACACGGTGGTTGTGAACTTTATGGCCTCTTAGTAGGCTTCGTACATAATACACCTGCAATCTGGAGAAGGTAGTCTGCCTTTGGAGCCAACTGGTGTTTTGAAGACCAATTGCTTGAGCTACACCGGGTATATTAACTTGGTTAATAACTTGCCAACATGCACACCTTCATCAGCCTTGTAAAAGACTAAACAGAATACACAAAAAATCGCTAATGTTGTTTTTCCTTAGGATGTAGTGGTTCATATATCCCAGTCTATAATTTTAAAAAAATCTTTATACCAGATCTTCGTATAAGCACATTTGGAAAGAGAGAGCGCTTAAAATTGGTTAGTAGGCTTGGGACTGGGGAGAATTACACACACAGAACAGAGTTATGTAAACCTGCTTTATGGGCAATATTGAAAATACTGAAATTGAAGTGATCAATCTTCATATCCTATTTTCATCTTCATGATAACTAGAACTGCAATAAAAGGCTTTCCCCTCTTCTGACACTGCAAATTAAACCCTATTCTTTGCTTCAAGCAAAGAGCTCTTTCCAAACCAGGCCATGCCTGAGTGATACAGAGCACCTACATGAGAAAAAGTCTCCAGTTGTCACAACATAGGTGTATTCTCAAAGATAAAGGCTAGCTGGTTGGAGATACATTTCACAACTCCTGAGTGTCACGAAAGGTTTCATTACTGTCCAAGAACTACAAAGCATCAGTTCTCAGATCATTCTTAGATGGAAAAACAAAAGTTATGGAAAGGATGAAGCAGACCAGCAGCCAAACTGCCCCCAGAACACAGGCTTCCTCTGGCACAGCTACACAAAAATGGAACTGAAAATCTACACAGCAGGACACACACCGGGAGCAGTGGAGGGCATGGTTTCTATGAGTGACATGTGTGTGAGATTCAAGAGCAGGGCTTCAGCACAACTCCCTTTCTCCTTGATTCCAGCAGTCTTATTAAATCATTCATTATGTTTGAGAACTGTACTTGTTTATCACATACAAAAAGCACTTAAATTTTGCTGAAATTATCAGGATTTAAAGAAGTATTTGGGATTGTGAACCTATACAGGATTAAATAAATCTATATTCTTAGAATCAAAATCAGAATTTCCAAAGATTAAAAGATGACTGAAATGTTTAAAAGTTATGTCCAAAATTTCATTCAGAATTTGGAAACAAAAGTGTTTGTTATTTAAACAAACAACTAAAAGAGCTGATTTATCAGCCCGTAATATCTCTAATGTATTTCTGCTTAAAAATATCTCAGCTCCCACATCATAGAGCTTTGAAAATCTTTGAGACTGACAATTTCATAGCATCAGTATGTCAGCTCCTGAGAACTGTTACATTCTCCCAGGCTAAAAAACCACAAATATCTCATAAGGTATATAAAAAAACAAAGCATGTAGCAGTGCATTAGTTAAACTAAAAAAAAAAGAAAATATATAGCATTTCTTGGGGTCAACTAAAATACAAGTATTTGTCATGCAGCATGAATACACAAAAAGGCAGACAAGTGCGAAAGTTATTAAGTGCGGTTTGGCTGGGGCATTTGTCTGTGTCTAGAGCGAGATGTAGTAGGAAGGGAAAAAGAGAGAAGGAAGTTTGTTGCTATGTTTTAAAATAAAAAATACATTTTGGAAAAAAAAAGGTTTTCTGAAGCACTAATACTAAATGACAATGCAATTAAAATAGTTTTGTTTCCTACAAACCAAGCTTATGAAAATTTTATTGCAAACATGAAATAATTTATTTCACTAATACATCTTTTATCTCTGTAATAAAGCCATGTACAATCCATATCTGCTAGCAATCCAGGTCCTTCTGTGTTTGCTGCCACATTACTTTGCTTGCCTTGTTTTGGCAGATGCACGAAGCAAAATCAGATTCTAACAGTTTGACCCCTCTCACTTCTTATGTTCTCTAGGGGATAATAAAATCCAAGATACAATCCTGCAGCAGTTAATGAAGCTTAACCTCACACCCTCTTAATTACCAATGCATTACACCAACTATAGGCATCATACTCCTCTCTAAGCTATTTTACAATGCTAAAGAAGTACTACTGTGCTATTATTTAGCAACATAATCCAAGCTGTATGTGAAATCCCTCTTACATAAAATCCTTTGATCCTTACCGGTTTCAATAACTGTATAACTAATAGTACTTAAGAATTTAAAAGATTATCTATTTGTGTATCAATAAATATGTTGTTCACATGGTTTTATGCAACTATTTTGCAATGCACTATCATCACAGGTATGATTAAAGAAACACGAAATAAAAGAATATTAAAGGGAGTACGATTCACTGTTGATCTCTAATTGCAAGAATATTCAAATAGCTTAAACTCACACGAATTTAAGGCTCTTTTTCATTATGTTAATTTTTAGTATTTAAAGGACACCAGATGGTAAGTCAGGAAGGGTAAATATTTTCTTTTCAATAATGTATTATATAAATGTCAGTTTAAAGGGCCCTACTCCCAAAAGCGGGGAGGATTCTATTTTGATTGTAAACACTTGTGAAGACAAGGTCTATTGTTAAAGAACACAAATGACTGGATACAGAATTTTTCTCCTTTCAGTGGCCCTTGCACAATAATTTATTTCCATCTCCAGGTAAGACTGTTCTATGGAAATTTTTCTTTGACATTCAAAAGGATGAAATGGATGTCAACCCAGGAGAAACGAGAATTGTGTGAAGGGAAACAGGAAGTAGTATTCCTCTGGTTGATGAAATATAAAAGGTTAACTGAAAGTACTCTAAGTGGTATTTTTTTTTTAATCCATGAGAATATATTCTCTACTTCACATACACATAAGTAAACCCTACAGTCAAGCCACAGAACTCTTTGCAGTAACTTCCTTGCACTATGGCTTGATTTCAACAACACTGAAACCCAGGAATGCATACGAGAAGATTAGATGGTATTTTTTCTTATTTAATCTTTTTCTGAATCAGTTCATGATGCTTAAGTAAGTAAAAAATAAATGCAACAAAAGAGAATGACATGCTAAAATAATATGAAGAAACTAAATGAGAGCACCCTCGTCCAAAATAATGTAAACTGCTGCAGTGTATAATTCACTGGCCTGAACAGATTTAATGATAACAACATTATTCACGAACATCTTTAGAGACAAGCACTGTAACCAATACTTCACTAACTGAACAAATCAATTCAATAAAATCACCAGCTAGATTTGTAAAACAGTTATTTGTGAACACTGAAGCCTATACATCTGTTTTTTTTAAGCCACTACTTTTATGATACATTTAACAGGCTAAGTAAGATTTGTGTATAAAAACAAACATAATTTCACAACTAAGATCATGAAAAAAAATACCCTAAGAAACAGTCAAGGATTGGTAGATAGGAAACCTGAAATATAAGCCAAACATTTATTTGCTCTGGTTCTAGAAACTCGCTTTGTTAGATTGGTCTGCACTTTTGACTAAGAGTAAGCTTTACCTTTAGAGAGTTCCCAGCATGGGTACTGCTTAAACGGATTTCATTCTTTTCGAACAGAAGCGATTATTTTTTCCCAGCATCCTCTTTCACACCCATAAAACTTCTCTGTCAAGTTTATAGCAATTTTGTAATACAGAAAATTATATTACAATATAATTACAATATTTGTATTTTAATACAGAAAAATGTAAAATAGACATTCCGTTTACTCAACATGCAAGCAAGAAAAGTAAACAGATGAGCAAGAGCTACATAATAAAGAAATTTGTTTTTTCAAAGGAACTTTCAAACTTTGAGACAGCTGCCAGGGTTAGCTTCAACGCTAGTCTTGTGCCACAAGGCTATCTTTACTTCAGCAAGACAGATAAAAGGTGGTAGGAAAGTTCACTAGTGCTGCAACCATAATTGGATTCTGTGTGTTAAGTGATAACATTTAACAGCACGCAGCTGCTGGATCACTGTGACAAGGTCATGTATTTTGAAAATACAATTGGGAAAAAATGGATAATAGGAATGTAGCCCTGCTTCCATATACATTTTTACCTTTCAAGTTGTTATGCTTTTAATGTCTTTATGTAGCATCTAAAAATGTCAGATGACAGAAAAAATACCTCTTGCATTCATACATAGCTTCTTTCACACCATCAGATAGGGAAGAGACAGGAAGAAGTTAGCATAGTACTCTTCGAAAATGGAAGCTTGGAAAGCCCTGGTCGCCAGCCTGATCATTTCTTCCAGGTTTGCATACTCCCTTTTGACAAAACAATGTTTTAGAGTCATATCTACGAGGGAAAAACGTAAGCGTCGTGGTTGAATGTACTTGGCTGGAATAAAAAACTCCACGTAGACAGCTCTGCTTTCTTTCAAGATGTTGTTTGCATACACAGTAACACAACACTGGAGCTCAGTGGGTTGTTTATCGTTGTTGCTTTCTTAAACAACCCTGGAAATAACAAATGTACATTCTGTTAGATTCTTACTGCATTCATCTTTTCAGTGGGAAAAGTGTGCACTTGCTGTTCTTCAGGTCCACTCAGTATAACAACCTTGCTGGAGGTGCAATATTTTCAGTCATTTCCAAATGACATACTTAAACAAAATGCTGTATTTAAAATATACTTTCACTTTTGTTTTAGGGAACTTTTCAGCTTGGTAGGAATTCTTCAAAAACTTGTTCCTGGAGGTTTTTTTGATCTTGTCCCTGTTGTTTTTTAATAAACCATTATACTTCTCCACATGCATCTCCCAGCTTCCTCACCAAGTGACGCTGCATCTTCCCTTTCACTGTTGTTCCCGAGACCACTAGCGCAGTTTCTCCTGACTGACCTGACTTCAGGATACGTCCAGCAAACACAGCGAAGCTGTGTATCTCCAGAGAGAAAACCGTTCGCACATTGTTCACTTTCAAACTTGGAAGTACAAGGACACCAGATGTACAAGGTAAATACCACTTCATGCCTTAGTGTGGGAAGCCTCAAAGGACTTGACTGGGGATAGAATCTTGGGGAATGCATTCCCTTCTAAGAAGGCTATCCTCTGTATCAGTGGTAGGAAAAGCATCCCCACCACATCAAGCAGGCTCACAGACTATGTCAAAGTAAGGTTTTTTTTCTTGAAGGATGTGCTCTTTATCCTCTCTTCTTTTAAGAAAAATCTCCAAAAGGGAATCTCAACAGAGTCCAGAACTATCCTGTAATAAAAATCCAGCTTGAAAATTGAAATTCCATAAAAATGCAGTAATCGCACAGAGCATTCTTCAACTTCTACACAGCTGATGAACAGATGCAGCCCTAGAAAGCAGTTCTGGACCTCCCACTCTTCCACCTCAGGCTTCCAGGTTCCCAGTGCAATGGTCACTGAGGTAACATTGGCCAGGGTCCCACAGGTAAACTGTTGGGCTCCAGGGGATGCTGGTTTCTGTTTCCCAGCATGTATAATGACAAGTGTGTCTTCCTCTTGAGACAAACTTTGCACAGGCTCCATGGTAAAAGCAACTTAACTGAGAGCACTCTTTATTGTCAAGATGTGATCATCACTGGCAAACTTAATCCAATTTTTTCTCATTAAAAGTTGTGAGAATCAGTTCTCCCCCAAGGTCCAGATAAAATAACTACTCAGGAATAAAGGCAAAGAAATTCCTATATAGGCAGTTGAGGCGGTTCCAGAACCTCAGTGCCAAATCTAAAGTCAGAGAAGTGAGAAATATAGAAATGCAGCCACCACAGATAGAGATTTTTTTTTTTTAAGACTGCAACCATACCTTGGCACTAACAAGGAGAATGGGCGTAAAGAACTAAGCTGTTATATAGCTACTGTATTTTTATGGCTTCCATAAGCCAGTCTGGTACCCAGCCTAACTTGGAGTGGATGCAAACCTATTCTAATTGTGGCTACAGTAACGTTCAAGGAAATATTCAAACCCCTTGCTTGCTGTTTCATACAAAAAGCATACCAGTAAGTTAAGATTTCCTCAGTAATAAATATAACCATATACTCAAATTTATATGTTCCATTCTCAAACACATACACTATATGTATCTTCAAAATAGCTGGCAACATCTTTAGAGCACTGAATTATAAAAAATATATAGCCACTAAACACCGTGAAGTTAAGGAAACAGAAGAAAAAAACACCTATTTTATTAGTTTCTCTTTGTTTTTAAGCTTGAGCATGTAACAGCCTTTCATTATTTGTAGTCTAAACTTAATCAGGTGTGGTACTGAAAATGGAATGTTATGATATGTTTCCTTCAGTCATTTTATTATTAAATTATTTTCCATTTACCAATGCAATCAGTTTTATTTCAGGATTGATCATAGAAGTATACCATACTATTTCTTATCTTGCTCACTATTCCCAGGATTTATGCCCTTATAGTAAAAAGTTGCCTTTTGTTGAAGAATATAGAATGAACAGAAATGCTCTCAAATGTTTAAGATACTTTCTAAAAAACAGCATGCATATAGTACTGTAGGTTTTACCAGAGGTGTATAATTTTTCAGTATTACGTCTTAATGCCCATTTCCTAAAGGAGCTTTGACTACAAAAGGCATGAATATGTTTTCAAAGGATGATGGATAAATTGGTGGGTGGTAATATAATATATCTTAGGCAGCTGATCAGGGCTTTTTATCCTCTGCTTGTCTTTTAGTTATACACAATTTCAAGATAATTATGGTCTATAAGAATGTCTTTTCCCCTTCCTACTACCAGCAATATTTGTCTTGGTTATAGGTTCAAGAAACTTCCAATCACATCACAAAATTAGAATAGGGCAATTACAACATCTCAGCAGAGAACTGAATGTATGAATAGACTGGCCACACAATATGGACATAAGGCAGTTAAGGAACTGCCTTTATATAAAATACCAGTTAATTAGAATACTAACTACAGAATATATTGAATCCATACCTACACTTCATAAAACAAAAAACAATCATAAAATGTGTAATTTGGGTTGATATGTACCAAATTTATGTTGCCTTTCCACTAAAGAATACAGTCCAATTAGATATTGAAAATAAACTGATTACTAATATCATTCAATAAAATCTGAATGTTGAATAACATTGTATAGGGAGACATCCAAATACCAAACAGCTCATTTTTATGACAGGAGAGGACTTCTTGAAGCACCTGAAGGTCCTTCTTTTTAAAAGTCAAGTGAGACAGTTGTATGGAAAATGTCTCGACCTCTGTGATTTGGAGACCTAACTGTGGCCAATGCCAGTCTTCGATTGACTTTTTCCTAGTGAGGCAATAATGGTTTTTAGGTAACATAGGTTGGCATTTAAGAAGTGCCTAAGCTTTCCCAGTGTGAAAGTGCATAATTTCCTAGATTGACGCCTAGCATATTACAGGGTTACTTCACTGAAGCAATTTCAAGACAGCAAGACAAATCAGAGAAATCAACTGTACTGTGCCTTGTCTGTTAAGCAAAGGAAGTGTTGAATAGTCAAGCTAAGAGTGGAAAAGCATAGACAAGAGTATTGTTGTACAAACGGAGGAAGAAAACAAGACTTTCCTCAACTTTCCTGTAGTGATATTGTCCATGTATTTATAATCTCTTATAGTAACACCACTACGGAGTTAAAACCGAGGAATGTAGTATTATTACCTAGTGTCTATGCCTGTAAAGAAAGAAGGAAAACTTACTCCAAATCAGACAATAGAGTTCAGTAAGTCCCATCAAACTAATTGATTAGAAACTGGTACAAGAAGGACAGATGTTTGTACCAATGTCTGTTGATTAATTTGCAAAAGCATAAAGAACAGAAGCTAGGAAAAATATGACATGCTATGAATAACTGATTCAAAGATGAATGAAAGAAGAATAAAATGGATGTTAGCTACTCCATTCTAAGCAATTTTAATGCAATGCAATAAAAATATTCATTTGAACAATTTAATTTTGATGAGAGAAACCACAACAATGAACATATATCATATGGTCAGAAAGTCAACGACTTGATTATCAGTTATTTAAAAACAAATATTATTAAAAAATATAGCAAGTTCTTATGTAATTCATACTTCACAGTCAAATTCTAACCTATTTGTTTAGGCTATATTCTAAACCACAAGAACAAATGATAAAAATTTCACCCCTAAATGAATGCTCGTTAGGTTCAAGATAATAAAAAAAATATTATTAGATTTTTCATAACCACAATCATATCATTTCATTAAGAATATACTTCTTCCTGAATACTGCAGATAATATTGAATAGATAAGGCACAGAATCTGCCATCACTAGGTAGGAAAAAAGAAAAGTAATAATTTTGTCCAGAAATAGTCTCTGAAGACTCTGAAGGAAATAGCCAGACTTCACTTGATGCAGAAGTAATCAGTAAATTATATGTTACTTTTGATATTAGAAAAAAGCAGCCTTAGAAAGACATAAAATATTTAACAAAATTTTGTAAGATTATCCTCACACTTCAGCATTTTTTGCAGTGTTGATCAGGCTTTTTCCCTTACAAAATTTCCTTATAATGGAAACTATCAGTGTTTGATTAGGAGCTCACTGAAGTCTGAAAGGAACCTTTCTATACGACCTGATCCAAAGCTGACCATGTTTCCTAGTCAGAATGAAAACTACATATAAAGGAAGTTGTAAAGATGTTAAATGATATTTTTCTTTTCTACAGGAAACTGCAATAAACATCTACACAAGCTGTACACTGTTTCCACCACAATATGCTGGAAGCAGCTTAACTACTCTTCCTGACAGGAAAGATACTACTCGATAGGCAGGTGGAAACTGTAAACAGTTGGGTTTACTCAAACCATTCAACTAAGCCAGACAGCCTTTCTAGTTTTCACCTATAATCAAAATAAAGGATAAGTAAAGTCCTAGCCTTATTTGGCCTTTGGAGAATCTTACTCCTTTGTCTGTAGACGGAGGCTAGTGAGCTAAATTTAATTCCCAAATCTAGCTAATGCAAACACTCCTGCACTTCCCAACACATTCTTATGAATCACCGAGATTAATTAATTTCTTACTACACAACATATACACTTGAAAATGTATTTAAATCCATCAAGAGATTACAGCTTCAATTGTTAAAAGCTATGAGTCTTTACCTTTAAGATGTTGTCAGGATGCTCTTTAGCAGAAGCAACAAACAAGTCATGTCCACAGACAACTCCCTCTGCGAGAAAATACTTGAACAACAAATTGGAGTAAAGACCATATTTATCTTCCTCTGTGAAAACAAGAATAGATGGGATTTTTTCTTTTTTATTAGATAAATAATCTACCTGTATTTTCACAACACTATAAAATCCCTCTTTTGGTCTACCTCCTACAGTACATAATGTACAACAGAGATAACAGGTAAAACAGGAATCCAAAGCTTTAAAAATAATGCTTGATAATATTGTATTCCTAATTTTTCAAGCCAGAGAAAAAGTTCTCAATCATGTATTTGATCCTAAGATATGGATGGGATATAGCAATAGTGCTATCTTCCTAACAAGGTTTCCCATCAGTATCAACTAAGATTACCAAAATCATGGTCTAATGAGAAGGGATTTTGTTAATTTGGGAGAACTGTATTAATATTTATATTCTTAATGCTTAACATATTAATCAATTGCCTAAAATATCTATTAATTGGTGCTTTTCAAAATTTAATCACATTTGGCATGCTAAAGCTACATAAAGGTATCATTCCTTACGCAGATATTCTTCTATCAGCATTTCTTTCAAAACTGTTAGAACTACAAAAATAGGCAAGACAAATGGGTATGTTGAAAAAATAGACATTCTGCAATGCCATTTTTGAAAGCTACCCAGAGCAAAATCTGAAACACATTCAAAAGACACACGAACTTATGGTTTAAGAAGTGGACAATACTTGTTAACAGGCATTGTGAATACGAGTTTACTGAACTAAAAAACCCAAACTCCCACTGACCTCAGAAAGGCTAACATTTCCTTTAGCTTTCTTGTTACAAGTTAAGTATCAGAAATTACCAGAATTAGAAAGTCTTAATGAGCTTCATACAATTAAAACTTATCAAAACTCAAAACCACAGGGGAATTGAATGAGTAAATAACACTTGAAATTTGAACCGTCTCCAATTTTCTTTATTTTTAAGAAATATTATCAATAGCAAAGTTAATGCTAGCAAAACACCATTCCTAACAATATAGCTACCCAATTAATTGCAGAGTAAAATTTTAGATCACGCCCTTTCAAGCAACATATTTATGACATTTATTTAGAAAGATATCTGAAATATTTTGTTTTGGAAAAAAGTAAATGCAACAATGTAAGTTTTCACTTTTTCATCTGTTAATCTGGCTGCTGGAAAGTAATACACAAGAGATGTTGTGGCAGAAAAATACAGAGAGAGATTTTCTTTGTACAGAACCAACATAACTCTTAATCCATTCTTATTATAACTTGGAAACAATTTCCTCCCTATTATGAACCACATATGAAAATGTTAAAAGACAAACCACAAAGCCACTAACAAAGGCTGGAAATAAGGAAGTTGTTATTCATATCAAACTTCTAAAAAATACTAAAACAAAAATAATATCACTTTGACATGTACTGGAATAGTATGTTTTGGAACTTAAGAGTCAAAAAGAACCAATGAAGTGGAGCGGGAGGAAAGGAAGAAAGGAGATGCATATCCAAAAAGGAGAAAGAACATCAATAGCAATGAGAAAACTTATGAAACAAATCACAGAAAAACAGCATTGCATTGCTACACTCCTGATACCATACAAAGTACTGACACTTTTGGTGATTAGATTAACAAGAGAAAGAAATTCAAATCACAAGCTTTCATATTCACTGGAGAAGGAATAGTTCCCCCAGAGATATTCCCCATCCTCCACGGGATACTGGGCAAACCAGAATTTATTTCCTGCTTTTTTAACTTCACTTTTAAATTTAGTATTTGGGATACATTTATTTCTTTCATTTTTTTCTTCCTTGTTCTTCAGAATAATCCCTAAAGATACAGCATCAAGATCACCTACTCTGTTGTTAAGAAGAAAAACTTATTTAAAAGTTTCCCTTTCATTAAAGCCAAGAAATGAACTAAAAATGACTCTAAAACAACATTTCAAGATAAACATGGTCCATAACACAGTTCCTAAATTACATAAAACTGGACATCCAAATAAGCCAAAGGGAATATAACAATTACAACACTATTGCTACTAGTACTAGCCATTGATATATCCATCTTATTGTAGAGTCTGAGGGTTTTAAGAACTCAGATTGTATTAATATCATTTACCCTTGACACTCTTAACCTGCTTAGCAGGCCATATTAGCCTTCTAATCTATTTCTAACAACACATTTACCTTTTTTAAAAACAGTCTCATGAAAAATATGGACAGAGAGTATTGTGGAAAGTATGGTACTGACAAATGCTTACTGGTGACAGCGCTGGGTCACTGGGTTCCCTATTAAAATTTCAGCAGGACTGATTTCCACAAGTGTTACAGAATTACAAACTGAAATTTCCTCAAAAGTCTGGAGGTCTTACTTAAATATTGCATGGTTAAAAAGCCACTGCTACTGAAGAACTGTTTCCCTAGTAACTCAGCTCCATAGCTTGTGCTGCGACTGAGGATGTAGGTCCATGTACGAGACTAGGATGGAGACTAGACTCAATTCAGATAAAAGAGAAGCACGAGAACTGAGGAAGCAAAAAGTAGAACTGGCACGGTCTAAAGTTTTGAGGAGGTATTACAGTCTTATTTCGTAAATATAGTCTTTGGAGCCTGCTTAGATCTTAAACTGCTTCAACAAGAGGAAAAAAAACCCAACATGTAGAGTAATTCTCCCTTATAACTGGAGTCCAGGAACACATACAGCTCCTGCCCTCTAAACACTGGCGCTCTCTAGTTATTTATGCTTTGGTTGTTTACTGCAATATAATTTGTAATATATTATTCACAGTATATTGACTTCCACGTGCTACTCTCTATCTATGAAGCTCTCCATTTAAGAACCAAAGCCCCCTAGAAATCAGAGTGACAGCAAGATATCTGCTTTTTTTCTTTTTTTTTAAATTGTCTGAGCTACCTGAAAGAAGCCACCAAGCCTCCCATATAACTACATCACTGCAGCAGATGTCAGTGGAGAGAGACAATTTTGTTAGACCTCCCTCCCCTTGCACAAAAGAGGAAAAGGAACACTAGTCGGGTGCTCTGGAAGGATTCTCAGCTGTAACATTTCCTTCACTCTTGGTGAATCAAAAAAATCTTCAATTTCTTAATTTTTATCTACAGGTTAAAGTTCCGCTTCATCATTTGAGGCACAGAAAGCACTGAGTTGTATTGCATATGGACAGGACTTAAATGGCAATTAATGGAGTATAAGCCAATAACTCCTTTAGTCCAAGTGTTTTACGATTTTTGTATATGCAGGCAACTATACAGAGCGTCTTTCTGGATCAACATTTTTTATATTCATTATTCCTTAGATAGTAAACAACATGCTCAATTTTGTGGCAAACACAACATGGAACCTCCATAAAGCATGGATAAATCTAAGAAATCATACTGTGTGTTGATGATTACTTAACTAAACTACAAGGAAATAAGGCTGGAGTAGTCGAGAATTTTTACTCAAATTTTATTTGAAATGCTGAAATGTTAAAACAAACTATAGAAGTGAAGCAATGGGGAACAGGGATATAAACCCTTTTAATGACCTATCCAAGATTATAATTCATTTTGTTGAGTGACAGACTTATTTGTAATATAACAGGACTAAAGAGGGTCTTACACTGCCATACCTTCCCAAAATATATTTTGCAAAACACTTAGGAATTTTCAGTTTAGCAGATTAGAACACTTACAGTCAGTGTAAAGCCACACCATTTTCCTGTAGTCTTCTTGCATTGATTTTGGTAAGAGTAAACTCACATTAAAAACAGGAAATGAACTATTAGGGAGTGATCCAAATATAAAACACCTCATAGTCTGCTACAGTACTCTAAGGATTAAATGTGTCTCAGAAAGCCTTTACAAACAGTGTATCTTGGATTGTTAAAGTCAACGCATCTGTAAGAATCCCTCAGTTCTTCAATTTGTCACATAGAGGATGGCTTTTTATTGATTCATTTCTAGGTCACTAAACTTTTGTGGTATTCAAAAGATCTAAAGTGCACCCATATGGGGCTTTTCTGATAGCATCCATTGTACCCTGGCTTCAATAGTTATGTTACTATTCAAAACCATAGGAGTACAGCTTTCTTCTTGTAAATAAACAAACAAATCATTTAGCACAGGTACTTCAGTAGCTCACTGATTACTTTCATAAATAAATTGAACAAAACACTTCAATGTATATTTTTTTTCTGATAATGCTCGGACTTTCTATTTTGATGGCTTGGATAAAATCTCAACTGTTATCTTTATTTTTCTAAATAACACCCACGTCCAAAAGAATGACCTCCATTCTATATGTGTAGGAACTCACGCTTCAGTGCATTGTGGTCAGTCAAGATACTTAAGATGAGCCTGGCCCAAATCTTTATTCTTAGCCTCCACACTAAAGAGCTGTCCCGTCAGCAGCCTTCATTGTGAACTTTACTTCTAGCTAATAAGGGACATAAACAAATAAAGAGTCTTGCAGCTGCAGACTCTTTTCTGGGTCCAGTCACCGCAAGTCACAAAACAGTCCGCAGCTTTCTCTGATTCTTTCTAAACAACGAGTGTTCTACAGCTAAGTAGCAGATGAGTAACTAGTGAAGCGTAAAACTACACAAGTAAAAGAAATTATTTACCTAGAAGTTAGGCATATTGTCTCCAGGACAAAACCTCTTCTGATCCTACACATAAAGACATAAATAAAATAGTTCATTGCGATCCTTACCCATTGGTCGCTTTCCACAACAGCATGCTTTCACGGCCAACACAGTCAGGAAGAAGCAGCAGCATTGTCAGAATCAGTGCAATGAATTCCAACATATAACCATGTTAAAAACTAAGGATAAAGACCAATTTCTATTTATGGCTCTTTTCACCCCTAGACTGTATAGGCTACTGAACACATAAGAGACATTCTCAACACCTTTGTGCATGGACTTTCTGTAGCTACCACTCAAAGAAATCTGTGGGTCATGGAATTAGATACCAAATTTTAAGGCACTGGAGTTTAGCTGGGCACAGATAACAAAGGTAGCAGATATGAGTGAGGCACTGTAAATATACAATTTACATAAAAAATAAGAACAAAAATCTCATCTAATTATGGAAATTGGTATATAAACATGTGGCCTTAAGAAAAAAATCTCTAGTCATAACCACTCCCTCTGCACAGAGGTATTAACGTTCCAAGGGAGGGATGGAGAACGAGCACTATAACCTGAAGAGGAACAAAAAGTTACCATAAGGTAACGGATATACATAGATCATATTTAGAATAGGTGACTTTTAAACATCAGTATTGACAGCATGAAGGTCTTTGAAAAACTCCGGACATATTGTGTATTATAATTGCTTAAAATGGTGAGAGCTATAAGAGGAACACATAATACTGCAACAGTGTAATGCACAGATCGCCTTTTTGTTCCCTCTGTACAAAGTCTAGACAGGTTGCCCTAAAGCTGACAAAAGCCTGTCATAGCCTATCAGTATTGATCACCTTCACCAGATAGCTCTGTAGTACGGTACTGTGACCTAAGGTGTGTCTGTAGTTATGAAACATCTCTCTGAACTGCTGCAGGTTATAAGATGTGATTATTTTAACAATCTGAAATTCCATTTAAAAGATACTTTACTAATGTCCACATTTACTAAGCTTGAGGGTATATACTCTGTGTCACTTGCATTTAATTAGCACATGCCAAAACGGAGTTGTCAAGCTCATAAGTCACAATATCTGGCATTTGGCCATACTTTAGGAAGGTGAATTCTCATAACTTGTATTTTGTAGAGTTATATTTAGCAAATCACTGTTTTGTACCTCTCCGGTGATTACTTTTTCAACTTTAAAACAGACGATAAATTCAATTATATTGACAAGTGAAGAGAGTTCTTACCAGTCAGGTTAAATTGTGCATTTAGCTAAAACGATAGTAGCTAATTAAAGTAGCTGAAACTGCTTCAAGGCTTAGAATGTACAAGTATAGACCTGCTTTTAACCAGACAACTTTAACTTTTAATAATTGACCTCAGCTACCAACAAAAACCCTCCTGCTGGTAATCTTTAAAACATTTAGCCGTCAATGACCTTGTCAAATCTAGAGCATCTTAAAGGTATGTAAGAATAGGTTCTTACAGGGTACCCAGGACAGACCTATTGGAGCGTGCTGTAACTCACTATGCAGAATATCTTATATAATCAAGGCTTAAAACAAAATAACATCCTCCTGGAAACTCTTCCTGAGGCTGGCAAAACAGACACACAACAGGTTGAAGTACATCAGAGAGGGGAGGGGGGAAAGGAGTGTGGTTAATCAGCAGCTATGCTGCTTGTTTGTTTTGAAAGGGGAGCTTCTAGAAAGCTGATCTTCTGGAGCAGTTTAAGATGAAACAACAAACAAGTGGTCTCACATTTGTATTGAACAAACTGTTTTGACAGTGTTCAAATTTCATTTCACGAAGTGTCAGAATGCTTGTTTTACCACTTCTTATAAACCCAGCCTAGTAAGACCTTTTGAAATTAAAATGCTACTTAAAATCCCAAACATTCTTGCTATAGGAACAAAACCCAGGAAGTTTCAAGCTTCTCTAGTAGTTAGGATCTTGCATGGAACTACCACATGCCTCAACTCTCTAATCCTCATATAAATAAAATACTGCCAAAAGAATACATTGTAGAATTAAGTTCAACTGAAAATCATGATGCTTTTTATTACTAATTAAATTTTTAAAAACTGTGCATTTAAATTTCAAACAATATTTTACAGTCTTATCAAGTAACCTGTGCCATTACTACATCTGCAGAATACAACAGTTAAAATATTTTAATACCATGAATCTACTATTATTTGGTTAAATTAACCAAGATAATGTGTCAGATAATGAAGACGAGCATTTAATTTGCAAAGGGAGCCAAGCTAAAAGTAATGCAATTTATTCTTGCCTTAGAGAATGCTGAAGGAAGGGGGAAGAATTTAACCTTTTTATAACACTTGGAGTACAACGCAGAAAGATCTTCCTAGGAGGTTTATCACTGACAGCTTCAATCCCATATAATATTAAGCTTGCCTAGACTAATCTCATGACAGAAAATTTTAGTAAACTGACAGGATATTCTAACAATCCAGTTACAATTCTACCTGCCCCAACTTCAAAGATGAGTCTAAAAATCTTCAGACTAATGAGTCATGAATAAATATAGTTCTTAATTTAAGACTTTTTGCATATAATTATATGTTTCAAAATAATATATGGTTAAGTTTTATTTGGGAAAAAAAATAGATTTCAAATCTAAAAGAGACATTCTCCTTCGTGTTTCTGTGAAGTTAATTTTAATATCAGATCACAAATAAACAATCAATACAGGGGATAAGTAAATCAAAACCCACCACCGAGTATTGCTAGCTATGGACTCAGAGGAGGGGAAAAGAAAAAAATCCAGGTAAAAGTCCTATAATTTTCAAATCATTGAATCTTGTCATCTCCTTCTTCAGAACACAAAGCTCACTGCCTTTATACTCACTTCATCTGGTGCCACTAAGGTCAGGCCAAATGGCTAGCTAACCCTATGCTCAACAGTAGCCAAAAGCGGATATTTAGGAAGAGGTACTAAGAACTGAACACGCAAATGTCATGCTTCACTCAAGGACTTGCTCAGCCTCCCACCACTTGTAGCCCAAAGAATTCCTTAGCCGGACTTGGCATCCACTAACCTAGTAACGCAAATGGCTTTCTCTTCCATCGAGCCACCCAGTTTCCCACTGAGACTATGATTTTTTTTTTACATCCACAACACCCTATGGTGAAGTATTCCGCTACTTGATTGCATAGTGTCTGAAGAACAACTTTTTTTTCTTTAATGACAATTTGCCAGCTAGTAGGTTCATTTGATGCCACCCAGTTCATCTACTGAAATGGGCAGTGAATATTGTAATGGGAAGACAAAACAAAACTCATCTAGTTTCATAATCTCTGATCTATGTAAAATGTTAGGTTCTAACTCTTGTTTAATTCTTCCTTTGTCCACAGCAAGATCACAGCTCTTCTCAAACTGAGTGAGAAAAGTAAGATCTCCACTGAAAGCAGTAAGAGATAAAACTTCTATCATTTTTCACAGAAATTGAGTGAAGTTTCATGAGAAAATTTAAGCTTAACTGGCACCTTCTGCCTTGAAAAAGGCCATCTACTTTCTCTTCTAGTCCTCACTGTGCAGTACCTTTCCCTTGTGCTGGCTCTGGTACTCATCTCGCATGTTAGTGAGCCGATTCAGGTCACTAAGCAGACAGAAGAGCCTCCACTCTTCAACTGGGTGAGTTTTCTGTCAACTTGGAGAGCTGAGAGTTGAAAAGCACTAGTGCCAGCTCAAGGAACAACATGATTGCACAGCCAAGAACGGGGAGAAGGATTTGGACAACTTCTTTCAGCAACAGTGAACTGCTGTATCAATTCAATTTTCTAAAAAAACCTGAACTTAAATTATAGCTATTACACAAACGGTGGCCTATATGGAATTAGGTAATGTTAGTTCTTTTTTCCGGCAGGGAACTATTCAAATTACTTAATCTGCACCACAACATACACTAATTTATATACTTTATGTAGAAATCAAGATTTTCTAAGATTCAGTGAGACAGCAATATCTGTCTCTAATGATGGGTAAAATGTAGAAATAAAAACTAGCCTTAAAGTAACAACAAACCATAACAGGAGCAATAACCTTGATCACTTGGCAAACAGAAAATGCTGTTTAGCCTCTAGTGCAGGTTCACATGAGCCCTAGACCAACAAAAGGTAACATCATGTAATCCCAATAGTGGCTAAAACAGATTTCAGATAACTTCTCCCGAGATCTCACTGTTAGGTTCTTCAGTGTTAAGACTAACTCAAAATACTGTAACAATTCAGAACATTTTAACCAAAATTCTAGATACAAATGCAGTCTCGCAAGTGATGGCTGTCATCCCACAGTGAAAGTAAACACAGATAAAATGTTGGGACCACACCGTTTTCATCCCTTTCAGAAAACGATTGAAAATTACTGATTAAATCTTTCTTAATGCTGAAAAGCCACACTCTAAACAGCTGCTAGCCTGCTGGTGCCTATCACTAGAGACACGATGTTTTTGTCTTTGCATAAAATTCATGCCAATGAATTCTAAACAATATTACTAGAAATACCTTCCAGTGATCAGAAGACTAAACTTCTTGGAAGTAAAAAGCCTACTTCAGAACATCAAGAAGGATCTAATGGGAAGGATGCAACGGCATCTCTTCAGTTGTGAAGCTAGTTTGGATTACAAACATCAAGAATGCAAATTATCAATGAACACAGAGTATGGTTCCTAGCTTTGATCATGAGAATGCCATTTGAAATCGTGTCAGGAACCTTACTAAAGTGAAGATAAACGGCATGTCCTGCTTATCCTCTATCCACAAATTCATTATCTCATACAGAAAGACTATTCAACCTCTCACTGCTACTTAGATCCTTGTACTGGGTTTGCATGGCAAGGTTTTGGTAGCAGGGCGGATACAGGAGTGGCTTCTGTGAGAAGCTGCTAGAAGCTTCCCCTATGTCCAACGGAGCCAACGCCAGCTGGCTCCAAGATGGACCCACTGCTGGCCAAGGCTGAGCCCATCAGTGACAGTGGTAGTGCCTCTGGGGTAACATATTTAAGAAGGATGAAAAAAAAACTGTGGTGGAACAGTAGTGGGAGAGAGGCGTAAGAATATGTGGGAGAAATGACTCTGCAGACCCCAAAGTCAGTGCAGAAGGAGGGGGAGGAGGTGCTCCAGGCACTGGAGCAGAGGTTCCCCTGCAGCCCGTGGAGCAGACCATGGTGAGGCAGGCTGTGCCCCTGCAGCCCATGGAGGCCCACAGGGGAGCAGAGACCCACCTGCAGCCCGGGGAGGGCCCCACGCCAGAGCATGGGGATGCCCGGAGGAGGCTGTGACCCTGTGGAGCTGGTTTGCTGGCAGGACCTATGGCCCTGTGGGGACCCACGCTGTTCCTGAAGGACTGCACCCCATGGAAAGAACACATGGAAAGGACCCACACTGGAGCAGTTCATGAAGAGCTGCAGCCTATGGGAAAGACCTACGCTGGAGAAGTTCATGGAGAAGTGTCTCCCATGGGAGGGACCCCACGCTGGAGCAGGGGCAGAGTATGAGGAGGAAGGAGCAGCAGAGACCAACGTGTGATGAACTGACCGTAATCCCCATTCCCTGTCCCCCTGCGCCACTCAGGGGGAGGAGGTAGAGAAATATGGAGCGAAGTTGAGCCTGGGAAGAAGGGAGGGGTGGGGGGAAGGTGTTTTAAGGTTTGGATTTATTTCTTATTACCCTACTCTGATGTGACTGGCAATAAATTAAATTAATTTCCCCAAGCTGAGTCTGTTTTGTCCATTACAGTAATTGGTGATTGATCTTTCCCTGTCCTTACCTCGACCCATGAGCCTTTCGTTATATTTTTCTCTCCCCTGTCCAGTTCAGGAGGGGGAGTGAGAGAGCGGCTTGGTGGGCAGCTCACATCCAGCCAAGGTCAACCCACCACAATCCTTGTTTTCTTTTGAACTATAGTTCAAGGCCTACAATTCAATGACTCCTCCCAACAGCATTCAAAAATAGAAACTGTATTTATATTTTCTAATATTCCAGTTCTTTCTTTCCTTCACTAATGGTCCTAAGACTTCTTCAGCAAGCTCTTAAAACACTCTGCAGGCACAATCTATTTAATACCACCCAAATCACCTAGATATGTGCTAGTCTGCTTTTTCCCTAGGCAAATCTGAAATCTAGTCACTGTTCTCAATCACGATAGTCATGAGATTTCAGCTCTTCTTCTGGGTGAAGATTAATACAAAAATTCTTAAAAGTTTTCCCTTTCTCAGTATCAACTCTGACTAGCCTTTCCACTTTGTCAAGCAATCAACCAGCCCTTCTCTTGGGCTTCTCATAACTACCAAGATACTTAAGAAAAATCTACACTAAATCTACACTACTCTTGATAATTCTTGCTAGTTGTATCTTACCCTGTACCTGAGTTTTCCAGATTTTGTCTCTACACTCCCATTTTACAATTTTGCACAGATCCTTAACAACCTGTGAGGCATTCAAAAGCTCAGGATTTAGCCAAAATGGTGCCTTACTACACTTTAAATCTTCTGCAATGAGACACTGGCCTTTTTATCTGTAATAACACCTTTTTGACTTTTGTCTTCCAGATTTTACCTACCAACTTCAAACCCATTGACAGTTATCTTCCTGTAATCCACTGTTTAAATGTCAAACAATAAATTAATTTTTAAGGCTTTAAGGCGGGGTTTTGGCACTTAAAATGTAGGCACTCAGACATTGCTTGTCATATCTCACATAGCTTTGCAATGTGATATGGGTTTTCATTACTCCTACAAATAAGGAAATTGAGGCACTTTACCTCCTTTGTGAAAACAATCACACGACTTTCTAGACTCCAACAGTTCAGAGAAACTGCAGTGACTGGAAAACTAAGAGCTAGATCCGTTGTCCTTAGGTTTCTAGTTCTCTGTTCCAGAAACTCAGCATCAAAAAATAGTATTTAAACTGTTATACTATTTAAGATGTGAACACAGATTACAGATGCAGATGTTTTCCACATAACTACAGGTGTTTCTCTAATAACATTTCATTTTTTCATATAATATCAGTTCTTTTTGCTAGGAAAGTAACAAGCTTCAAAGTTTCTCATTAGAACTATTAATCTGACAAAGATTTAAAATAGGAAAAAAAAAATCACACCTCGAACGTCATTCAGCCCTTACATCATTTTGAAGTAGTTTTGTATCCTTAGAAGCCCAAGATTTATGAACTGATGTGACAAATCAGATGGCATCTACTTCATTTTCTCTTCTGCAACATCAATCGTCTATACTTATGCACTAAAATTCTAAGCACTTACAAGAATAACTTGTAAGAGGTTAGTCTTCCCTCACAAATGTGGTTTTACCTGTTATGCTTAAACTGAGGGGCCTGGGAAATGTTTCTTGGCTCTAAGTCCACTATGGACCCTGCAGATATGAAGATAAGATGCATGTGTACAATAGTTCTCTTCCCCTTTGCTACACTCTAAACAGAAAGGAAAACTGGGCATCTCATCCGCAGTGGAGACATGGCACAGTCTACACAGACAGTTTCAACATAGGCTGAAAAGGGAATTTAATCATCTCAGTGTGCCTCAGCCACATCCTGACAGAAAGCAGGCTTCCATCAGCTTTCTCTTAGTCGATTCTGGCAACCAAAAGACTAAAAGATTCTGTATTTCACACCTTCCTCAGAAAGCCAAATTAAAAACAAACAAACAAACAATGAAAACCTTTGTGATGACATACAGTCTGAATCTTACAGGAAATAGTAGTTTAGAAAACCTTAAATAATTTGAAAATTTTCATTAGAAGTTGTGAAATTTGCTAAATGCCCTGCTTTCAAACAGAGTTCTGCAGTGTTGTTCTTGGGGGCTCAAACCTGTCTACAAGTAAGGTATTGATCAACCTCCAGTAATTCTTGAAATAGACAACAGTCCACTCTGCAAGCTATCCAAACTGAAGGGGCCTGAGAGTTATACTTTCTTAAAGCCTGAGTTTAAAAAACAATGAGAAGTTGAGTTATTTGATAAATAACATTAAAATGAGCAAAACATAGCAGAAAATGGCTTTAAGTATCTATATATTCTATACTAACCAATAAGAAGAAGGGTTCCAACAGCTACGCCTCCACCTGGAAACAAAACAAAATGAAGAATAAAGTAAGACTACATTTTAATACTATGCTAGAGAACAATTAAGTTACCTTAGTTTATAAGTCACAGAAAGGTGATAACGGGGAATTTAAAAATATAAAAGTGAACAACATTTTAATTACCTTTGCAATACTTCCTACAATTCTCTATTATGAAATAATTATACATTACATGTAATTATATATTACACGTTACAATTACTTTCACAATATACTGTACTATCATCATTGTGGTAAAAAGATCCTGCAGAGCTCTACGTAACTACGCTCAAGTACTACAATAACGATGTATGGCCTGAGCCAGCAAATTTTCACTTGGATGACTCAAGTGAGTAAACATTCTCCAAATTAAATCTGTATTAATCACTACCAAGTGATATTCCTTTGTACTAAGAACCATGTATGTAAAGTGACCTACTAAGAGGCTAGCAAATTCCCACTCACGTCAATCAGGCAAAATCCTGGCTCCACTGGTTTTTATCTTATTACTGAAAACAGACATGACAATAAGGCAGGTAGGATTTCACCCAACAAAACCTGGACTGACAGATCATAAACATCATAACACACATCTGAAAAAAAACCCAAAACCCCTATTAAAGTCTTCTATACCATGTCTCGGACATGAAAACAACTCTATGAATGCAGTTGATTGAAATATTTCTTCAAAAATAAAAATACATTTTGACAGACTTATACATGGCCACTATTATTTTTCCTTCTTTTTGCTTAAACAATTACAATCAATGCTTATGTTCCAATCACAGATGACTGAAGGAATAATAGACAGAATAGAATGTTCCCAATATGTTTTGATAGACAGTTTCTTATCCCATTGATCTCAACAATGTGGAGGACGAGAAAAAAAAAAATCTATGAACTCCCATTCTGACTGCTTTATTTCCTCCTCAAAGAGACGGCAAGCATAATTAAGTAACAATAGCTTAAACGGTTGTCCCAAGTTAATAAACATAGTGAGAGAAGAACTCATCTTTTATTTCAGATGAACAGTAAACTGTTTTATAACCTGAATTTCAAGACTGCAAATAGAGGAATAACTTGCAATCAGACTACAAATATTTTGTTGAACAATCATGTAAGAGTGTGACAGGAAGGCTCAAAGTTCCTGGAAGTGTTCAGATGGCCACATGTAACCAGCCTATTGTAGTGTTTTCAATGAAGGAAACTGCAGTACGTCTTCTGCAGTGACATGCTGCTTTAAAAGCAACTTAGAAGCAAACTGAATCCCATCAGCACAATATCCAAACCTCTTGATACAAGAAGTGAATTCTGGACTGCATACATGGACTCTAGTGAACAGGACAATTCAATCTATCAATTTAAGAGCTCATTAAACTTCACTTGAAATTGATTCTAATAGGGATTGGATCAACTTCTTAATCTTTAGCTCTGCTGGTGCGACTATGAATGTCTGCCACACCTGTAATGTTGATATCTACCCCGAAGGAAGAGAAAAACCCAATTTCTCTCCCATAGGCGAAAAAGTGCTAGTATTGTTGCATAACAACACCTGAATTAAAACCACGACAGAATCACTCTGCCACCATGCCATGATGTATCACAATTTGAGCAGTACATCACAGCGCAAATGTTTAGTCAGCTACTAATTTCATTGTTGTAGTTCCATACATCACAGATTTTTTAAGCTGTGCTCCTGAGTCAAGATGTACAAATGCCTCAATATTTATGGCAAGTTTATCAAGTAATCAAGCATTTCCTCGATATTTAAAAAACCACCAACTTTAAGTACTGTTTATCAGAAAGTTAGAATCACTCATGAAATCCCCATGTTCTAATCTATCAATTTTTGTTTCATCTTATTTCTTCAGGAGCTAAATGCAAATGAATCCCAAAAATGTACTATAGTGGAAAGCAAAAAAAGACCAAAATCAGAAATCATACAGATTGTTGATACAAAGTATGCTTCCAATATTCACTGCATGCAGTTGTTCAGGGAGACAGGACACATGGGCTAATAACAACAGTTGTTTAAAACTAGCACGTGTTCTATACAGCACATAGGAAAAAAATAGCTCAAAATTACGAGATTTTACCAAATCATAGCCTGGTGTAGTAAAGATGATCAAAACAGCCATAAGTAATGTATTACCTCATGGCAATAAGGACTTAAAATCCTGGTTATAAAAAGTTCATTAGTAGCCACTACAGAAGTAGTGTCTCTTCTGCTTTTAAATGGTTTGCACAAGCGACAATTTGTTTGTCAGACAGTATGTCAGCACAGTCAAAACTCTCACAAGCTGTATTTTCTGATCATCAATTGCACTGCCTCTTTCTACAAACCAGAGTTGCAATATACGTGCACAGACTCTGGTTACTAAAGGCAAACTCAGGTCAGAGGATCGGCTTTACATGATAGAATGTAAAACTATTGCAGTTACCATGGTTACATATGCATATTATAATGAGCAACACTAATAGTAAATTAAGCAAAAAACAGACAACAGGAAAAAGTAGCAGGAATGCTGACAGAATCAAAAGAAAGAGGTAAAATCTTCAAGTTTCCTAAGAAAACTGCCATGAACTTGTAATTCCTTCTAACTCTGCTATTTTAGCTTTTCCTTGCCAGTATTTAAGGCAGTAGTATACGTAAACAACTAAGCAAGACTTGTAACTTCCGCATTGCTACTTAGAGTGAAGAGATTTATCACCTTATAGACAGAAACACAACAAACTTCGCAATTTGAGAAGGGTCCCCATTATTTTCAAAGTGTATCTGTGACCTTTTTTCAAGCAATTAGAAACAAAACAGTCAATACCAAGCATGTGATAGTTATATTACAGAATAGTTACAGCTCATTACAGAGAACTCCTTCAGCACAAATCAGGCATGTATAGTCTATAAATCTTGAAAGTAAACTTGAACATAAAGCCTGGCGATGTAAAGAGTGCCTTAATGGTAACATGGCATTTGAAATCCAAGCAGTTGTCTACCACTTTTGAAAGAAAATACATTTATTAAAAAGAGCTACCTATCAACAATAATGTAACAAATCAGCCAGTAGCTGTGGGGTAAACAAAATTCTTCCATGTATCCTCTGCCTTTTCCTCTCTTCAGAAGTTTCTGATTGGACCTGTGTCTGACAACACCATGCTTTCCCTTACTCACGCTTATTCATAAGCTGTATCTTCAGGTCTGGCAAATAATAGCATATCTGGGTTGCAGCTTCTGGACAAGGCAAACCTAACTCCAAGCCAAAACCGAGCGATCTAGAAGACTGCCTGGTGACCATTAAAAAAAACATGTCTATGAAAAATACCAAACTAAAACAGTTTATAGTAACTTCCATTGGGAATTTATACAAAAAAATTTGTCCTCAGTCCCTGGTGACAATAAAATTAAATATTTTGTACAGTCAATTATTTCACTCCTAGTGAGAAAGAACAACAAAACAAGTAACAGTGTTCTTTAAGAAACACATAAACAACATTCTGCCAAACACTTATGAAGCATTTCCACACACACTCAAAAAGGACAAGAAGGAGACCAAGTACAATACTTCTACATTCACCAGCATAGCTGGCTGCATCAACAGCAGCTCAGTCAGTTGGTCAAGGGAAGTGACTACTCCCCTTTACTCAGCACTCATTAGGTCACATCTAGAATACAACGTCCAGTTCTGGGCCCCTCGGTACAAGAAAGAAGTAAAGATAAACTTAAGTGAGTCCAGTAGAGAGGCAATGAGGTGGGACAAATGACCCAAGAGGAGTGGCTAAAGGAACGGGGCTTCTTTAACCTGGAGAAGAGAGGAAGACTTAAAAGGAGCCTGCCGGTACCCAAGAGAATTTACTGAGAAGACAGCAGAGCTGTTCTTGAGATGCACAGTGGGAGGGCAAGAAACAACAGGCATAAACTGAAACAGCAGAAGTTCCAAGTGGATACAAGGAAAAATAAAATTCCTTATGAAGATGATGAAGCATTGGCCTGGGTTGTCCAGAGAGGCTGTGAAATCTCTGCCATTGCAGATTTTTCAAGACTCAGTTGGCAAAACCTTGAGGAAATAACTCTGAATTCAGTGCTGAGCCTGCTTTTAAGGTTGCAGCAGATGAATTACTGAGGTCCCTCCCCAGCCTCCAAAATCAATGACTCTGTACAGGTCTACCTAGCTGGGCAGTCTGTCTCCAGCAATGCCTAATACCTCGTATCAATGGAAATTTTATTATAGTACAGCATGTCTCTGGCATGAGTCTTTGCTGGCTTACCCACTCAGCCTCCAGAAATCAGTGATTTAAGGGCTAGGAGGCTACCAAAGATTTAACATGGGAATAGAGAGTTTTCCAGTTTTTCAAAGATGCTACAACCCAAAAAAATTTTCAAAAGTTGTTATTCCTAGGGTTGAAGACGTTCCTTGATGTTCAAGTGTAACTCTTGTTAAGGTTAGGAAATTACTGAATATTTCCAAGACAAGGAAAATGGTATTTTAGAACGGGTCCTGGGTTTACTGGAAGAAGCATCCTCAGTTTCCATAACAAACCACCAATTATGTTAGCTAGTGCCTGGACATTTGGGAAACTGTCACCACAGGAGCTGTCTAAATCTTCTGACCCACACTGTGCAAAATCCACTGTTTATAAAAGGGAATATGAAGAAAAACTGGAATATTCAATGCAAATGTTATATTTATGTAACTAAAGGGTTTCACAAATTACGCTCACTGAATTAAATACTTCTCTCTTAAGGAGGAAGAACTTTCTCCGCAAGGATGCCAATCCCTGATGAAACTGCAGGTGTTCCCTACCAGACACACACATGCAAAAGATACAGAAGTGTGATTCTCCTTAAGATACACAGGCTCCAAAAACCTTCTTTATAAATTGGATACAAGTTTTATATCTACCCTTAGTCATATAGAACACCCTTAGAAAGAAAACTGGTATATACTTGTATTCCATGTACTCCTCCAAGGAGGAATGAACAAAGCGAAAGTCAAACCTTCCTCACCTAAAAGTAGTTCCACCTACATGCACTGAAGATGTACTGCAGCTGTATCAGTAGTTGTAACAGGATCACGCAACCCTAGTGCATACAGATAACACATGCTGTTTACAGCCGTGAAACGAATGAGTTCCCAATCCAAGTAAACAGTACTAGTTCATGCCACAGATTACAACAGCAATGGTCGCAGTCCAAGGAACTATCCAGCATCTTGACACTGACAGCAGGCAACAGCAGATTCACAGACAGTAAGAAGAGCATCGCACCAGTGTAACTTATCGAAACGGGGCATTTATAATGATGTAGCAGTGGTGAGCAAGACACAAAAGCCACACTGAGAGTCCAGCCGTATGGTCAAACACATCCTAAAAATTGCCACACCGAAGAACCAGAACTACACCACATTCAACTCAGTTAATTCAGCAACCCTGCTTTTCAAACCCCAAAACTTCAGACCCTTTACATTTCAGACCTTTTGCTTGGATTACTGGTAACTGAAACTGACAGTTTGAAATATGACAGGAATGTGTGACTAAGTAAATTTACAGAGTAGCTTTCCACTCTAGGAAGGTTGCTTGAACGGATGCAAATGAATGGTAAACGACAATCCTAGGGGGGCGGGGGGCCTCACGGCGGGAAACAGATCCTGCTTTGCCCCCTCCTCTGCCCCCGCCCCCCCCCCAAGCCCAGGAACTATGGGGAAGGAGGAGAAGCCTGAAGGAGCAGCCGCGGGGTGATGGGGGGTAAACGGCAGGCAGGG
>Ga0065711_1002801_pt1 | contig 37512 bp, 20 predicted proteins | sample Hoacrofraction12_FD_59098 | JGI IMG/M metagenome (GOLD analysis project Ga0065711, IMG submission 59098) | Hoatzin crop microbial communities from Cojedes, Venezuela - Epithelial fraction 12 v2 (version 2) | ecosystem: Host-associated > Birds > Digestive system > Esophagus > Crop | place...
GTCCCTTTTTTTTTTAAAAAAAATCACATTTAAACCATATAACCTTATTACAAAATCTTTACTGTGTTGAGTAACAATTCACATTAATTAAGATATGCAGATGGGGGGAGAGGTCAAGGAAGTGATTAAGTAAATGTACTTTAAAAGTGACAACTTCATCTGTGTCATTTTGACTGTGAAAGGTGGTCTTGATAGTACAGCTCCTTTTACATTGCTCTTTGGGAACCTAAGGGAAATGCAGCAGTGACATGTGAAAGGTATTTGTTTTCATTATATATATCTAAACAAGTACCTGTGGAAAGATCAGGAAGGCGTGAGGTATGTTGTGCTGCAGTTCTACCTAATGTATGTATTTAAACCAATTTTTCCATAGGTCATTAAGCAGTTAGTCAAAGAAATTCTAAGTTGAGATACTGACTAATGTAAAAATTGAATTTAGAAAGGGAATGAGTTAGTGCTAAACCAAACTAACTTCTAGAGTCTCTAGCACAGAAAACCCTGCAAAAAGTAGCAGAAGATGGCTGAGGCAGGAAGGTCACTGATGCTGATAGTCTAGAAGTAGGCAATTAAAACACATTAAATTGTGAGCAGATTTTTTTTAAATGCTGTGATGCTGTTCATTCCAAAATGAACCGAAACAATATAGCCAATTGGTGCAGAAAAGCTGTGTCTTGCAGTTCTCTGGAGAGAAGAGCCTCCTATCAATCCTTCCAGGCTTCATCTTGCTTGACAGGAGTGGTTCCAGTTAATGTACACTTACCGTATTCACAGCAAACCTTACCAAAACTTAAAGGCACGAACAGGCTGGCCTTGTGCTGGACCCAGAGAGCGGCTAGCTGAGGGTTGTAGCACCCAGTCTTTGTCTCTAAAAGCAGAGGGCAGTGCCACAAGGTTCCCCCAAGGAAAACTCAGGACATGGCAGTACTGCATGAAGAGGTTTCCTCAAAAATCCTGAAGACTGGAACATCCCACTGCACAAAAGCCTAGTCCTGAATTAAGAAAAGATGTAACAGTTTAATGATTAAGAAGAGAGAGTCCAGGAAATGTGGTTTGGAACATCACAAAATAATGCCTGGCTACACAAAGCTTTTACCTGAGCTCTAAGTAAGGTTTTTATACTGTAGTTAATATTGCTGCAGATCCGTTTTTAGAATGAATAATGGGAGGACAAATTCTAAGGTACCAATAGCTGTTGTTTTGAGCACTGTCCTGCAAAGATTTGTTCTGAGCAGGGTTAGGTGGTATGGCTGTAAACATGCTAACAGCTGTCTAAATGCAAGAGGTGAATTTCCTATTGCTGGATGTGGACCACCACGATCCAAAACTTCTACCAAGCAACTGTTTCATGAAAAATCAAAGAGAAGAAAGGAAACCAAACTAGCAAAATTTGACTGAAAAGCTAGGCATGCTTTGCGCAAATGCAACTAACGTAGGAGACAAGACTATTGAATAAGTAATAGTACTTGGCACTTAGATAGCACTTTATGTCTTCAAAGCACATACTGACAGTAGCAGAATAAATCTTACAGTTGCCCTGTGAAGTACGAGACAAAGATAATAACAGACAAGTCAAAAGTCAAGCTGAGATCAGTTGTAAGTTCCTGGCTTTAAATCCCACGCTCAAACCAAAAGTCGAGGATCTCCTTAATAGCATGTGAGTTGTATTATGTATTGATGCAGTTAGGTATCTACAGCTTCAGCTGTAATCTGATACCAAATCAGTCAGTTATCAGAGCCCAGAGCACTTCCAATGGAAAGGCAAACCAAGGGAGGAGGCTTGGTAACACACATAAAACAAGATTTCAGTTTGCGTCTCGTTTTGCATGTCTGAAATACAACCAACTGAATTGAATTTACGGTGTATCCGTGAGGGGTACGCTTTACCCTGTAAAAGGTCCATCTGAAATCAGGGGCGTGCATGGTTGTCATCTTCTAAAAGCAGACCAAGTCAAAACTGGCAGGTCCTTTTTACAGATGTGAATTGTCTCCGAGTGCTTTCTGGGGCGACAGATGATGTTAAGCTCTGATCTGGAGGTCCAGTATAAGGCTGGGGACAAACTAGTAAGTCCTTACTCTTCTGAATGTGTGAATAAGAGGACTCGGCGGCTGACCGGTGACTAAGGCTTTGACGGCCACCAGACTGTGACGGAGCCCTTTCTCCCTCCAACCGGGCGGGAGGCAGAGCGAGCCCAAGGTGCGGTGGGGATTGCTTGCGGTTCCAGCCTGGCCGAGCTGCGCGCGCTGGCTGGGGAAGGTGGATGCCGAAACGCAGTGGGCTCTGGTGTCTGGCTGCTTGTCTTCAGAGAACAAAGCGCAGTGCAGCGAGAGTTCTCCCACCTGCATTGTCAGATGGTAGAGAATAATCCCAGTTTTCTTTGGCTGTGATCTTCTGGCAGTACAGATTAGATCTAGTGTGCGCAAGAGCACATTTCTGAATTTCTGTCGGTTTACTGAGAGTGCATAAAATTATGTTTATGTCAGCTCTCTTCTGTCTGCATGCATGCAGACAATACCTCATTTGTCCAAAGATCTGCCCATTCCTTCAGAATTTTTAGATAAATTTGAACTTGCAGAGTTTGTACTACTTCAGCACTTTGCATCATGCAGATGCAGTGCTGTGTGTCGTTTTAGAAACATAGCCTTGGTTACTGTCTTGAAAATACAGAAGTGGTTGCAGTTGGCTGCTGTAAGAGGCTCATCAGGACAGTAATTAATGCTATGGAATTATATTGGTGGTTGATAGCTTTCCTGTCTGTTTGCTGCAGCAGATGTCCTGCATTCCGCATAGTCTGCGGTTGTTCTGCGTCTTCAGAGCTCTGGTTAACACCACCGAAAGTTAAGTGCAAGGAACAAGCACAAAACAGGCTGTGGAAAACCAAGATACAGGGCGGGTCAGAGTGACACTATCTGTCTCAAAATCTTGAGTGATATTATGGACTAAACGTGTTTCTGAATTAGGAGTTACATCAAAGGATGGATGGTCTTTACAATGGATCTGAAAGAAGTCTCTACAGGAACAAGTGACTTCATTTATTCTGGTACAGAGTGTGGGGGGTAATAAAAAAGCCGGTGATATAAAAATGCAGATAGCTGCTGCATGTCCGGTAAGGCAGTACCAGGCTGCTCCCTTGAATGAAGTAATTGCCTAAAAGTTTTATAGTGGTACTGCAGCTAATGACTAGAAATAATGTAGGCGTGGTAGATAAGCTTGGAGTTAAAAAGTTCTGACAATGCAATCACAATATCCTCAGGTTTGAATTACTGATGAGAGTCCATACAAAGAGTAGTAACAGAAAAAAAATGTTGGGCTGAGTAAAGCAGACCTTGAAGCAATGCAAAGTGAGACTTAAAAAACTGTCTGGAACTAAATAATGTGTGTAAAGGGAATCAGAAGCAAAAGAATGGAAAGTGGTTGAGAAACGCTAGGGCAGGCTCTAATGAAAAGTCTTTTCAGTAGAGTCAAAAGAGCTACAGAATCCTGTATGGGTAAGTAGAGGACAGAAGTAATCCATAAGAGAAGCAGAGATGTTGGGGGGAAAAAAAAAGGTAGAAAGAGTCTGTGAAGGGAGAACAGAATTAGAGTGTATACAGTAAAACCTCATCTGTTTGCAGTTTGTAAGCTAGGCACCCAGACGTGCATGCGATGCCACATTTTGTTATGCCTTTATTTATGTGCTTACTGAACTGTGCACTAGCTTATACAGCCGTGTCTGAGGGGAGATGGTCATCTGGGGCACTTCATATTTGTCATACCAGGATGTTCATATTTGTCATACCAGGATGCCTGGCAACTCAGTTTGCTAATTTTGTGAAAGGGTTATTCTATTAATGATATTCTACTGCAATAAGAAAATAACAACATATACTCTTTACTCAAGTCAAAGAAGAAATAGCAATGTCAAATAGATGACATTTGTCAGCTCTGTACCTGTTTGTTTGATTTTATGTTATGCACACCACCACTTGCCTTTCTCTCTACACCATCCTCATTAACAAATAGAAACAGTGCTGTTTCCAAGCTCTTCTCACCAGAAGAACAGCAAGTTAAATCATGAAGCCAGAAGATGGGTAGGGTTGTTTGAGGTAGCGGCATTACTTCTAGCTCATCATCACCTTTGACAGCTCTGTTAGCTTCTCTGTTTTTCCATATGTAAACTTAACATTCCACATTTTATAGGATCTCTGTGAGATCTAGTAAATTAAGATATAAGCAGAAATATGTTCCTCTCAGAAGGCAGAAATTCTCCATGCCTGTGCACGAAGATGGAATACCCTTGGTCAGGACTGAAATTGGGAAATGGAGCAAGAAAGCCTGGAAGTTTTCTGGTGGGAGCTGCTCACTTGGATTTATTAGCACAGCCAGCCCTGGGAGCGACAGTGGAGGTGGGAGCTGGCATGCCTTGCTGTGGTACTCCAGGCTGATGGCATTGTGCGCTGCATGATTGACTGGCACTACTGGTAGCAGCAGGGAGGTCACCTCCCTTCAGCTGTTTTCATAGCACTCCACCCAAAATGTTCTTTTAGATGAAAGAGCTTTGCCGTGCCTCCCGTATGCTTCTTTTGCTGTGCTTCGATGTTCTCCTTGCACTGAGCAAAATGGACTGAGCAGTATGCCCCTACAAGAAATCGTAGAGTAGCAGGAGCGTGGTAACTCCTCAGAAATCCCAGGACTTGTCACTGGATCTCGAAGAAGGGTTTGAATCCAGATCTGCAGATTTCTGCTGCTTGACCTGTGAGAAAGTGGCTGTTCTTTACACTTCAGCCTTTGAAACCGGTGGTGAAATAGTAGGTTACAGCGAGCAGGCGGGTACTGACAGTGTAGTGTACTGGTGAGAGGGGTCAACCTTCCATTAACAAACTATCCTAAATGCCTGAATGGTGTTTTTCTTGTGCTGATAGTCAAGATCTTTGCAAAGCATGTTAATTAAGAAATACCTAAATGGTATACTTTCAATTTAGGACAACTGATGCAGAGAGGTGAGAAAGCACCCCTGTTGCGTTAATTTTCCCCATGAATGAAACCTTGTTTCTATGTTAAATAATTTGTTAGAATTTGAGTTAAAACTTCTAAAGTTTCATATCACTTCAGACTCAGAAATTGTTGCACAGTGAATAGTTCTAGTCAAACATGCCATCAAAATAGCACGGCTTCATAGCAAAAAACTCTGCATCTGTGAAGCTCCGGTATTGAAGGTAATGGTTTGAGAGAATGCAATTTTAAAACATGGAAATATTATGTAAAATCAATAGATGTACAGGGTACTATTTATTTCTCTGTTATTTCAGGTTGTTTTTTTATTGTGTTAGCAGCAGGTGTTAAATTCTGCTAAACCAGTGAAAAATAGAAATAAATATTTAATTTACTATATCTATCAATTATACAAATCGGCTTATGAAATATTAAAGTATCTTTTAAGAGACTGCAAGTAGGAACACTAGTTAGAAAATCCAGTCCCTTAACAGAAACTTAATATAGAAGTGGAGATAAACTAAGCATGATTTTAGGGTTGTAGGTCCTGGGATTTTTTGGTTGCTTTTTAAGGTGTCAAAGCCTAGTGATTGTGCCTATTTAATTTGAAGGTATATGCTCATGACAGCAGAAATGTGAAATTAGACTCCTAAAGAGAGAGATGTTGAATGGAAAAATGCGCTAGGAATTGTGATCTTGAACATCAATAGGTTATTGTCAAACGCTATGGGCACTCATTTGAATAAATCCATTTAATCATAAAGAACAGGAATGCGGTGGAAAATAAAAAGCATAACAAGAGATGAACACAAACATAAGCGAAATACATATTAAGACATAAAAGTGGGACAGAAATTAGTCGTATGAAACAAGAAGTTAGTCGTAAGGAGGTTGTGGGTAGTTTCCTTACTGATAAACTGAATCTTAAAACGCACTGAGACCAGTATAAAGACATCCACTAGCTTCTAACAGCTCATATCCCAACGGTGCTGGTGCTGTATTTCAAAGAGTTACTTCATTAAGTGCAGAGAAATAGGCTGGATACCCATGCTAACTGTTGGGTTCAGGGTGCTATAAACGCGTTCCTCGCCAAGCTAAACAGGACTGACTACTCAAACATTAAAGCTGGTGTTTAACATTTTTCCTTCCTCATAAATGTGGCTTTTTAACCAGAATTTTAAAGGTCTTCATAATAAACTTTGTCAAAAGGAAAATATTTCTATCAGAATATTACTATAGGATGCAGCAATATTCTTCAGGAATGTGCTCACTTCAGTGGTGGTAGGAAGGAGAGCTCCATGGCTTTTTCCAGTTTGCCTCTGTGGTTGCTTGCACTGTTTTTTGGTGAGTTGCACAAGGGACTTGAACTTCCACAGCAGGTGCCTGGGTTACGTAGAGCTTGTCTCCCAGGCTTTCTGTGCTCCTTTGATTCGTGTTGCCAAAGTGCAGACTGTGTTGGGAAGATGTTGAAAGGAATGGAAGATATTCCTTTCTTTGATACTGTACTCTGGAATTTCAGCCCCTGGGAAATATGCCTGATTTATATATATTTTTAATTCCTTTTCTGAAATTATTGTCAGCATCTCTCAGATAAGACAATTTCTAGTTTCCGACCATGCTTACTTTATAGTTACCAGAGCCAGTAGCTTTCCCAGAACTGCCTGTAATAGTCCTGCTTTTGAGAGGATATTTTGAAAGACAAAGATGACAGCGAAGTCCGTAGTCTTCATGGCAAGTCAACAGAGATCTGACATCTGATTGTCGTTTGCATCTTTGATGTTTCTACCCCTCTAGCATTTGTGATTTCCGTGCAGGGTACAACTGCAGCTGGTTTCTCGAGTTGAGTTCTCCCTGAATCTAAGAGGTAGAAAAACTTCCTGCTTGATGATGGCAGGACCTTTTCTTAAGCAAAAAGTCTTCCTTCCATCACCTTTGCAGTTACACGGCCAATCTAATGTCCAACTTAACAGCCTATCCCAAATGTCTCAGAGGTGAAGTCATGTAGTTTATCCAGGTGGCTTGTTAATTCATCACTAATGGACCAAAAAGGAAAGAGATGACAATGTTCCATGTCCTGGGCAGCTCGTGAAACTTAAATTATGCAATGCAACATTATGAATCACATATCTTCCAGAGCTTCCTGCCCACTGCAGAGAGCTCGAAGGAAACACAAAGCCTCACATACAAATGGAGCTTTGAAATGAACCCAAGCCCCAGATGAGAAAGCAGCTTGGTGGGGTGTGATGGAAGGGGGTGCCATGTTTCTCATGACTTCTGGTCCCCAGCAAGAGGAGGAAGTAGCATTTTCAGGTGGTCCTCTGATAACAAGATAGCATACACATGCTGTTGATAGGTAACAGGTTACATTTATTTTGTAATGGGGTACTGCGTACCTTCTCTGGATGTAAGCAAATTCAGCTTCCCAGCAGTCTGCTTGGTTGCCAGCTGCAGCACGGTGGCAGCTTCAAGGCAGCTCCTGCAGGAACTTCAGCTGGATGGACCCTGCGCTATTGTAGTGATGCCATTTCCAGCGCCTGGGTTGGAATTACAGCTCACAGCTTTAAACTAGCTGTCTCCAGAGTGTACTGCAGAAATGCTGGTTTGTTGCTTAGAAGTAAAAGAAAAAAATGTTAGTAAAATAAACAGCTACGCCGTGCATTTGAACAACTTCTTGGCGGGTTCATTTGCAGGGACTTGGCTGTGTTAAGAAGAAAGAAGTGAAGGCAGGAGAGAAACCTAGGAAGACAGTAATATATTTTTCTGCTGAAATGTTCAAGACAGTAAGTAAAAAAAAGTGTGAGAGGCAGAGAGAAGCCTTTAGGTTTGAAGGGTTCCTGTGCCTTTTTTACTGTCTTGAGAACACAGTTTTGGAGTGAATCACGGGAACATGCAGAGCAGTTTGCAATCTATGTATGAAAATGCTGCAAATGAGAACAAATAATTATTAATTACGAACATCACTGCATTTTGTTACTCAGAAATAATCCAGAGAAGGGTTCTGCCAGTTAAGATCATTGTCTAATGTCTGGTTCATGAAAGACAAAAGCAAGAGAGGAGCTGAGATTATTTGGGTGGAATTTTTAAATGGTGGAAGGCAAAGGGAAGGTAAGAACAGAATTCATTCAGGTTGGAAGGAGGCAACTAATATGGCATTTGAGGTATCAGTGATGCATTCTGTATTATTCACGGCCGTGACTCTGGCATGGCTTGTAGGTTTTTGACGTTTTCATTTGCTAAATTAGGTGGGACATCACATAAAGAGTAAAGTAGTCAGTGAAACATAGAAAGGTTTAGGTCATCATGATCAGGCAAAGCTTGCAGACGCCTTTCCACAAAATGTGAGTTGCTACAGCACCGATTTTTGTGTTAATTTACTACTGAATAATTTAAAAAGGTCTGTTTATTTTTTAATAAAAAGGAAAGATATAAATTGGCTGAGTCTTTCTAATGTAACTTACAGCTGCCCTGAGCAGATGTGGGGGATTCTTAATGGTATGCTAGACCAAAATAAGTGTTATGAATAAACAAACAATTTCTTTTTACTACCAACTCTTTCAGGCTGATTCTTTCCCAAATTCACAATAAATGGCTTTTTAAAGTCTGGTCATAAATAATTACCTTTCTTGTGCCACTTTTTTCTAGGCACTTGGATTTTAATTATGATGATGAACTGTTTTAATAAGTTGTTAAATAATTTTATCTTTTTAGGTCTGAATCCATTCTCCATTTGTCTTTGACTCCATTGGTTCCTGGGTTTTCAATTCTTTTAATTCTTGCTATTTCACTTGATATTGCACTTTCACTCTCCTTTATAAATTCACACTGCAGAAGCAAACAGCGTGCAGCATCATCTTTTCCTTCTGAACTCTATGCACATACAGCCGCCTTAGCTTGCTGGTTAACAACAGTCTCCTGTTACTTGTAACTGTTTTGTTTAATTCAGTCATCTGAATCACTGTAAGTCTGAAAAAATAAGTAATTAAATGTAGATAATGAGGTTTTGCTTTGGGCTAATGTCTGGGGGCCTTAAAGCACTCTACAGAAGATGGCTAGCAAATTGAATACTGTACTAGTTGATAGATAAGGGATATGCAACACTGCTGTACTCGCCTTCAGACCACTGTTTTCCCATGTAAATAATTACAAGATACCTATGTATGTAATTTGATGTAGAGAAAAGCTGAACACATCATTCTCTGTGACTTCAGCTGTGATTCAGTACCAGTGAAAAACAGCTGCTTTATTAAAATGTGTGCATCTCTATCGGGACGGGGGGGAGAAGAGCCAAGTGACAGGTTTTTAAACTTCCTGATTTTTAGTCTTGTGGCGTGGCCAAGATTTACGTACTTAAAAGTGACTGCCATCAAAAAAAAAAAATCCAGCCACAGATCATGTTTAAACTTTCATGTTTCTTTTTCAGATTATGTCTGAAACACAAAACACGGTAGCGCATCTGATGATCCCACTCCTGACACTGAATAATTTGAGTCACTACAGAAAATATGAATAGCAATTTAGATGTTGTTAGAAGTCATAGTAGAAAGTGTGGATCCTGCAAAGCTTTACTTTCATCAGTTTAGGGTCAGTCTGTTCACGTCAAATATCTGTTTCTTTGGCGTGCAGCCTTGGGTATCTTTGCTTATGCTCTGTATGACCCACACAGAGGATGCTTGGGACTAACCTCAAACAGAGAGACAGTGCTGTGACTTTTTACCAAGTCAGAAGCTGAGAAGGACAGAAGGAAAGGTGTAGAGCAGGTGGTCATGCTTCCAGGTGTGATGTCGACACCATTGCTACCGTTGCAGTTTGCCAAGTGATAACTCGGTAAAACACAGGCGGTGTTTTGCTTGACCATTTCTATTTCTGAATGTGTAAGTGTGGATGAAGAAGCCATTGGTATCAAAGTCAGGCTCTGCAATACTGCTATTGCTGAGCTACAAACTTTAGATAGATTTTTTTTTTTTTTCTGTAAGAAAAATATAAAATATACTGTCTCAATGAATAGTGACATTTAATAACTTGCCACTGAATACCTCTGAGGATATATACATCTAGAACAAAGAGAGTTTGATAGTCAAATTCTTTCATTCACGGTATTTCAGTAAAAAGACTGAAATGCCAGAATAGAAAATGATAATATATATTTAGTGTTGGTATTCAAAAATGTAAAACCTATATATAAAATGTAGATTTGAAGATTGAAATATCATCCTTATTTTGCCAGTGGACTAATGAAATGTGCATTTCTGTATCAGTTTCAATTATTTTTAACCAAAACCCAGGCAGTTGTTTAATCAGATTGTTGGTACTTTTGGTTTGAGATGCTCACCATGATTGCAGTCGGTGACCAGATCAGTGGACAGGCTGTTGACAAATGGAGGTGGAGAAACAATGCCGCAGCATATTAAATGCCTTTTTGTGAGTTGCTGCCTATTTCTGACAGTGCTTAAGGGTCTTTTTGATTTCCTTCATTTTTTAAAGCAGTCCTCAGTAGATTGTTATGCCAGAAAAGCAAGTCTGGCTGAATTTATCAGCATCATGCCTGCATGAAGCATCCCTTTGAAATAAAATTGTTAGTTTTGCCATGTAAGCATCATCAATAATACAGTGGGGGAAAAAAAGTTGTTTTAAAAAACCAGAAGTATGTTTTTCCTTGACCCCCAGCAGCGAGGTGCCTCTTGCTCAGAGTGTGGCTGCACAGTCAGGGCTTTTGGTCTGATTTTTTTTTTTCTTTTATTGGAGGGGGCTGGCAGGCTTTTTGGTATTTAGTCTACCTGAAGAGCTAGAAACCTTGTAAAACAACCCTGCTGACAGTGACAAAAACATCTGTCAGTAGCTGGAAGTTCTCACCCCCGTTGCAGCCTACACACACGGGCTTTTGCACTTTTGCCAGATGTCATATTATCGAGGTGGGGAGGGAAGAAGGAAACGCTCTGAGGGGCAAAAAAATCTGGGAAGCAGGAGCTACAGGTAAGATCAGTACCTTGTAAAAAGAGCCGTAGCTTGCCATTTTACTGCGCTGCCTTCTGTGTAGGTGAGGCCTTCCAGGGTGTTCCCTTTGGGTATTTGTTTCATCAGGAGAATGCCCAGCACCTGCACCCAGGAAGTCCATGACAGAATCTACGTGTTTGTAAGTTGATTGTATTGAAGACTTTCAAGTATCATAAAAATTAAACTAAGTGCCTAGCATTTTCCCGGTAATCTCATGGTTACTGAAAGTGGAACATTCAACCCCCTGTGCAAGCCCATAAGTAACCTCTTCCAACTCATTTATAAAAGCCAGGAGGAAACAAAGACATCACAGACATCATCTGGTGAGATCTGGCACCTTATATTTTCTTCAGAGAAAGCCGAAAGCTTGACACTGGCCACAAAGTGCTCTTGGGAAACGGCTTTGATACTGGAAACCCCCCCTGTACTGAAGTCTCCACCTGTACCAGCTGCCTGCTTACGTGTAGGGAGCAGCGTGGAAGAGGGGCTGATGCTGACTGTTTGTCCTCTGCATCACAAAGAGGGTGGATGCTGGACAGATTCTGACTGTGGCATTAAGACATGACTTTTAAATCTCAAAAATCAATCCTGCCTTTCTCTGGGTTAGAGCCAGAACAGAATCTTAAACTGCTTTTATCATGGGGTGTTGAAAAACACTCAAAATGACATTGAAGTGTCGTGATTTTGGCTGTATTATGTATGGGTTTTTTAAAAAATCTTTAAAATTCATGACACCTTCTTGATAAAGTAGACTGATTTTCTACTTGCTTTGTTCAGCACGGAGTATTTCCAAATGTGTTTTAAACAGCTATTTCTCCAATTTGAGCAATTTTGTTACAAGCTAATAGGCAATACATAAGCGTACCTGAGTTTTAATGTTAACGTATTTGTTTCAAAGTTGCTATCAACATTAAAAAGCACAAAGCTAAATGTGGTTGCTAAAACGTGGTATGCAATATGCCATGTAGTGCTGTGATTCTAAGCAGTCATGCATATTTATTATTTTCTTCCAAATTGCAATGCTATTACAGGTAGATATATCAGGGTTTCAGCCTCAGTCTGTAATATGTCATGTACTGGACAACATCTTGAGAGACTGAGATGTATTGATCCAAAACCAAGAATGCCAAGAGGGAAAAAGCCTGACCTAGATCCGTGCTGTTTCAATTATGTCACAGTTTAGGATAGTTTATCATTGTTTAGATTAGTTTAAATGTGAACAAGCAAATGATGCAATGCAATTCAGTGTTTGTAAAGGAAGCTTAATGGGATTTTCATATCACGTCTAGTTTCTCCCACGGCATTTTGCTTTTTCACACAGCCCAGCAGGAGCACGTGGCTCAGTGCTGGGAACCAGAGTGCCTGCATCTAAGCTGAAAGCAGAAGCCAACCTTTGTGTTGGTCCATAAAGGAGCAACAACCTGTTTTAGCAGCAACCTGTGTGCTACTGGCAGAGCAATGAGAATGAAGGTCGTGGTTCCTTCTCAAACACCCCGCATGCCTTTAGCTGCTGTGTGTGGGACACTAACGCTCTGCCAAGGCAGGGAACGTCGCCATCCCCCTCTTAGCCCCTGGCCACATCCATATCCCCCTACAGATACAGTGTATTATTTTATAACCTTTAGCTTGTTTTATGGAAATGGTGACTTTTGGACATGAGGGCAATCTGCAGAACTCAGCCATCGCTATCTGTGCAGCAATGTGTCAGAACGAGGTGTTGAAAGGTATGACTGCCTTTTTTGTAGGTTGCTGCTGTGTAATTGTGGAGATGATGGCGGTGGCGGCAATGAGAGGGAGCAGGTCTGCTGCTCTGCCCCTCCATGCATGCCATGGAGCACTGCCACTAGGTTTTATGCAGGTGCTGCAGCTACTCTCCACGCTGTCCATGCTTTTACCAGCTGTTTGTGGTTCTTCCACTCCCTTCCCCCTTACTCTTCAGGTATTTTGGTAGCTGATGGAACAGCCACATCTTAATGTTAACTGACATCCTTCTATCTCCACATGCTACTTCTGCTGCTCCTTTGACCCTGTTCACTCTTCTTGCTACTGGATAAAATGCGCCGCGGCTGCCCACTTCTGTTTTGTCGTGGGTATCGTGCCAGAGGATGCCATGGGTTTTGCACAGATCTCTCTTCTATTTTGAGTCTTGCTCAAAACCCGAAGAGGTGTGGCAAAAAACAGCCCACAGAATAGTCTGTAAAGGAGAACAGCATTGCGAGTGAATAAGCTGAGAGGAAAGATGTATTTTTTCTCAGTGATTATAGTAAGGTTAGGCTTAGGTTTTGGGATGCATTGATTGATTTCTTCTTTCTACCTTTGGCTCGTCATGTGTCATGAGGCAAACTGCTTAACCAGTTCTGCTAATGTTATCTGCAAAATGAAATAAGGTTAATATAGGTCATACTCTGTAAAGCCCGTGAGTGTAATACGTAGTACACAGTTTTAAAGAAGAAAAATGAGATCTTGGTAAAGAAACATGAAATTTAATAACACAGGGCTTAAGCTTCCTTATGGTTCCTCTAGCTGCTCTTGGGAGGACGTCCTGCTGCTTCCCCTTTGGAGAGGAAAAGGAATGGCTGTTCCAGCAGCTCGTAATTGCCTGAACTGCTCCTGCACTCTGGTGTCTCCCAGCACTGCTTCTGCCTGGCGATATGGGAGGGGACGGGGACCATGCTTCCTCCTGCGTTTAGTGTGGTTTGAAGCCTAAAGCCAAGAGCCACCGTTGACAGGGATTCCAGCTGTGGCCTTTGAGCCTGCAGCACATGTTGATTTATCTTCTCTTTCACCATATCAGATAGGGATCGGATTGAAAGGAATGCTCTAAAAATAACAAGAGCTCATGCTGTATAGCCGAGCAACAGAAGGTGGTATGGATCTTTCTGTTGAACGTTCTAAAGAAACGCATTTTAGATGAACACACAAGAAACTAATACTAATTAAGTAATAGTATTCTATGGAGACCTGTGGTAGACACTATAATAATGCATTAGCAAGCTATGCATAATTCAGCAATGCTGAATTCTTTCAGACATCATCTACAGGGATTTTTGCATAAGTATGGACTTAATAATTTGTCCCTTTGTGCGCATGTGCAAGTGTTCATAAGGGCATCATTTGTCCTGCAGAGTGCCTGTTACCGGAGGTGGTGTACAAGGGAGGAAGCATCCATTCTGAGTCTTGAAAACCAAGCTGAGGGGATAGGATGGGTCACTAGAAAGGTTGTCTTATTTGTAAACAGACTTTAAACGTGGAGCCTTATGGTGTGATTTTTTTTTTTCTTTCTTCATGCAGGCACTTTTCCAATAAGAACTGCAAAAAATAGGCAGTTCACAAAAGACCAAGATGTAAGCCAGCATTTTTCAAAATGGTAGCTTAGACGCAGGCATGTGAAAACGTGCATAGGCACCGAAGCCAGTGGTCTGGCAATGTAGCCATGTGTGATGGAGCTAAAGCTACTTAGTGAGCTACAGCTAAAGTGAGTTGTCACAGCTTCCTATTCTGTTCTCCTCAACAGCAAAGTTAAGCTAGCAGGGAATGTATTTTATCTTGCCACTGGAGTAGGATAAGGACATGTAAGTGGACAATTACGATGACTCAACTGACAAGAATTAGCTACTACATTAGCCTTTTATATCTTGCCCTGCTGCTTTATTTTCAGAGGGTTGATAACCTGGTCACCCCTAGTCAGGCTAATTGTGTGTGAATCTTAAGACCCTTATTTTAGGTACTCATAAAATAGAAAGATGACTTGCTAATAGGACTTTATGCACATTTGATAATGTACTGTTTTATCATTGCTACCTTGTCAGCAAAAACAGCAGGGGCTTTTGCAGGTCCCCTCAGCAGCATGGCTCTTTTTGCCACCAGTCCTAGAAGTCTTGGAAGGGTATGTGTTCACCCTGTGTCACCGCATATTGTTATATCTGAGTTGCAGCAACCAGGACATATTTGTGCTCATGGCAGGTACTTACAAAGTAGCATGGCCTAATTGTCCCTCCACAAGCATCTCTCTCTAAACTGTTGTTTAAAACTAGCAGACGTATCTTTGTTCTTTATTAAGAGTAAGGCAACAACACAGAGTCTGTAGATATCAGGAGATAATCATTCCCCAAGGGCATTTGAAGCACGTCACAACCAAAAGGTTGCGATTACTCCATGATTGCTATACTGCTTATTATTCCTTATTGCTTAATTATGGAACCAGAGTGTGTTTCCTGGATGCTGTCAACTAAATAAGATGCTCTGGTTCACAGGCTCTGCTTCAATGTTATGTGGACTGGGAAGCTTTGTAGCATTTCAAGATGGTGTAGGGAACAGCGATAGGCTGGGCCAGTTGTGGCAGCTCTTCTGGCCTTTGGGAGACCAGGGCACTCAATCCCTGCCCTGCCAAATGCTTGCTGAGAGGCCTTGGGTGAGTCACTCAGCTTCTGTATACCTCAGCTCTACGCTTCTGCTCAGGCGCTACCATAAACACGGCTGCGGGAGTATCTGGAATAGAAATAATGCAATGGACTTCATCTTGACCTCCAGGCAGGGACTCGGGCAGCAAGCCGTGAACACACCAATTTTCTTTTTAGCATGTGCACGTTCAGCTGGCTTGCTTTGGTCTTTGGTGGAGTGCAGTGGCTGAGGGTTGTGTGTGTATGGGGGGTGAGAGCGCACGGGAAGAGGGGATTTAATATCTTATAATGCTCTACCAGACTTCACAAGATACGTGACTGCAACCCAAGCGGTCTGGCTCCTAACGGCGCGGAGCTCGGTTGCTCTCGGCCACAGAGAACCTCTCAAGCAGAGGCTGCGGCACTGTTTGCATTTCTTAAGCTTTATTCAGATTTCCATTTCTGGTTATGGTAAGCCGATGCAGTGTGTGCTTGCCAGGCTGTGGTGCTGCGATGCGTCACGCGCAGGTGGGTCGCGAGGTTGGCAGCAAGCCTGCCTGAAACAGGCGTGTAATGCTGCTGTGTTTCAAAAAGGCTTTCGTGTCTCCACTCCTGACTGATTGAAGGAGTCTTACATGACTTGCTGCCTTGAAAGGCAATGTACTGCTCTGGCTGCACATTAGAAGAGGGTAGAAAGGGTGGCCTTTTCCAGGATCACTGGGCCAAGAAATCTGCCCTGAAGAAGAAGTCTTTGATTTAGTGTTTCATTGGATGATGTAACCTACTCTAACGAAGGGAAAAGTCATCCAGCGTGTATTTTAATACAAGCCTTGATTTTTTGAGTGTATACATTCATAGGAAGATGAGAAGATGGGTGATAAAACCCAGTTTCTAAATCATCGCTTAGATTTCCAGATGAAACTCTTGCTGAACTTCATTCCTTAGACTTGTTTCTGAAAACTTGAATAAGAAATGGACTTCATGAAACTCCCTTATTATTGCAAGGTTAGCATAAAGTCAACTAATGAGGTGCTTTTTACGGCCGTGGTTGATTTTTAAATCCCCCTTTTCATTCCTGAAATCTAAGCGTTGATAGCACCTTCCATTGTGGCACTCTTTGCTAGCGTGCATCCTCCTCTCTGCAAGAGGCTGCATGCAGTCCTGCTAGCAAGCTCTTGTGTCATAAATAGAATTTGTTCAAGAAATAAAAATGTATTGTTTTCATTGTTAGAGGATGCTACTAAATTGGCTGTATGTTTGTCTAATAATCACATCTAAAGCTGATTATTCTGGTAATAGCCGTAAGATATTATTTAAAAATAAATATATAAATGCACTACTTTTGTACTAATACTAGTTTTTAATCTCTTCTTGTTTCTATGAAGTCTGAATGAGATTTTCAAAATTGAATAATAATTTGATCCGTTAATCTTTTGAAGCTAGTAATTTTATTTTCCCCTCTTTGCAGTCTCTGAGGCTCGCAAATGAATAGAGCTTCATTACTGGAGTCTGCATTTAATAACCATTATCCATTATCTTGTAATTAAGACTCCCTGTAACGAATCATGAGGACAATGCAAAAATACATAGTACATTTCTTTAATGAACTGGAAAATGTTCATCTTGTTCTATTTAGTAATGAGTTGCTGAATAGTCGTTAAATCCACTGGAGAATAGAGCTAGATGGATTTTGAAGACTATCTTGAGTTTGTGGTTAATCTATTAGAATTAAAATTTCATCTTCTATTTTTATCAACAGCTGATTAGAAGTCATTCTGTTTGACCAAATTGATTAGAAGACCATATACAAGGGCAGCTGTTGTTTAATGAAAGTTTTTAATGAAACTGTACCATAGAGACTTGTAATTATAAGACTTATAAAAGCTTTGACTTACCTTATACTAGAAAAAATGAAAAGTATTGCACTGAAGGACTTTAAGTGCTACATTTCGAAAGGGAAATTAAAAATATAATTTGGCGATGCTGAAGTTTCACTTCCACTGTTACTTGTTTTAATGCGACTATCAGATGTCCGTAGTGTCTCTCTGGAAGGGAGTACCTCTGAAATATGTAACTCAATTGTCTATCCTACGTGCTTCATTCTTTGCAAAGCTCAATCAATTATTAATTGCCTCTTCTGCACGTTGCACTTTCTCCGGAGTTAGAACTTTTTTTGCAAATAATTGTTTCTCTTTAGAATGGGAATTGTCATAGGAGGGTGCGGTTTAATCACTAACGGGCTGAGTTAGTGCCCGGGCAGGAAGCCTACAGAGAAAACCGTGGTCTTACAAGACACAATGTTAGTGATGCCGTTCAACTGTGTTTAAATCACAGGACGCAGAAGCATGCCTGGCTTTGTCTTAGCTTTCCATCCGGCTGAGACCGAGCTGTGTGCCAGTCAGCTGTGTCGTCAGGAGGACGGGTCTCTGGAGCGTGCCTCAGAACACCGTCAAAATGTAGCCTAGGCAACTCTTCAGTTTGAGCCAGTAGTGAAACATTCCCGGCTTACCCCGGGGGATGTTATGGAGGCATCATCATTCAAATAAGAGACAAAATGGACCCTAAGCCAAATTTGAAGTGGAAGCAGATGCAGTTCCAATTGACTTAAGTGGATGATGCACTACTACACGATGTTTGAATTATCACTCCTCTTCTCCCGATTACTTTTGATAATTAATGATCCTGCAGTACACCTTTTCTGAGATGTAGGTTTCCAGGGATGAAGTACGCCCTAATGCAATTAAAGAAGTTTTGTCATTGTATTGTGTCAATGCAGGATCATACACTGCAAGGCAAATTTTTTGGTTAGTTTCTTACCTTTTTGTAATATTGTGCTGCAGGATTCATTTTAAGCCAACCTAGGACAGGAAGAATGCACAAGAACACTACGCAAGTGTTCAGGACAGGCAGTGGAGAATATTGTTCATAAGTGAGAAACCGGAAAAAAATAAGCCAACGCTAACTCTCCTCCTTTAAATAACACAGATGTTTTGACCTTATTACTGCATTATATCAGACAATGGCATGAAGTATAGTAATTTGCAATGCTACAATTGCAAAATGCATAAGAAGGTTTTCCCCCTGTTTACAATATTACACAGCTGGTTTCGTAAATACACGTGAGATTTCTTTCCTTTCACTTTACACAGCTGCAGGAGGTGCAGTACTAGACTGTCAAATGGGAGACTAAAGAGATGCAAAGTTAAATTAAAAAGGCTTGTAAGACTGGTTTCTATTCAGAAAGATCCTTGTGGAAATACTAAAAAGTTGACTTATATGCAAAATTTCTTCAGAGGAAGTAATTTCCATCGTGGTAGTTAGTCAGACGCATTTCTATTAATGTATTTATACAGATATATTGAGTGTCCATACGGGAACATATATTACATTGGACTGTCCTGAAGAGATTGTTGGTCTGATTGCTAGAGCGAAGAATTCAGAGCTGGGGTGTTCATTTAGCCACAGGGATGTCTGACTTGCTCTGAAACCAGATGGGTATCATCCTCCTTCCCTAACCTTGACCAGAGCAAGGTTAGCACGGACACTGCTGGAATGTACGTGCGCTTCGTAATTGCTGTGAAGCATGAGGACGTCTTTGGAAGGGTGTGAACTATGCATATGCAGGGTGGCTCTTTTTGTAAAACTACCATAAAGCTTTTTACTGCTTTTCAGGCTCTGATTTTATAAAGACATCTACAGGAAAGGAGGTGGAAAACGCGACCTTTCCAGTTGGAGTTGTCATGATGCGAGCCATTAGAGAATTCTACTGGCAAACTGGCAACAAGGTAATTCTCACTACCTTTATAAAAATTAGCCAGTCTCACTCAGAAAGAAATCAGACTGTAATAGTTTCAAAGTGTAGAACATATAAATCCACATATATTAGCTTCCGTGGGTGTGTAAGCAACAGGTAACGAGACTTCTCTCTTGTATTCCTCATTTCATTTGCTAATATTTGTATACTTTAAAAAAAATAAAAGTGGGGCACTTTTGGCTTTCCTCCCTCGAATAACTGTCACTTCATTCCCTAAAAGCTCGTGCAATCTTGATGCGTGCTGTGCTCCATTTGGGTTTCCGTTTTGTTTCACCATTTAAGGTATTTAAATGGTCATCTCCATTAACAGGGCAAATCTCAAGCTGGCAGTGATTGGCATACACCGTAAACCTCAGTGGAGCTGTACAAATTTATAGCCTTTGAGAGTCTGTCCAGTGTAGACAAGTCTATTTTCTTTGTTCTGGCCACCCAAGGGATAAATTCTGCTCTTTCCTCCCTTGCCAGAGGGGGCTTTCCAAGGGTACGAGGAAGCAGATTCAGTTGTATCCTGTTGTCTGAGATGAACAGAGGGAGGGACAGGGGCCAGAAGAAAGTTGTGTCCTGGTGCACAACATTTATCCGTCAGATCACTGTCAAGTGAGGTCAGTGGAGGCAAGGAGCAGGGGGGAGCGTATGGCTGAGCCAGTGATGAAGTAGCCGTGCATCCATCCTTGCGCTGAAGCGGTGAGAAAGGAGGAGGTTATCTAGGAGGGCTTAAGCCACCGCTTACCTCCTTTATCCGTGGACAAGTGGAGGTTGCCAGTTAGATCTCGGGGAAGGAGACCGTGTCTTCCCATTTCTGGGCCACCTTCCCGTCCTCTCCAGCGCGCCCTTTTGTCCCTTCTTGCAGGTGGCCTTTTGAGGTGTGATGTTAGGACATGGCATGAGCAGTGGAACAGGGGCTGAGATGACTTCTGGGGCTGTTGGAGCTTGAGGACATGTGACAGCAGGTTAGACAGGTGTCCGTCTGCTCTCTGTAGTCATCTAGGTGAGACCAGCGTGGATCCCTGGGCTGTCCTCACCCCCCTTCCCCAGCCTGCGTCCCTCTCTGCCGCGCAACACCTCGCCCAGCTCCAGCAGCCTTGCTTCTGCGGGATCATCATCGCTGCTGCCAAGCGGAGGCCGATCCCGGGGGCCGGGTGACTCGCCTCGGCACCAGCGCCGCGTACGCGAGCCGGGTGCCAGAGGTTGGGCTCTGCGGCATTAGCACGGCTTTGTACCTATAATTGGATATAAATGTTGAATTCACCTTTTGCTTTAAAAGGATGCATTCATGATATGAAATGTGTTATTAAGAACGAGTGCTTATGTCTGTGTGCATGTGTGTGTCAGTGAATTAGATGTAAACTGACTTTGCGTGCTTTTATTAACTGAAGACAATATTATCAGTGACAAGAGATTTCTAAATGGTTTCTTTAACAAACTAATTTTGCTGCTGTAGGGATGCTTTCTAGCAAGGCGTTGGCTGGGAAAACCAGGTTAATACAGAAATTAAACTTCTTCGAGGAAAGGAACAAGTTGCAGAGTAACATTTATTGAATGATAAGCTGTGGTGGTGATATGAAAAGTGTGCAATATAATGGAAAATAATCTTTTCCTGTCATTATTGAAGGACATACATAAATTGGTTTTTCTGTTGGGAAAACCCCCAATCCAGAAAAACTTATTACTTTTAATAATATAAGGTGAAGAGAAAATTCTTGAGGAGATGAACTTATTAAGCAAAATAATGAAATGCTGTGAAACAGCAGGAAAGTGGTAGCTGGACTTTGTACTGCTCTTGAATTACATTCCATCCCCCTATCCTTTTTGCGTTTTTATGGCAGCCAGATGTGCCGTTTGGAAAGCTGGTAAATGGAGGAGAGGACAGTCTTGTCTGTCGGCTTTTTTTGCAAAGAAAAGAGCTTTTGGAATTTGCTAAAAGGACAAGGAATTCTGCGTGGTGTTTGAAATTCTCTTATTAACTGTATTTTACTTGTTTTTGCCACAGATTATCTCAGAGAGTTGTAATATTTCTAGGAAGAAATCTAAATTTGAGTTTGATTACAATTTCTCTTTCTGAGGGAAAACACATTTCCACTATTTTAATTTATTGTCTAGAAAATGTTTTTCCACTTGCAGTGGTTTAAATTCCTTTTGGAAATCTAATGTTAACAGATATATGCATACACTCACGCATCCATCCATCCATCCTTCCATTCATCCGTCCATCCATCCATCCATCCATCCACAAAACCACAGTCTTTGTGTTTTGGATTTATCAGGCTTTTCCTGTTACTGATCTTTATAATCTTATTGGAAATATGTTGCTATCACAGTGCTTCAGTGGGAGAGAAGGATTTATTCTGTGTTTGTATGTCCTGAACTCACTATAAAAAGAAAGGTACCACATTTAAAAACATACTTTTTGATTCCACTATTATATCCATAAGGTACAAAGAAATCCTCAATGTTGTGAGGTTTCAGGAATGTATATAAAGAAATCAGAACCGTAATTCTTGCAGAAGGAGGTTGACAGGACAGAGTACCGAGGGTAAAGATTTATAGCAGAGGGAAATGTAGAAAGAAACACTGTGTACAAATTGTTCAGATTTTTTTTTTTTGGATGCAGAAACACTTTTTTCCTAATTCTCCTTGTTTTTCAAGAGTTTAGTAAGCTGCTGCTGACCAACATTTTGGCTAATGTGGGTGACGGAATTTTTGAGGAGGGGTTTGATAGCTGTGTGTCACAAGCTGTGTCTTGGCATGCGATGCATTTAAACGTCATGTAACTGTAAGACTGGCATTAGGGGTGCATGCCAAGTCGCCTCAGTGCTGGCTCTGCACAGCAGGTTGATCGTGGGGTTCCAGACATGCTTCACCTCAGAGACAGGTTTTTCTTGGTGTGTGTGTACCTCTACCTACATTGCAGTTCACCTGACCAAATACAACACGTATCTCACGTCCAGTTACTGAAAGCATATCCAGCGTGTGTTGAGGGAGAAGTTTGGCAGTTCCATGAAGCACAAAACTTTCAATTTTTACTAAAGACAGACCTAATTAAATTCGCATTTGGAAAATTTTAGTGAAAAGTAAACCTCTGGCACGTTTGAATGTACAGCCCCATCACGTATAACTGTGGTGCAGAGACCTTTTGCAAAGTTCAGCCATCTCTTGTTGGCTCTCCATGAGAGTCAGCTGCATCACGTGCTTTATTTCAGCATCTTTGGTGTTACGTTATTGCGTGTATATTTGCTGTTATCTATCTGGAATCAGGTTGCGACATGGACAGCAGGTGATCCATAGATATCCCAGGTCCTGCCTAATTCCCTTGGCCTAGTCCATGCTGTGGGCAAAGTACTCCCATTGGACCTTACACCCAGCCCCTGAGAAAGCGCACTGGGGTCAAAAGTATTGCTCCCTCGCTTGCTGTCCCTGGGGGTGAAAATGTTATCTTTCGCAGGGCTGTCTGAGGCTTGATAGCTCCCAGCACTAGTCCAGAGCTTACACTGTTTGCAGTCGGATGCTTACCAGAGGAGAGCTGTTACATACACCACAGGCACTTTGAGACTGCAGATGCCCAAATGCTGACTGCTCTTCTAGGGTTGCTGATGGATGAAAAATGTGTATGGTGCTTCCTTTTTCTATATGAAGGTTGGATTTAAACCTGCTGGGGGCATTCGGACAGCAAAAGAAGCTATTACTTGGCTTATGCTGGTGAAGGAGGAACTGGGAGTGGAATGGCTAACACCAGAGCTCTTTCGCCTGGGTGCCAGTAGTTTGCTGGAAGACATCGAAAAACAGGTTAGTTGTTAATGTTTTTCAGCTTGATGGAGAGAAAAAGTAATCTTTCTAAATGTGCTGGCTTACTGTTTTTGCAGAAGGTGCTTTTTGGTGCTGTGTAAAAGATAAAAGAATCATAGAGTCACAGAATGGTTTGAGCTGGAAGGGACCTTAAAGATCATCTGGTTCCAACCCCCCTGCCATGAGCAGGGACACCTTCCACCAGACCAGGTTGCTCAGAGCTCCATCCAACCTGGGCTTGAACACTGCCAGGAAGGGGCATCGACAGCTTCTCTGGGCAACCTGTGCCAGTGCCTCACCACCCTCACAGTGAAGAATTTCTTCCTAATATCTAATCTAAATCTGCCCTCTGATAGTTTACAGCCGTTCTCCCTTGTCCTATCACTACACAGCCTTGGGAGAAGTCCCTCTCCATCCTTCCTGTAGGCCCCTTCAGGTACTTTCAGGCTGCTATAAGATCACCCCGCAGCCTTCTCTTCTCCAGGCTGAACACCCCCAACTCCCTCAGCCTGTCTAATTTGTTATTAACGACAGGTTCACTTCCATCCCAGTATTTCTTTAAATTTGTCCTGAAATTAGAGGCATCTGGCACTCTGGTATTCCAGCAACTGGCAATTGCCTGGGCCACGTTCACAATGCAGTGAGCGAAGAGGCTCGATTTGTACATATACAGAGTCTTTTGCAAAGGCATGGCAGCCTGCTTCCCTGCACTCCTCGCTGTTGCCAGTTCAGCTGACCCTCACGGATCCTCTGTGTCGCTGTGCCGCAGCTGCTCACAGTGTATTTCCGTGCTGTGGAGGAAGGCACGTCTCATCCTACACATGGTACTGCTGATAGAGAACTTTTTACATATTGATTATTTCCTGAGGAAAAAAAGCAATTGCCTCCTACGAAGCCTCGTTTTTCTAATTGCTTTTATTTTTGTGCAGGCTGGTCAGTGTGTTTGCTGGCAGACGAATAGTGCATGGGGTTCAGTGGCGATGTGTAGCTCCTGGTGGGAAGAACGGTTCTGACCTGTGTACCCACAGCCTACCTCAGTGGTCCAGGGGATTGACCCTGAAGGGTACAGCATAGCTGAGAATAGCGTAGTGTCATAGGAACTACTACACCATTAGGGCTCCTGAACTTCGCTCCTGTGTTCATTAAACCCAGGTGATAAGGCGACATTAGCTTTAACCAAGAAGAAAGTTTTAGAGTCTTTGTGTTCTTGCTGCTGGCGGGAGAACATGAGATGTAGGGGATTTGGGGGCGGGGAAAAGCATCAGTCTGTTCGCTTTTCCCACCTTTCCTAGAAACTGAAATGCGGACATGTCTTACGAAGTACAGAACAGCTGAGAGATGTCAGGTGAATGTTCATGGCTGTTGAAAACCCCTGGCTCCCTCCTGCAACGAGAATAATATTGGTTTGCTTCACTGCCAGACTGCCTCTGCCTCACTCCTGACCTAAAATCATGTCCCTGGTTATGACAAAGCAGCATGAGCTTTCTTGTTGCCACTGCCATTGCTGCGGAGTCTCACAACACAATTGTGTGGCACGATTTGTGCTGATTCCTGAAGGTTGGCATCCTATTATCTGCCAGGGATTGCACAAATGCCCCAGTCATCACCAAAGCCCTGCTATACTGTGCCATCTAAAACCATGTAAGATAAAATGTACCCATCATTGTATTCAATAAAACAAATAGGTATTGAAAAAAAACCCAACAAACAGAGAAAATGGGGAGAACGCCCCCCCCCCCCCACAATGCAGTTAAAAGAATAGTTTGAAATGAACGATGTAAGAGCATAAGCAATTCTGGATACTTTGAATATCACAATTTAATACTGAAATCATCAAAAATCAGATTACAGTGAGAGTAAAGCATTGTCTTCTACGTAGCTCTTTTGAAAACTTAGTTAAAAGCAACAAGACTCTGCTTTTTTCTTTTTTCTAAGCAAAGCAGCAAGAGCCCTTAGCTCAGATCCTATAAGCAGATATATAAAGGTATATTACATCATATTTTATGCACACACACACAGAAACAAATATCCGTCATCTTCATCTGGCATGCCTTTAATTTGTAACTTCCATGACACTTTCAGGTTTATAGTCATATATAATTCCATCATAAATTTCCTTTTTTCTTGCAGATTTTCTATCACGTGACTGGCTCTTACGCACGTCGGCATGACCTGGCAATGGCTTAGACACAAAATCAACTCAGGATTACTTTTACAAAAGAGGTCTTTAAGCAAACAGCATTCAGAAGTCTTCTGACAACCAAGTGCATACGATAGAATTAAAGGCCTAATTCTCCCTTCTTCATGTTTTACAGTATTTAAAAATATGCTCAAGTCTGCTGGTTGTACTTGATCCAGAAGCAGAAAAAATGGTAATTCTGAAGTAGTTAAATAGTTAATACTTACAGATTTGCAAAGTTAATCTTGCAAAGTCTTCCTCAGACCAGTCTGAAAAGCTTATTAATGGCAACACTGAAATACTATGAAAAAGATTTAGGTGGCCTGGTAACTCTTTGCAGTTGCAGAATATGAAATATCTATGGAATGTTTCAGATTGCTAATTAAGAGCTACAGATCTCGGAATAGCTTTCCATTCACCTCAGACAAAATCTTCTGCCACACACGTGTTGCAGTATTAATTGTTATGTTGATTCAGTTTCAAGCATGGTAACCTGAGAAAATGAGACTTGGCTATTACTTTCTTTTATAAAATGTCTCTGTAGCAAAAAGCCCCTTTTTTTGTGTGTGTTTTTTTCCCCCCAGCTTGGGCACAGACATCCATATTTAGACCCTTGAATAAAGGTGGCTTGATTTCCAGAACAGCCGAGTATCCACAGTTGCTCCTGAACTTAATGGAAGCTCTGGGTGATCAGAACAACTGAAAATCAAGCAGCCTCTATATAGGTGCCTAACTATGCATTCAGGGGCCTATTTTTAGGCATTTCACTCTTAAAATTTTTGTCTAACTTGCTCAGAAGCTCCCATTCCTGTCTCCTGTCATTTTAAAACGCATTCATGCAAATCTTTGCATTTTAATGTGGAGGGGTTTGGCTGTCAGTTTGCAGGTGTCAGTGCTATGCTGGCTGAACTTCAACTTTGCCATTCTAAAAGCAATTCTTTAATTTAAAAGGTGGTTTTGAATTGTGTCCTGTACAGGGTTTACAGCTTTAATGTAAAAAGTACTTTTCTTGGAGCACATTAAGAATAATACCGAAATCATCAGCACCTTTTGAATATCAGACTGGAGCGAGTAGATTCATTATTTCAGAACTGCATTCTGCTCACTAACTAGAGTTGTACTAAAAACTTAATTATCTCATCATCATGACTAGTCTCGCTGACTTAAGTAGGTCTCATCAGGGAAGTAAGAGGAGGAGGGTTTTGCTGTAAATCAAGCTACAAGGTACATTTATTACAGAGAGATCAGTGCTTCATAAAGATAATAACTCGGTTATTTATCTGGTTAAACCACCTGAATCACCAGTGCTCTGCTGAACGCCTTAGATAGGAAAGCTGAATGGGGGGGGAAAAATACCAGAGAAACAACATATACAGAAAGCAAAATCCTATATGCAGTGCTCAGTATGAAAAATGGGCCTTGATTTCCCGGGAAGCAGTTTATCCGAGGCGCTCAACCTTTTTCTGGCTGAGGTCTCAACAGAGAACATGAGGCTGAGCCGTGACTGTGTTTCCACACGTCTGTTTTCCTGGAAAGTGGCCTTTTTGCCACAGGTTTTCCTTCTGATTTCACTGCCAGCTTCTTGAAGTTAAAATCCAGTGCCTGTTTGCGTATTTAGAGGAGAATTCTGCTGCTGAGCTTTCAGAAATACAGAGCCCGTTACGTGAAGTCTCCTCCTGTCAAGCGCACTGCCGTGCCCCCCCAGCAACCTCGCGCTGGGTTCTGATGTTCTGTAGCTCTCGCCATATAGATGTTAGAGCGTATTGCAATACTTCTGTGACAGAAAGACTGACCTCACTTGCAAAGCATGCTTTTTTTTGTTGTTGGTTGTGTTTTGAACATTTAGCACAAACATAGAAACTATTTTTTGGAGCTGCTTTAGTTTCTAGATGAAGGCATTCTGTTTAGTCCCTTAAAATGAATGAAGGTCCAGCTTTGCCACCTGGCTATTTAATGTGAGGCCCTCTGTTTGAGAGCAACCTCACTGTTTCCGTGGAGGCCACATGTCGATTGATGAACTTTCCAGGATGAATGGTTTGTATTTCTGTTGACAGCCCCCTTCGTTTTGACGTGCGCATGGGCTGCTGCTGGTTGCTTTGCAGATAGAGAGGTCTGACTCCCTGGGAAGGCAAAGATAGCCCCTTCCCTTCTCCGTGAGCGTTACAAACACACCGATATGAAATACAGTGCAGCTCCAAGCCAACCAGGGGTTTGGAAGAAGCTAAATTCTTTGGAAAGTAATTTAAACGTTTTTCTATTGAAACCTGTAATTTCTTGAGGGGAAACACAAAATGTAAAAGTAACAGAATCTGTAAACACATTCAAATAAAGATGTTTCTGGTTTTGGGGGTGGGGTTTTTTCAAGGAATAAGCAGAAGGCTCAGTGTTACAGAGTGACTGGTTGTCACCTTCTCTGTGGCTCAAGCGAGTTGTATCTATGTTGTCTGCAGTTGCGGACCCCCAGCGTGACCCAGAGCCTGGGCTCTCGCTCCTCCTACAGAAGCTAATGTTGGGGAGCAGTAAGGGTGCTGCTCTGTGGACAGCCCCAGGCAATGCCAGAGGATGAACCGGGTCTGGTCAGGAGCGGCAGGGGACAGGGCTGGAGTGATGCAACAGGGCACCTCCAAGGCTCCTGTCCAGGAGACAGCTACCCACGGCGTGGGGCCGAGGTCCGTTCCAGAGACAGAGCAGGGCTGGAGACCGGCACTTCTGCAACATGGCTGGGGGCCGTGGACTGGGCTGAAGTGGGGCTCCTGGGCCCCTGCTCTGGCTGGGGAAAGGATGGGCAGGGCCAGAGGAGTCACTGGGCTCGTTCCAGTACCGAGCTCGTCAGAAAGCTGAACATGGAGGATGCAGGAACTAACACATGTTTTGAGCTCAGGTTGGAGGCTGGTGTAGCAGGACCTACACCCCTGCCCGCGGGGAACTGGAATCGCTCACGGTGCGGGCTCCTGGGCTTGCTGCCCGTCGCCCTGACCAGCACTTCCACTGCCCTCTCTTCCATCATTCCCATTGCTGATGGCCGTTTGTTGCTATTTAGTCCCCGTGGTCAGGGGGCAGTTGAGATTTATCGAGGCTGCTGCAGGTGGTCATCACTCCCGCAGACAGCGCGTGAAAGGCAATGGGGACCTGAACTCAGCTGGGAACCAGGGAGGGGGGGCACTCCGTCGCTGCATAGACTTTGGGAAAGGTTCAGATTTAGCGCTGTGCTTCAGGCCATTAGAAAAGGAACAGGCAATTATGCAGTCCCATCTAAATGTATTTCAGAGTATAACATATGTTTTGTGCAAGTAAGTCTTGTATACTAATTTATTATTTTTATAACACTTATTCATTTAGGATTTTAAATAGCTTCATTTTGCAGACCACATTACTTTGCAAAGAAGAGAATAAATTCAAGAAGAAAGTCAAGTAGAAACTGCAAATTTAGAAGATCTGCATCAGCTTATTTACAAGAAGGGGGAATTGGGAGAGAGGGTAAGCTTTTTTTCTGGTTTGTAGGAAATAAAGTTATTAAATAGTAATTATGTGAGAAGCGTGCATATCAGCTGGGGCAAGTAATACTTTGATATCTTTATTTCATCAGTCATATAAGTTCATTCTTTCATTTCCTTTGTGAAGCAGGGAACATACGTTATATACCATAGCACATGCTATGGAGACAGAAAATACTGATCTACTTTTAATTTTATTTTGCTCTGCTGGAACTTTGGCTCCTTGCCTCCCCTGGGGGAAAGAAACCACAAAACAACAACTGCAAGTTTTATCCAGATCTTGGTGAGCTTTTCCTGAAATTACCAGTGCTGACATCTGGATGATGTATGTGCGGTAGGAGTAGGAGGAGGGAACAGCTTTGAATTAGACATAACCTGCCCAGGAGAGAAGGACAAAGAATTGTCCATCTGGGCAGTCCTTATGTAATAGGGCAACCAAGGCGAAGCGTATTCTTAATATGCCAAGACACCATAAGTAAAATTACTAACTGACCATTTTTATTAGAATCCCAGAAAGCTGGAACGGTGCTAAATGAAGAGGTGGTAAGATTGAGAATGAATGAAGCCTCAAGAAAGGTTGCAGTCCTTGCACTCCCTAAAAGCAGGAGTAAGCAAGTGATGGGTGACTGTCAGGTCCTAACCAGCTATATTGCAGAGACCTTTCCTCTGTTCTAGATGATTTAGAGATCCTTCCCCTTCTGCGAGGACCTACAGTAATCACTTACCAAGAGAAAGAGTGACAAAGTGATAGGACGAGGGGAAATGGCCTCAGGTTGCATCAGGGGAGATTTAGGCTGGATATTAGGAAAAATTCTTCACTGAAAGAGTGGTCAGGCATTGGAACAGATTGCCCAGGGAGGTGGTTGAGTCACCGTCTCTGGAGGTGTTCAAAAAACGTGTAGATGTGGCACTTTGGGACATAGTTTAGCAGGCATGGTGGCGGTGGGTTAATGGTTGCGCTTGATGATCTTAGAGGTCTTTTCCAACCATAATGATTCTATGATTTTATGGAAGTTGTTTTAATATCCTTTAATGAAATTTAACATTGATGCAATGAAGGAGTACCAACAAGACGCTCTAGCCATTCTTAATGAGTCTAGTGGTTTGAAGTGGCTCTGTTTTGAGTACTGGGGACATCTTGTGGGTTGCTACTTTTTGGAAATTGCAGAAAATTTGGTCTTCTGGAAGCTAAGCTTTCTTGAAGCATCACCGTTTCAGATCTCCAAGATCACAGGGAGCATTTGAAATCACTGAATTGTAAAAGCGTCAGTGCAGAAATGCGTCCTTAGCTGAGATGAAAACAGAGGATTTTTTAAAGAACGTTAACAAACTGAGGAAGCCATACTGGAACTGACTGCACTTGTTTTTTCAAGTCTTGCTTGCTCTGTGGGAGGAGTAGAGAAAGGAGCTTTGCAGGCTTATGTGGTGGAGATTAGCATCATATCTATACAGTACAGTGTTGTATAAAACCAAACCCCAAAACGGATGATGGTTTGCCCAGAAAAAGAAGGGAAAGCTTTATAAGCTGATATTTCCATTTCAATAGTAGTTCTGTTTTTATTCAAAGCATGAGTTCTGTTTTTATTCAAAGGCTTACACGAGTTCTCACCTATTTAGTAGTCACAACAAACAAGCAAACAAGCAAACCGGCCACCCGGTTCTCTTCCTACATCTGGGCTGATGTGGGAAATGTAAGGCTGTTTTCTTCATTTCCAGGGGAAATGGAACATTCAGACGGCATCACGGCGGAGCGCTGGCTGCAGGCTGGCGCGTCTCAGCGTTGGCTGCTTTCTGCTGCCTGCAGGAGAGTCTTGGGCTTTCTTCAAAGCACCGCCTGACCCGGAGCTTGATTTCTTGCTGTAACCTATTTAAAGGCGTGAGCTGAACCAGAGCGAAGAGCGACTGTGCGGGCTCTGAACAAGAAGTGCTTTGTCTTCTAGTTAGCACAGATCTGTCCAATTCCAAAAAAGCCCATGGATGCCATCAGCCCATCTGATGGCGACTCTAATGAGGCCTCTGGGAGGGCAGTGACAGGAAGATGTATATAAAGGGAAAACAGAGGGGGAGAAAGAAAAGTTGGGAGAAGTAAGAGAGATGATCGCCACCGCTGTTACTGCTTCACAGAAGTGTAATCTTTTGTGATCACTTTGGAACAGGAGGTAAATAATAAAACACAAGGGAGGGAATAAAATTAAAATAAATGTAGTGTGTGAGTGCATGTTAAAACAGATGTCAGATTAAAAATAACTGAAAAGGAAATTCTACTGTAGGGGAAAAACTGCTTTTTCCTTCAACACTTTATATTCCACCTTCATTAAGAGGAAATTGAAAGAGCTGTAAAGGAAAAGGGGAACTTTTGTTGTTTCCCTCTGAACATTAAGAGCAGCCTAATGCGAGTGCAGGGGGGATGCTCTGTGGCGCGTGGGGCTGGAGCAATTCTCAGGCTGAAGCCCAGAAGCAGTAAGGCTGTTAAACAGATGCACCACATCTGCCAAGCCCTGGGACTCGGAGCTTGAAACCTGCAGTGCTGCACGTCCAGGTGGTTTCATCCTCTCCATCCTCCCTCCCTGAGTCCCTTCAGGGTTGACGAGTCCTTTAATGCTGTAAAATAAGAAACCCTGCAATCTGGTAGGTCACATCCTTCAGTAATGCCCCTCTAATGATAGATCTAGGCACCAGGGACTGCATTCTAGTTTCTTCAGCACTTTAAAACAGGCTATTTCAGTGTTTGATGACAGCAGAGCGGGGAACATCTACACAAACACATACTTCTCCCCACGTGGCAGCCAGACCACGCTCATCCTTGGAGATGGCAAGTACTCACAAAAATACCGGCGCCGCTCTGTAAAACAGTGTCATCCCGGGTCTCTTCTGCTAAACGTGCTTCAGAATGGCTCCTAAAAATTCATGGTCTGAAAAGTGACCAGCCCCACACCTGTTTAAAGCTCAAGGAGCTTTAAATAAATACCTTGAAGACGTGCTGAGGCTGGACTGGGAACCACTGCGTTTCTTGGAGAGCTAGTGTGGGTCATTTGGCTTGTTCAGGTTAGCTAATGAAATGAGAATATATGGTTTCCTCCTTTATTCCCGTGTGGGATGGAGGTTTAAAATAAAGGCACAGCTCTCTGTGACTAATGCTTCAGCTTACGAGACGAGTCAGAAATGACAGATACCTTTGGCTACTGTTCCAATGTCGATGTCCAATGGACTTGAACAACTCGATGGGATCCAGAGTAGGCATATTCCTACAGTGTTTGAGAAAAATATCATTACTTTCCCCTACCATTATCTTGAGCGAATTCCCGCAACTCCTATTTCTTCCAGACACTTAAGCTGTTGAGAAGGCAGCTGAGACAGAGTAAAAAGGTATCCCCAGCAGACTGAAGGCAGAGCTGCTCCACAATTTCTGAACCTTTCCTGAAGCTTGCCCTGAAAATGCCAGGTAAGATCCCAATAGAGAGTCCTCCTAACGAGAACCGCTGACGAGGCGGAGCCGCTCAGTGTTACGCTGGGTTAGGATTTGGCGGAGAGGAAGGAGCAGGTGTCACCCGGAGCGACTCCTCGCAGCAGGTCGGGGTGAAACGGGTGCGTGAGCAGCGCAGGGGAGGACGCGGCTCGTTAAACGCGCGGTGTGAGGCTGCGGCCCGGTGAGACGGTGCTAGCAACGTGTCACGTTTTCAGAGGGCGTCGCTGGGTGTTAATGGCCGCTCCCCGGACGACCTCTCACAGAATCACAGAATGTTCAGGGTTGGAAGGGACCCCTGTAGGTCACCCAGTCAAACCCCCCTGCCAAAGCAGGGTCACCTACAGCAGGCTGCACAGGACCTTGTCCAGGTGGGGAACCTTGTCCAGGCGGGGGACCTTGTCCAGGCGGGACACAGACTGTCTCCCAGGGACACAGCAAAGGAGCAGGGACGTCCTCGGTGGCAATGACTTGCCCAGCAAAGGTGGGGAGGGTGAGGTCTCCAGGAGGTTTCACCTGCGCCCTTCCCACTCATTTCATTCACCCCCCCAGCCCTGCTTCTCACTAAAAAGGAGAACTCGTGACCTTCTGCTCTGGATAAGGAAATAAGTGCCTAAGTACCAGTCACTTCAACAGCAGGAAAATATCTGTCTGCTCTTAATTGAATATGTGTTTTCAGAGCTGCCTCCTCCAGGGGAAATTTCTTTGTTACCCGTTAATTCCATTCCATTTTGCTGAACGTGTCTGCCATTTTCTCCATTAGAGGGCTGCAGAGCAGTGTGTTACAGCGTTTTAGAAATGGATTTAAACCTGTATCTGTACTCTGGGTCTAATTTCCCGCTGTAGAGCTCTCCTGAACTCAATGGGGTGTGAAACTGGTGCAACACACGGAGAGAAAAAAACAATGCGCAGTGCCTCAGAGTACATCAGTGCTTTGGGTTTTGCTGACGAGCTTAAGAAACGCCGAGATGCTAAGATGGAATTTTAAATACACGTGTGACAGGTGAGGCAGATGAGTACGTTAATTGCTGCTCGTGTGTTTGAACACAGCGTAATGGGTCAGTGGGGTAGGTTTCCAGAGAAGAGTAGTGAAGTGCATGAGCAAAGCACAAGTAGAGCTTTAAATCCTTCCTTAGAAACTATGCTTATTCTAGGCAGAAGTTAGAGTCTCTAGCACTTACAAGAGTCATAAACGTTATATTCTCCATTATGCTCCAATTGTGGCGTTGGCGAGCTAATCGCTTGGACTGAAATTTTCTAGGTGGATTAACTTTCTTCTGAAAAACAGTCAGAAAATAAAGCTGAATAAAAACACAAGAGCGGGCTGGGGGGTTTCAGCCCACACCTAGAAACTTTGGCAATTGACCTCTGTGAAATTCCCGCATTGCAGCGCACGGACTGGTGGGAAGGGGGAGAGCGGTCCCGATCCTCAGCACCTGCGTGGCGTGGGGTTGGTGCGGTGCGGGGTGCCGGCCGGAGTGTAATTCCATCAGCAGGCACAAGCCGGGCTGCAGGGAGAGACAGGGCGCGGGTCAGGGAAATAAAGGGAACGGGGAGCGCTGGTGTGAGCTGGGAACGTGGGAGAAGAGGCGGGGGGCTGGGGGGCAGATGCCGCAGGAGACCAGAAGCAAGAACTGGCAGCTGCCCAGCAAGAGCGAGGTGACCCGGGCAAGAAGAGTGGGAGTGAGCCTGCCAGGAACACCCTGCCTCAGCGGCAGAGAAAGCATACCGAGACCGAAAGAAAAGGGTTCATGGGCCTACTGTCCATGAATTTCATTTTGGGAATGGCTGGAAGACAGAAGGACAGACGGAGCAGGGAATAACGTACTGAAAGTGTCATTTGCAAAGGTTGAGATGCGGGGGCACGGTCAACCTTAGGGCTTAGCGTTTGGTGACTCTGAAATGCTTCGCCTTCCAGATCTCAGTATTTATTCCTTGTTTCTTGTAATGCATGCTGTGAATTTAATTCATCTGAGCAATGAACTCATTGAGGCAGGGATTGATTTTTTTTTCTTCTGTTTTTGCACAGCGCGTGCTGCGGTGTGTTGTGGTTCCTGGCCAGTGCCCTTACACGTCACTTATGCAAACAGGCAGTAGAATGGCGATGGAGGTAAATGTGAATTCCAGCAATAGAGAGGAATGGTTTGATGCAAAACACTGGGATTGTATCAAGTGCACTAGCCAAAAAAAAGAAGTGGAAAATTTAGGGTGAGTACCAACAAGTTTTTCTGTCAGTAGGTAGGCGAGGCTGTTGGGCAGCCCACTGGGGAAGCTGCAGAAGCCCCTCCGCTGGGACCCGACCGAATACGAGACAGCTACGTTCAGAAAGCGCAAGCCCGTGCGGGGAAGCTGACGAGCTGGATGGTCTAATGGGTCTGCTCCATCTTTAACACAACCTTCCCCAAAAGCTGGCACAAAGGAGTGTCAAAAGACGCCATACATATTCATGGCCATTTCTGGAGCTGCACTCTATGAAAAGAAATCAAGTCGTTCTGATCCACGGACTGAAATTGAGAGTACACACTAATCCAAAAGGATACCAGCTCGCTGAGTGCTGTATGAAAATCTTATAAAGCTCTGCAACACTCCATAAATAATTTTCAAACAAGAAGCTTTTTGTTTCAGTGATGTCAATACTAAAAAGGAAGAATGGCAAATAGCCGTCAAAAAAGGGCTGAAACAGCCTGCACTCTGCACCGATGTTAGCTTTAATCACTGCAGGAGTTACGCACAGAGTTATCAGCCGTTTATTAGAAACCACAGATGATCATTGCAGAGGTTGAGATTAACGCGGACCGGAGCCTGGTACCTTGCCAATGGGGCACCACGTGATGGGCAGCCCGTGGAATAAACATTCTGGCGTGTCAGCGCGCTGTAAATCCTCCAAATGAAAGAAATTAAAAAGCCAGGAGCAATTCTGAAAATGAGTTATGATTGGAGGTGCACTTGGGAGCGCTTTTATTGTCATGGGAGCATCTCCTTTCACATCCTTAAGGTGACAGACCCACTCCGCTTCCCTCCGGATTTCTTGGGCTGCCCTGTGACAGCGGAGGCGAGCACCCCGGGGGTGCGCTGGGGGTGGGGGGAAGTGGGGGGGATATGGGCAGCACCTTCCTGTTGTGAGGGTTGGCTTGGCACGGCCGGATGGTGAGAGAGCTGCAAATCCGTTCTGACATTTTAAGTATGCGAAAAGACACCAGTTGTGGGGGTTGTTGTTTTTTTTTTCATTTACAGCTATACCATAACCGTGCTCCTAAGTGCATGTATAAACATTTTACAACATGGATTTGGAATAACACTTGAAAAATACACTTAAGAATAGTTCCTAAGCAGAAGGTATTCTTACCAAAATAGCAGTCTGTTGCAAGTCAACCCTTTGCTCCATACGTAAAAGATGCAGCACTATCTGTTAATGTACTTCTGGTGTAAATATTACGAACTGTTTCACTAAAATACAATTTTAGTACTAATATAGATATATTTTCTTAAACAAAAATTGCTTTTGCTATAAACTGAAAGGCAAAAGATTGTGGTTTGCAGGCAGAGTGCTCTGGTGCCTGTCCAAAGAGCAGCAGCGATGGTGTGGGTGAAAGGCTGGCTATCTTCTACACCCGAGATGTGGGCGTGATGGTTAATCCTGTCCCAAGCCAACGACACCCAGTGCCTTGCTGGTTTCTCCTTTGGGCATGCCTGCAGGTGCTCGGCCTTGTGCCTCTCATCCTCCCGGGACAGCATCGGGACGTCCCACACTGGTGTGCCATGGACACGTACCCAGCAGGGCCAGTTGGTCTGGATACCCTTTGGATTAGGAAGCCAGTCTGATCTGTTTGTGTCTGCAGCTGGAACAAAGCTTTTAAATACAGAGTCTGCGTGGGTGATTATTTCGGTTAAAGGCTTACACATCTCCCAGTGCTGCCTGTCTTCTTTTGGTGACTGTGGATGCTTTTATCGAGCTAAAATATTTCCTCTGTGTGTTCCTGCTGATTTCTTAGAAAGGGTTAATTTTGCATCTGTCTGCTGATCCTGCTGATGTTCCCATCCTGGGGCAGCACAGCACACCAACTTTTATAACTTGGTTGGAGCTCGGCTCTTCAAAGCCAGCAACTCAGAAGCTGCCTTACAAAACTCTGCGTGTGTTTGCTGAACGTGACTTTTCCTTTGCTGGGCTTTAAACTCCTGCAAGGTTCTTTCACCCTTTTTGGGGGGTCCACACGCACTTCAACCCACTCACATCCCTCCCCACCTCCATCAAGGCCAGGCAGTGCCTGCTCCCCGGGGACACCACCAGCAGACTGACGGTACGGGGCACAACACGTGGGGACCTGCACCGCAGGAGGGCATACGTGACCTTTGGGGGTGTGACCTTCCTCACCCTCCTGTAGGGTGGGTGAGGTGGGAGGGCGTTGGGTTAAAACTTCTTGGGATTACTTATGGAAGGCCTTTCTTGCATTTGCAAGTATTTGTTTACATTTTGTAAGCATCTCATATTGTGGTTTGTCTGTTGTGCTGCTGACATTGACCCTGGATGTATAGGTCACTGACTGCCAGTTAATTACACATCATTAGTAAATCAATAACCTGCTTTTATCCTGATTTGCTTTAAACCATATGAATTGAGCAGCTTTTCCCTGCAACAACACTCATCTTTCTCTGTCCTTTTCACAGAAATAAACCAAAGAAGTCGTAAAGCAGACCCCCCCAAATGCAGGTATCTGTTTGCATGTCCCATACCTCATCCACCACGCTGAACAAAAAGGGGCAGAACAAGATTAAAAGGAGCTGGACACCAAGGGAGAAGTTCCTCGTGGCGCTGGAAATGAAGTGTACAGCTCAGTGTTTTCGAGGGTAGCAATGACTCCGGGCAGGGGAGAAGACCAACAAGCTCTTGCAGCACGGGGAGAGCACTGTAAGTGGTACAAATTGTGCTGAGGGAAACTGGGGGGACTGGAGCTGTCTCAAATCCAGCGAGCACAAAGGATTCCTGCCTGCGAAGGCTGTGCCGAGGCGCTGCGGACCCGTGGCCCAGCAGCTTCCCTGCCATGGCAGAGCCCGGGCGTTGGGCTGCTCCCTGCAACTGGGCTGGGCTTGGTCGCTCTCCCCGTTTTACTGACGAGGCTCCTGAGCAGTGGCTGCTATGACAGTAATAGGCACCTGTGGATCCCTCTTTAATAAGAAATAACCTGAGAGTTCTCCGTCTGCATAGTAGGTTTATGTTCCTCCTTTTTTTTCTAATTTGGATTGATATGGAAATCACAGAATCGTAGAATGGTTTGGGTTGGAAGGGACCTTAAAGGTCATCTGGTTCCAACCTCCCTGCCATGAGCAGGGACATCTTCCACCAGACCAGGTTGCTCAGAGCTCCATCCAGCCTGGCCTTGAACACTGCCAGGGAGGGGGCAGCCACAGCTTCTCTGGGCAACCTGTGCCAGTGCCTCAGCAC
>Ga0065711_1029129_pt1 | contig 37512 bp, 16 predicted proteins | sample Hoacrofraction12_FD_59098 | JGI IMG/M metagenome (GOLD analysis project Ga0065711, IMG submission 59098) | Hoatzin crop microbial communities from Cojedes, Venezuela - Epithelial fraction 12 v2 (version 2) | ecosystem: Host-associated > Birds > Digestive system > Esophagus > Crop | place...
AAAAACCCCCTCCCCCCCCCCCCTCCCTTCTTCCCAGGCTTAACTTCACTCCCAAATTCTCTACCTCCTCCCCCTTCAGCAGCGCAGAGGGATGGGGAATGCGGATTATGGTCAGTTCATCACATGTTGTCTCTGCTGCTCCTTCCTCCTCACTCTCTTCCCCTGCTCCAGCATGGGGTCCCTCCCATGGCAGACAGTCCTCCACAAACTTCTCCAACATGGCTCCTTCCCACGGCCTCCAGCTCTTCACAAACTGCTCCAGCGTGGATCCCTCCAATGGGCTGCAGCCCTTCAGGAACGGACTGCTCTAGCGTGGGTCCCCCACGGGGTCACAAGTCCTGCCAGGAGCCTGCTCCAGCGTGGGCTTCTGATGGGGTCACAACCTCCTTCAGACATCCACCTGCTCCAGCGTGGGGTCCCTTCCACAGGCTGCAGGTGGATATCTGCTCCACCGTGGACCCACATGGGCTGCAGAGGCACAGCCTCACCATGGCCTTCTCCATGGGCCGCAGGAGAATCTCTGCTCCAGTGCCTGGACCACCTCCTCCCTTTCCTCCTTCACTGACCTTGGTGTCTGCAGAGTTGCTTTTCTCACATCGTCTGACTCTTCTGTCCCCCTGAAGTTTTTCCCCCCCTTCTTAACTATGTTATCCCAGAGGTGCTACCACCGTTGCTGATGGGCTCAGCCTTGGGCAGCAGCGGGTCTATCTTGGAGCTGGCTGGCATCGGCTGTACTGGACACGGGGAAACTTCTGGCAGCTTCTGACAGAAGCCATCCCTTGTAGCTCCCGGCTACTAAAACATTGGCACACAAACCCAGTACGGTGATTCACCACATATCACCTGGAGGTTTGATGTCCAGTCTGAGCTAATCACCTTGCGTTCTCCTTACCATCAGTGGAGAGAAATATCTATTTCCAGACTGTGATTCATGCCATCTTAGATGTGCATCTCACACATCTTCCCCTGGCATGGCTTCTGCAGGCTGGAAATGCACAGTGTGAGTGCCCTCGTCACTGGCTCAGGAGATGGCTTTGTGCGTGGACTGTGGTTGAAATGCAGACACTCACTGCAGACTGAAAGGAGGATCTCGGGGATTTCAGGGCAACATTCAAACTGAGCTTCTACACCCTCCAGGAATTTAGCCCATGTTCCCTTCTCATTCCCAGCCTGGCTTGAGAAACAAAACCAGATGCCTTTTAGGCTGTAGATGGTAGGGAGATACATACTGAAAATGAAGGTAAGTCGTGGATGGTTATTTAGATAGTACTGCCATACTTCGTGCATGTATCAGTTGTCCCAGTGAAATCAACTGGTAAGTGGGCTGTAGGTAATACATTGACCATTACCTCTGCTGAACTTCGGAGCTGAAAATACTAATGAAAATCTCTTAATCATAAAACAGGCTAGGTGCCATAAACAAGAGTTCCTTTTCCTACTAGTGTTGTATCAAGTTTTTCCATCAAAGATGAGCCTAAAATGTTGTATTATGCCTTGCAGACTTAGCTGTTAATCATACAGATAAAGAATAATACATAACACTCGGGAAGTTCCTTGAAATTTTATCCATGGTCCCCTGATTTGGTGGGAGAGTCTGCATGCCCCTTCTGGATCGGAATGCACTGGAAATTCACTGGTGATACCACAAGTTCGTTCCTGTGATAACAGCAAGCAATTTTCTTATGAATAGCAGAGTAGCATAAGATAACTAGGTATGCAGAGCTAATAAAGTACTTAGACATTTTATAAGCAGCATATTATGTAGTTGCTCTTGCAATAGTTTCTATGTGGAAGAACTTTGGGTACAGCGGATGAGCCGCAGATCGTATACAGAATTAGACAGGGCTGTCAGTAATCATTTTTGTAACAGTGACAGAGCCTTGGAATTTCAAATAGGTATTCATATATGCATAAGCATTTGCCTATGTAAATGTTTGCCAAGGCTATACTATATTCTGTATATGACACAGGTTTACCTCTAGAGAAAAATAACCTGATGCATTCTTAGATATTTTTGCAGAAGGTCTTCTAACATCTCTTCCAGTTTGATTTTAGACAAGGATTGAGGCAAACTATAATGTTGTAGTTTAAACAGCATTTTGTTAATCCATTTGCATATTAGGTTGTGGTAAAATTAATTTCACTGACATGCTACATGACTTTTCCCCTTTTTAAATTTTGAATTTTTGGACAGCCTCTGGCATGATGGGAGTGCTGACTCTGTTGAGAGTTTCTGGGAAATGTCATGGCACAGAGAATAATTATCCAGCACAGTGAGACAGAGGCATTAACAACACTAAGCATTTCAAAGTGAATCAGACCTCCAAAATATGGAGCTGATTGATTGAAAAATTATAGCATTTTACCACAAATCATTTTGGGAGGAGGGACTTGGCCTTCTTATTTTTGAGCTCTTAGGATTTATGGTTTTCCACCTTTCTCTGTAGTCTTAAAATCAGTTTACTTTTTTCCTTTTGTTCTTTTGCTTTTTTAAGATGATAGCTAAGAGTTTCACAGGACTATGGAAACTTAAATCAAGGGATTGCATTTCATGAAATTCATGCAACTGTGAACAGTACTGGGATCCTACCTTCTCTCCACCTCCATAAAGACCCAGAAAGGGCAAAACCATCTGTTTTTTGCATTAAGTTTTTACTTTCTGGAATAAATCCTGGAATAAATGTAGTTCTGATGTTCAGTTCTAGCTCAGCTTCCACGGCAGTAAATGAAACGGCTTCTGCTGATTTCAGTGAGAGCTGGGGCAGACCCTCATGAGCAATGCTTTTTTTTTTCACATCTCTGCATTCAGAAAACAGTTCAGTACTTTGTGACAGTTCCTAATTCACTTTAAGTATGGGGAACCTAATGGAAGAAAAGAACTTCAATGTCAGATCAAACCAAGCACACGAAAGTGCATCAGTCAGCTTCCTTTGAGGTCAGTGGGAGCTTTCCATTGACTTCAATGGGCATTAAACAAGCAGATAAATCAAAGCCTAGCCATAAATTTAAAATCTGAATGGAATCTCAATAAAACTGATAGCCTCAAGAGAGGTCCTAGATAATAAGCTTCATGCATTGCCAAGCCAAAATTCAGAGGGCATGTGCACAGCAGTACAAAAATTTAGGCAGAGTGCATCAGAGTGTTTGGGGGAATAGCTTTGTTGCTGAAAGCATGAGTAGATTTAAATATAGCAGCAAATCAAACTTAAATTATCAAACATATTTTTAGGCAACATAATGTGTAAAATATACTAGATGCATCTTTTGACCAGGTTATTGCTGCAAGAAACATTTTTCCACAAGTCCTGTGGCAGTAATGTCTGCAGCTCTTGCTGCAGTCTGTGTCAGCACATTCAATCAGAAATGACTGAAAGCAGCACTTGTGTAATGTCAGTAACAGATGTGCCAAATCAGGGCCTGGGAATACTCTGCACAAATGACATTTATTAAGACTGGATTCTGTTAATGACACTGCATAGGACTGCATTTGGCAAGCAGTACAGATAATTGTGCACTGGCAGTTGGTCTGCTTTGTCCTGCTGTCACTCAGATATGCCCACAGCTTTCCCCGTTTCAGTCCTCACACGCTTTCATGTTTCTGGTGTCCTTACTTTTGAACAGAGGTACTGGTGATGATTACACAGTAATACCATATGGTTCCAGTGCAGATGAGGTCTGAGTGACCCTAATCCACAAAAGAAGAGCAAATGGAAACTGCTGCCACCACAAGCTGAGATACTACTGCGTGTGGGGATAGAGGCCAGCATTGCTACTGTCATTTTGCTGAAATGTCTAAGTACCAATGAAACGTCTACATGTGACCAGAGAAGATGGAAATGGCATCACTAATTCTGGGGGATTCTTTACAGAAGCAATGAATAATGTTTAAATTTTGAGCCTCTGGCTTTTCTCACATTTCACTTTCTTCAAAGCTTTGTTTTGGACCAGGCTGTTTCTGCTAATACTTCATTGTTCTGTGGGAGAGCTGGGAGTTTCAGTTAGTATTGTAAATGTTTATTCGGGTCTACAAGTGTTAATGAAGGTTTTGCAGTGACTCATGAGAGCTCAGACCGTGATTCATCTAACTTCTGCTGAAAATTCTTTCCAGAGCCAGGTCTCTCAGACTGAGAATGCTTTGTCCTACACTCTCACGCGCTGTATGCCAGGCTTTGAGATCCGATTCATTCCCTCAGCAGAATCCTCGAGTCTTTTAACCTGAAGGACTTTCAAAGTGATAAGATGCAATTTAGCTTTTAAAGTAGTTCTTTGTGCAGTATTGCTATCACTTTAGTGTATTCCTACTTATTTCTTCCTGCAATTTATCCTCCAGATTACTATTCCCCTTTCCCTCTTGCCTAGCCATGTATTACACTCAGAATATAATGTTCTCTGTGACTCATATTCCAGGCAAAATGCCATTCATCCTAATAGAGTGAAACAGTGTATTTTCCTCCTATTAATTTACCCAAATCTGGTTTTTGTTCAGATCATTTTCTGTACTTTCAGATAAATCATATCTGTTCCTAACATCTTTGTCTGAGAATCTCATCACACTTTAAAGTTTAATAGATTAGACCTTATAACTTCACTATAAAGCATGTAAATACCAAGATTTGTGGGTTTTTTTCCAAATGAAAAATTCAGTTATGGGTAACTTATAAAGTTTGTTAATGGTTATAAACTGGTAAATGAGCTGTGATCTGATTCAATATGTCATTATTCTTTAGCCTGAGCTCTGCTTCTACTTACTTGGTACATAAGCAGAGTTTCCTACGTGAACATGTGTGTGAAACTCGCACTTACAGAGGTGAAAATTCTGGCACGATCTGTATCACGTAACAAGTTGGGAAAGAAAGTTAGGAAACACAGTTCTGACACCCATGGCCATTTTAATGCTCTGTAAGATTTCCGTATTGTCAGTTGAAAATACTGATGTGGTCTGTATCACCCAATGGCTTTATTTTTGTATGCTGCTTGCCAAGTCTAGAGACTGAGCATCCTCTTTACAGACTGCTCATAGATGCACCCACCAGTTCATCCCTTTTGAGCCTGAACATCAAACTGTGAGCAGTGGCTGCCTGTCTCAGCCATTCCTGATAGCTTTTGGAGGAGAATTATGATGGCTCTTTTTCCAGCCTCATATTGGGAGTGATGTGGTTGACCTTTGCATGATGTACTATTCAGACGTATCTAGTGGAAATGTTATTTTTCCTTTTTTCTTTTCTCCAGTAAAAAAGGGTTAAATTAAACGTAATTTATTTGATGTTTTTCTCACTAGTGGGGGAGTTTTGCTTATTGAGCATTGCAGCAGTATCATTTAGTTTCCAGATTCCTGGCTTTGGGCTGGAGTTGATGCTGCGTAGGTGGTTTTGTAAGGCCATCTAGAAAGTGAAGTTAGCCTTTTGAAGCTAATCAGCCTTTGGCAGATGATCTACAATTACAGTGTTATGAAATGAGACTCTGTCTATGAAGGCGTACTTAAGGCATGACTCCTCAATGCCTGGGTAACAAGGCTGCGTTTGGCCCCCATATGCAGTGCTACTTTCCAGCTTGTGCTCACCCCCAGATCATGTGAATTGTAGTCCTGTGTCAGCAGTAATTGCCTATGTACTCAGGACTTGCCTGGGTTTCGAGGAGTGATGCCACAGCAATTAGCTGCTCAGACAGGCATGACTTGAACCTTGATGTGGCTGATTCTCAGAACAGGGTTTGTAAACAAAGTCCTTATTTTCATTAGATCATTAATGTCACTGGCCCTCTCTTTCTTTAAGAATATTTAACATAACTTAGCAAAACCTGGTCTAGTGGAAGATGTCCCTGCTCATGGCAGGGGCATTGGAACCAGATGATCTTTAAGGTCCCTTCCAACCCTTACCATTCTATGATTCTATGATTCTATGAAAATATAATTGTGTCAAAATGAGATTGAAAATGACCCCATCCTAGGGACCTGATCTACCCATGTACTGTAAGAGTCACACAGTGCACCCAGTGGGCATGTGTAGTAATGCTAATCTGCAGAGGAACTGTGCAGGACGTTATGGACTTACGTTTGTTTCATAAACAAAGCAAAGCAAATTCCTGAAATATTTCACTACAAAATGTTTTGCAATTTTTTGTGGCAATTGTGAGTCTTCTCTAAACCTTCTCAGTGTCTCAACACTGAATTTATTGGAGATCAATCACACAAGTTGTGCCTCTTCACTTTTGATTTATAAGTACATTTATGGATTGCATTAGTGCTCTTGGCTACAGATCAGAATTAGATCAGAAGTTGAATGCTCAGCAGATGATCTGCGTTACTCAATGCCAAATCATTTTGAACGTCACGTCTTCACAGGAAAGATCTTCCAGCTTTCACCTGTTGTCTGAATATGATCTGCATGCTTTCTTCCTAGATCTGTAACTTTATGTTTGATTGTATCTTCTGCTTGTGTCCTCTTGACCATGCCACTCAGATTATTCTGTATTATTGACCTGTCTTCATTCTTCACAACTCCTGTAATCTTTGTTGTATCTCTAAACAGCATCATCAGTTAGGCCTAAGTATTCTGGTTTTTTTTTCTCAGTATGTTTGTCTGTCTGTGAACCCTTCCACCACAGCTTCTGTACACAAGTTTGCTGAGGCAGCATGGTTCTGGTAAATACAAGATGTACAAGCAACAGAGACACAGTGCCTTCTGTTTGCTCAGTCTGCTTTGTGGTGGGCTACATCACATCATTTCTGTTGCCTGTTGCCTGGGCCTCACTCTGTAAGCCCGTAAGCCTGCTGGTAAGACATACCTGTAGTCTTGCAGACCAGTCATCTAAAAGTAACTTGATTTATTTACATACACGATGCTGCCACAAAAGACACAGCACTGCGTAGGCATCACAGCCCAGTTTCCAGGGAACAGTTTTACATCAAGAGTGGATCCAAGGGTCCTTCTCAAAGACTTGGGTCAGAAGGATTTAGGAAATGATACTTACTTCTCCATTGAGAAAATAGACTCTCTGTCCAGCTACACTGACATCTATGAGAAGTTCCTTGTGATAATTCTTCTGATTGCAGGACCAGAATCTAGCATCTGTACTGACAAATAACTACATGAAGTGAGCCCTTCCCCCAGGACTCAGATAACTGCACCTTCTTGCATATCCCTGGCAGATAGAAATTTCTCTTCCTACAGAACTCCAACTGTGTACGAACAGGAAAATCTGGACTGGGAAAAGACAACAGCATCAATAACTTGGAACAACAGAGTATCGGAATAGAAATGCTAACGAGGTGTCTATTCCTTCTCTTTCTGTCCTTTCTTTCTAGTAATTTAATAACAGTCTTCCTCCAAACTATCAATATCATTGTCTCACAGATAATAGTCTCATACAAACTGCCTCAGGAAAGTATGATACTGGCTTCCGGAAGGGCTGCAGATTTTTTCCCCAAAATACTGCTGTTAAGCAGTATGCAGTGGATATTATGCATTTCTGATTGAAAGTTATGGCAATTTGTTTCTCGTTCCCTAGAGTTTGGTCAGATAGTGATACCAGTAAGGCTATCAGATGAGAAAATATGAAATTTTCTATTCAAGAAAGCACAAAATCTAGAAAAAGTTAAAGATTTTTATCATCTTTATTATTATGTAGGCACAAACACAATTTGCAGCCGTTGGTATTTTTTAATCTTGCAATCAGTGTCCATAGTTAAGTTATAAAATAGGTCTGCTGGTTTTTTTTCATATTCAGCAAAACCAACCAATTTTTTAATTAGAAATACCTTTATGCAAAGTTTGGCTTCATATGCTAGAGCTTAAGCCAACCTCTCAGTGTTAGGTACCAGGCTAAGACTCTGACTATCTGCTTGCCACAGGGCTTTTGTAGGTTTCTTTGAAGCACTTTGTACCAGTCACTGTCCGAGAAAAGGTTTTGGACTAGATTAATCTGGACCTGCCCATGCTGGTAACATCGCTGTATTGAAACTTCATTTCTGAATTGCTGTCCTCTCTGTAGCCTCCAGCGCTAAATTACCTGTGAGTTTACTTAGGTTACTATCATCTTGTACAGAATTTTCTTCTGTTGCTTCTTAGGTAATGAGGCATTTTAACAGTAGGTTTTGAACTAATTCGCAGAACTACACAGAGAACAAACTACACCAGTATTGCCATGAAGTGAAACATTTTTGTTTCTTTAAAAATCAGCTTTTCTTTCTGTGTGGACCCTTGGCACCATCTAGTGTTTGAAAATGTAGATCGGCTCTAGACCACTGAGCACAGAATGCCACTACAAAGAGGTTTTGGCCATCATAAAAGCTAGTGGTGCTCTGAACCATCACCTAATTAATTTCACACAATTATGTTTTTCCAGTTACAAAATACAAACATACCAGACCAGGATATGAAAAAGACTTTCCATGCTCGGGGTTTCCAATCCCTTGTCTCTCCCATGATGTTACACTGGAACTAATAAATCAGTTCAGTGTCAGAAATGGACATCTGTGTGTCCACTACTGGCAAATGTACAATACTTTTACGTGGAAATAAGTATGGTGTTAGACAAATCTTCAAGCACAGCTTGGATGCAGACAATTATTTTCTGCTCCTGTTCTAGATTAGTGGCAGCTTCTGACCCAACCATAGCAGTAGCCCTCTGCACCCCAAATTGAGGTGCTGATTATCCCTCTTTCTGGGGAATTATGCTGACCTTCCAGTTCTTGTATGAAGTTCTGCAGAAACAGAACCAAAATTACGTATATATGTATGGTATGATTACATGTGCTACTCTGCAAAAATCTACCGGCAAAGCTTGTCTGTCAACAGCTTGCATTTCATGAGTGTGCTACCAAAACATTTGTTTGAATAATACCAGTAAAGCATGTATAGTTTTAGCATTGAATTCTATGGCTTCTAACAAAGCTGAGACAGTGTAGTCTCTGATTTCTGGTACCTCAGGACCATCACTTGCAGCAGCTGAGTGAAAAGATCTGTGTGGAAAGTACAGTGTGATTAGTCAAGAGTGAAAGGGAAAAATTGCTGTGATAGCAAATTACGCTTCCTTCTACGTGCTATGAGAAATGTGGTCAGGCAAAAAAAAAAAGGCACCCCTTTGTCAGCTTATGCCAGGCCAAATGAAAGCCGGGGAGAGGAGATATCATTCTTAACTGATAGCTTTGTCTTATTCTTATGACTTCATGAATGTGACCCAGCTGCTGGTTATTGAGGTATTGCCAGGAATGTCTGGGAAAAGACAATCTGCTATAGATAGCTAGAGCTAGAGGCAGAGGATGTGTGGAAGACAGAGAACAGAGAGGACATTCAGCATTTAATTTAAATTTTGAGGATTCTCATCTCTACACTGAATTTGGCTATCTGTGGAACAGATTATGAGTGCTTTCCTGGAAAAGTAATCAGCTGGACTAGAGACCCTGGCCCATCGTTAAGGAAATAATTGTGATTGCCTTTCTATGGCTGTCGAAGAATTGGACACCTGGCCTAAGGCTGTCCTCGTCTCTCCCTTGCTGGTCAACGGAGAGCAGCAGCACATTCAGGAGGTGATTTGTGCCTTGTCTCTAAGACGTTTATTTTGGAGTGGGGTGAATCCAGAGCTCGGAGTGTAGTTCTTCCTTCCCCAAACTGCAGAGGAGATCAAAACGGGCTTAGACATGACACCAGTTTTATATCAGTTAGGTGGGATGAATCCTCTACTAGCTTGGAGGTAAAAGCAAGGCAAGAAGACGAGACCTGAAGAAGAGCACACCATTAGTGGTGTGAACTCCCTTCTCTGTTCTTTCCCTATAAGTATATAAACTGATCTGCATGCACTTGACATCGCTGTTCTCCACTGCCCTCTCTGCCCGTGGACTCCATTTACATTTGTTTCACTCTGTTTTTGTTGTATTAAACAATCTGATGAATGCAAGGATCTCCTCATAAAACCAGTGGCGGGATCAAGCCTTTCTCGGGGACTGATTGCATCCAGGTCTCTGCGCAAACTAATTGACAGCACTTTACTTGAGCTGTGTCTAGTCTGGTTGAGCCTGGTGGATACAGGCCCTGAGGCTCTCTTTCCTCACAGCTGTCACAACACGACTTGGTCTACCCTCATCTGGCCCTCAGTCAGCTCAAGACCCTTAAGCAGGGCTCGCCGCAGTCCTCTGCAGAGAAGAACCCAGGGCTACATGGGTCAAAAGCTAAGCGTGCGTCGGTTATGTGGCAGAATTGCAGAGCAGGCAAATGATGTTCTGGGAAGTGTTAATAATGGGGCCATACATAAGCCAAAGAAGATAATTTTGGGGATCTGTTTGGCACTGGATTTTTCTTCCGCAGCTGGAATAGAGAGTCCCGTTTTGGGCACTGTGTTTTTAAAGAGTGAAAAACTAGAGAGAGCTGAGAGAAAAGCAGTGGAGATGACAGGCAGTTCAGAAATCCTGAGCTCTGAGAAAGGACAGAAGGAAGTCAGGCTGAAGAAAAAGATGAAACTGAGGGAAGGGGAAATATAGCAAGCAGTCTGCTCAGTATGTTTTCAGTTGTCATGAAGTTGATTTAACTGTTGGCTATGTCCAGAGCAGGTACAAAGTTAAGGAGTAATTACCTTAAGTTGTAACAAGAGAGATTTTGATTAGCAATTAAAAAAAAATTTCTAGTTAGAAGGGCAATTAAGTAGCAGGAAGGGATGCTGTTTGCAGTCATTGTGGAATCACCTTCATTGGAAGTTGTTAAAAAATAAGCATCTGTCAGGAATAGCTTGATATACGTCATTCTGTGCTGGTGGTGGAGAATGGAGTAAATGATAGCAGGAAATCCCTTCCAGCTATAGATCTCTAAGTCTTGTTAATGCTGTCAAAATTCAGGAAAACCTGTATTTACTATGCTTAGATGGAGTGACAGATATATGTGACCTTTCCCATCAATTTAATGATATGCCTACCTTTTTTTTTTGTCACTAGAGCTTGCATTCCTTGGCTGCCTCTGGATGTGCAAATTGCAGCGGAGGCAGGAACACCCTCGTGCCTGACTACCAACCTGTGAGTACCTGTCTTGGACAAGGGCCATGCTGGCTTCCTCCATGCATTTCTCACTTCCATCCTGGATCACTGCACTCATTCTCCTCAGAAGAAAGATAATCTGAGCTAATTCAGAAGTGTGCACCTGGACTCTGTATTGTGTCATACACAGATAATGGCATGGCATGAGGGTTAATCCATGTAATGCCTTGTCTCAGTAAAGACCCAGTAAAAACTAAATGCAGCAAACCTAATTAAATGTTCGTATCACATATATTATGAAAGTACAGGCCAATACAGAATGTAAGATCCTGTGAAAGACCCATTCCTCACTGAATTGTGTCATGTAGGGACCACAGAGGCAGGAGTTTACACCTTACAGTAAAGTGTTTAAGAAGTTCTCCAGCTGCACAGATATCTGAAAGACATGAATTAGCTTTTTCTCTCTGATGCAGAAACAGAAGAGGTGGGGAAAAGTTACTAACGGTGACTATCCTCTGGTAAGAGGAATACGCAATGAAGCCTTAAGAATGAAACATTTTGTATGCTCCCATTTATTTGCTTACACAGCTCCTGCTAGAGAGACCATGCCTCCAACACAGAATACAGATACCAGAATCCAGTATTGAAAGGGATCTCGTACCTCACTTCCTAAAGCGTTTATAATTGTCAGTCATGCTGCAGATTTTACAGCTGACACTAAAAAGAGAACAGTTTACTGCCATATTGTCCCCTGAAGGTTATATGTGCCTACACTCTTTAAATAACGACCTTGACAGATGAGAGCTGAACAAAGGAGGATAAGATGGTAGTCTAATGTGTAGTTCTTCCAGTCCTGCTCTATGGTATTTTAAATAGTAAGTACTAATATTTAATAAACCAAATAAACAGGCTTCCAAATTGGCAGGAGAGATAAATAGTGGAAGAGGTAGAAGTACATCTGGTAGGATACTTTCTTCTCTTTCTGTCATCTGCAAGGAATGTTCTCAAGACAACAAACTCGGAATTCAGTTGGGAAAATGGTAATTGTTTTCTTTTCCTGTCATCAGGAAACTGAAGTCAGAGCAAAGAACTTCACTACTGTTATCACAACAGCAGATTTCTGTAGCATACCCCCCCCGCCTCATACCCCCAAACTGTTTGGTAAGTGTTTGCATTCAGTGAATTTAGCACTTTAGAATAGGTATGTGGACGGTACAGGCAATCTGAATGTTCACGAGTGAAAAAAATGAATACAGAAGTATTACAAAGGGTTGACTGTAGTTGCATGTTGCCTTCTATGCACTTATTTCAACTTGTCCACTCAACAGGATTATAGCTGGCAAAAATTAATTAGGAGTGACAGGTATGTATTCAAAGCTCAGGAGTAACTTTCCAGCTTTAACAGATCACATTCTGGCCAATTCCATCCATTATTTAAAGGAAAAACAGACTCCTTCCTGAGCATCCACTGCTGAACCACTGAGGTACTGGTGTGTTTTCCAGTTCCTGTGGATAAGAGCTACTCAAGCTGGAAATGCAAAGCTACTGCTTGGTTTCTCCAAGGATGAAACTTTTGTTCTGCTAAGTCAAAAGCAGTTTTGATACTGTTTTGAACAAAGACAGGAATTCTCAGCAGGGAGTGACAAGGGTAGGAGGCAGCGTTTCCCCCAGCAGTCCCAGAGGAGGGACAGAGCCTGCCTTGCTGAGAAGCAGGGACTACAAGGACTCCTCTTCCATCCTGGATCTGGATGGAGGCTCTCATAACTCTCAGCTTGGTCTCAAAGACAAGAAGTGGAGAGGCTGCAGGTCATCCCCCACGTAACCTTCTCAGTTCTTTTACCCTGAGTATTAGGTTTGAGGAAGGTCTTTAAGAAGTTCAAGCTGCTTCTCCAGGGGTAAAGGGGTTCCTCTATAGAGGATTCTTTAGCTCTTATCCTATAACATCCTGCCATGGTATCCTTGCTGGGAAAAGAAGCCTTCTTCAGTGGCATGTGGTAGCTTGCTGCAGGAGGAGGCTTCCAAAGACTGGCTGAGCAGCTACTTCCCTTTCATCTTCATGACCATGCTAAGCACCAGGCCCACTGGCATGGGACATCACAGGGAAGAAATGAGAATCTTATCTAAGGACTTACTACTCCTGCATCGCTGCTGTAATCCTGTTCAGCTACATACCAGTTCTGGTGCCTGCTCAGCAGTATAGTACGTAGGCTATTTCAGTCTCTGGCTCCTGTTTGTGCCTTCTATCATCTTTGCAAGATTTATTGAACAATTAATGGGAAAAAATGTAAAGGACAGAGAGGCAACTGATCAACAATGGCTCCTGAACAAGGCACAGTCCCTGAAATGCTAGTGTGAAAAATCAACACCTTTTCTAAAAACAAATGCTTGCATACACAGACGCAGGAGTTGGTGGCCATCACAGCGTACAGATTTTGTCAACTATCCTGTTTAGGTGCAGCTTTGAATCTTAGACACTAGGGGATTCAGTTGCCTAGTCAGCAGCATGTAGAGTCTTCTTAGATCCAGATCAGCCTCCAGCTGCTGCTGCAAAAGGGCTTAGATCTCCTGTAAGTGCTTATGCTAGCCCAATGCAGATGTCTTAGACAACCGATGTCATCTAAAACGGCATAGATCCCTAGCTCTGATATGTGCTGATCACTCCCAAGATATCAATGTACCTGGGAAAACGGGATACATTTGAAGTTTGAAGCTTGTATTTTCTGTATAGAATAAAAGGATTTCTTTTGTCTTAGTTAAATGGATCATTAGGAGAACTCTAAGCCCTGCATGTTTCTGTGCATACAAGGAAACTCAGAAAGTCATGAGCTGTCACATGCAATGAGAAGTTGTAAGTATATAGTGTGTTTATAATCTCTATGTAAATCACAGTGAAAAGTGCCAGTTTTGATGCCACCTGACTGTTTTCATGCAATCAAAGGCCTTTGATTAAGAATTTATGAGATTTCAGTGGCACAGAAGACTGACTATTTAAATGTGAGGAGACTCTTTTGAGAAGTCAAGCCATTGTGTGATAAGAAGAACGTACTAGTTTTATGACTTGCATGCTTCATTGCAGTTCCCTGCATTTACAGGTTTCTTTCCAGAAATAATTTAAATATGCTTCATGCCATGTGACTCAAGCAGTTTCATGAAAGAAGTGAAATGAAATAAAATAACCTAAAATCTTAATCATTGCTCTAGAAGCACATAATTTTGTTATGTATCTTACAATAGTAGCACGATGTGGAGTTCTTCCATCTAAGTCCTGGAGTCATGTTATGTCACGTGTAACGGCAAAGAAAAATGATTAATTCTAAATCTCTAAAAATGTTTACAAAAAACTTCAACTTATGATTTTGGGGGGATGCCTCATGGATTTTGAATGCTTGTCATTAGCAATACTGAAATAAGATATTGGGCTTTAACTTGTCATGGTCTTCAAGTGGTTACAGCTGTTCAAGCACAGCACACCCTGTGTCTTGCTCCACTGACCTACACTGGAAACCTCAGTTTTTCCAGTAGCTTCAGGCTGAAGTTCAGCAGTAGTGAACCTGGTGCACCAGCAATCCCACACACCTCTCTTACTTTGTACTCCGTAACTTCTGTGAGCTCTACAGGAATCTGCCACACCCGGAGTGGATCTGTAAAGGCTAGTCATTGGAAGATTTGCTCACCCAAGCATCCAGACTGCAGGAAAAGCAGCTGCAGGGAAAGGATTGTGAATTAGCAAAGGGTGACTGCAATGCCACGCTCACGTGGGCATGCCCCATGAGCAGCTTGTGGCATTTGGCAAACGCAACTAGACTTCAACAATCTTTGACAGCCTTGTTTGATTCTGTTAGAGGAGCAATCACCCCGCAGTCTTTCGCTGACAGTCCTTGCTTTCCCTTTGGAGTCACTCCCCTACATACCCTAGTCATCTCTGCTGATGTCATCTGGGCATGTGACATCATGGGCTAGCCCTGGAGAGATCATCTGCTGGCTGATGACCAGAATTCTGCTCCGTGAATCCAGTGCCCATCCAGGGGTGTCTCTTTCCTTGTGGGATCTCCCTCAGAGGGACCTTTCCTTCATGCCACAAGAATCAACCAAAACACATGCCCTGCTGGAGGGCTTCAGCATGGCTAATGCACATATAAGTCAAGAGTTCTCTGCAGCCGACTAAGGAAGTAAGTGACAGCTGTGCCGAATGCCAACCTTTTGCCCTCAGCAACATCCTGGATGTTTCTTTTCTGCCTGGCTTAGGGCTACAGCTCAATCAACTGTTCTGGCCATTTTGGCCAAAGCCATACTGGCTGCTGACAAGGCAATCTAATTCGCTGGAGTTTTCAGTGGTAGTGCCACTACTGTGACTAGCCTAGAAGTTGATCTGTGACACACAGCCACTTGGGCTCTGCATGTTCACAGGAAAATCAGTTCGCACAGTAACTCTGGCATAGCCTTGACTGGCCAGAGCTACTGCACATGCAGCAGCCAATTGCCAGAGTGTACGCTTTTCGCATCTTTTTGTGTGGTGGTTTTTTTTTTAAACTGGCCAGCTAGCAAGCCTATCTTAGTTCTCTACTGTATGGACTAGAAAAAATGGACACAGGGAGGCACCAATTAGCCAAAGGCTTAGCCAGTTCTTTTGCAACCTCTTCTGTGCTTTCCATCAAGGCTCATGTGTCCTGTGGGACACAGGGCATCTGCTGTGCTTGGTGGGTTTTGTTACACGTGACAGATCCTGTCTTAGGAACACCTAGTTTTGGTACTCCCTTGTTCTTGCTCTAGCACCTCCCCCCTGGGGTCCTGATCTGTCCTGGTTTCCTTCCTCCAGCCTGTGTGGACTGAGACCTTTCCACCTCAGCTGGCCTTGGAGGAGTAAAAACCAAAGGATTAGGTGAGAGAGCATGCCTTGTAAGTTAATCAGACATTCTTTAAACTATGGTACACTATGGCAAGCCTTGTCCTAGAAGAAGATGTAACTCTGCAAGGAAAAAAAAAATACTGGCTTATTACATGTAAGAACTGAAAAATGTTACCCAGAACCGACCCTCAGGATAGGAACTGAAAGAACAGATGTACCACCTTGCAGTATTTAGTAACACTCTGATGAACATTGTGATGGGCTGTGGACTCACAGATGAGACGAGAGCAGAGGAACCAGGCTGTTTCTCACTCTCTGCCTTTCAGAAGAGGCATTAGACCTGCCTAGATATACTGTTGTCTAAGTCTGGTTGCACATGCCTGGAACGGTATTATCAGGGAAGGCCGAGGGTGTAGCTAGATTGATGCATGTGACATGCACACTTCTGGTATGCGGTTTCATGAGTTCTGGGTAAAACCCCACTTCTCAGCACAAAGCAAGTCAGCTGGGCTGTGCCAGACCGGAGTCTGAGTGCACAGTGGCTTCTGGACAGCTTGGGGACAAAAAACTCTGACCTCAAAAGTGGGTTTGAGAGCAAGCTTTGAAGCCTTGGATGTATCCAGGAAGAGCTAATTCTGCAACCTTCGCTTCTCTGGAAACTTACTCTGTAAGAGACTGAACTGACTTTCACATCCTTATTCACCAATTCACACAGGAACGTATAGAGCAAAGAGGACAGAAGCAGCTAGTCTGGGATTTGTTTACTTCTGCCTCAAGTCACGCATGCTACACCAAACTAGAGAGATTCTCCTCTAACTTGGATTTTGAATCTGCAGTGAAATGTTGTGTATAAATAAGGTGTTGAATGGCTTCCTTGTGACCAGGCTTGTCTTTCTTTAACACATGTATGTATTTTTTCTCTTTCAAAAAGCCCTTTCTCTCCTGCAGGGAAAGAGGTAAACAGGCCTGGAGAAAGAAGGACCTGTGCAAAATTGCAGGGTCTACTGAAGGAAGAGAGGGGGAGCAGGAGGAGTGAGGGGACAACAGGTCATGCAGGGCAGGACAGTAGGGAAGAGATTGGGAGACAGGCAGAACTGTTTACTTCAGAAGCATGCAGATTTCTGCAACTCAGAGCTTTGTTTTGGTCCCTTTTCAATCAGTGACTGATTCAAAGACTGACCTTGTTGGAATCTGTGGAGTAAAGTTCAAGGAGATGAGAGCTAGGCTTCTAGTCTCCTTTTTTCTGGGGCCTTCCGAAGTTATTCAGAGCTTTGCTCTAGATCCTTAGCTCTCCGAGGTGGAATTTGCTCTAGATTACCACAAAGGCCAGCGAGCGCAGACATGCCTGCTCATGCCCAAACTGCCTCAGCGGTCCCTGTTACTGCATGACTAAGAGCCAGACCTGCAGTTTATCACATGGACAGGCAAGGAGAGGAGCGATGGAGCGCGCACTGAATCCGCACGTTGCACAAACGGATTGAAGAACACATGGGAGGCGAGCTTCGGGCGTGAGCAACAACGGTGCACTTGAAATGTTGCCACTAAGTCATTCTCATGGATCTGTACATCTAAAAAGAACTACTAAATTTATATGCCAGTTAATCAGACATCGTTAGTTCATATAATGTTTTGGATTGTTTTAAATGAAAGGGAAATGATTAAGAACAGACACGGTAAACAATTATCTAAGCAATGAGCTTTATTGCAAAAATAAATGTTGAGCTGAGAGACAGTTTCATATGATGCCATTCTAAATCCTAAAAATCATGTTAGAACACTGAAAAGCTGACTGGCATTTAGCTGTAATGGAGCTGCAACACTAAGACAAATTTATTTGAAGAAATATTTAAAGTGCCAGGATAATTAATGTACTTATAATGCTCTCTACTCTCTTGCAAAGCCCCATATTCTTCCCTGCTGATTTTTCCTCTAAAGCAAAATAAATGTTAGCAATAGTAGTGGCTCATAGCACCTTACAAAGCTGTAAAATCATGTATCACAAGAAATGGGAATTCTTTGCCAATGAAAACAGAAAAAAGATTTTTGCATTCTCACATGTCTTAGCTTTTGGCATTTGGAGTAAAACCAACTCTTTCTAAAAAATAAAGCATTATTTTATGGAAAACTTATGTTCCTTAAGAGCCTAGAAGCTATAAAAAGAGGTTTCTTGAAATCACGATTTTTAAAAACAATAATGCAACTCATATGTTTTCCAAAACAAATTTAGTTTTAGTAAATATCTCACAAAAAGAGTAAACCTTTCTAACAAGACAACATAGAATACCAGAATCTGCTGTTGTTTTTCAGTGTCTCTCTATTGTAGCATATCCATGAGATTAGTCCATAAGAGTTGAAAAAAATTTCAGAGGTGGAAAAATGTGTTGCGACGGAGTGAGTGACACATGGGAATGCCGCAGCCACAGTGTCAGTGCTGTTACGGTGCTGTGTCACTACTACTCTGTCAGGAGCAGAAGACAATTACTACACAAAAGTAGTAAGTCTTTTCAGATTTCCTAAATGTAGCAATAGAGGTGTCAGATGTGTTCAAATTACTGATGAGTTCTATGGAAAACCTTTACCTTAAAAAAATGAGAAAGCAAAGTTTGCATATCTTGGGAAATAATAATCTGAAGGTCATTTAAGCCTCTCTAACTGCTTCTTGTGTATGTGAACATATTCCTCATTTGTGAGAGGACTCCCCAAGAACACAGGCTCTTTCTCTATACCTCTTCATCTCTTCACTTATTCATAAGCCCTGCAGCCAGAAAGAGACATTGCAGATCATCTTGGCTCACTCCGACATAGTAGAGGCAGTTGGATTTCACAAATCAAGCCCACCACTTCCAGTAGAAAGGTACCCAGCCTGGCTTCTGAAATGGCAAATGCCAAGGGGTCAACAAGCCAGCCTTCTCCAATTTCCCTGCAGCCCTCAAGGTAAGCCCAAGAGCTCTTCCCCCCCCAAAAGGACAGAGCTCTACCTATGTGGAGTGAGTGACTTGCAGAAGCATAGGATAGCAGGAAGGATCCCCTCGGAGTCCGTCCTGCTGAAGGAAAGCTCCATTTGCTGGGGCAAAATTTCCTTAAGTTGCATGCAGAAGCCCAGAATGAAATCTAGAGTGTTGGATAAGGGTAGGCTGTTGAAAATTTGAGGAGAGTGAAAAGTCCTTTTCAAACATCTTAATTTTGACATTATTTACTGCAGATCACAGAAGAGACATCAGCAAAATGAGTATTTTTTTCCTGCCAGAGAATCTTAAATCACACAACTGTGCTAAATGAATAGAAAAATAGTAATTTCTAAGTCCTCTTCTTGGCTCACTTCATCATAAAACACATTCCAGTCATATTACAGAAAGCTCTCTGAGCAGAGTATGAATCTGCCAAATTTTGGGCCCAAAGAAGGGAAAAAATGTTAAGAGAGCTCTACAGATAATCCCTCAGATCGGAGAGCTATATTGCTGCACCAGTAGGTATCAACCTGCTGCAACAGCACCATAATTCTACACTGCGTGAAAGAAAGCCAAGAAAGTCAAAAGAGTTTTCCAATGCATTCAAATGTGAAGGGAAAGTGAAAAAATCAGTTGTCTTTATTCATAGTGTAATGAATTTCTGCAGTACTTTGTAAAACGCCCGTAATTATCGAAGTAAGTTCAGAGCACGCTGAAAAAAGATATGACCGTCTCTGTAGCCATTCTGAAAATATAGTTTAAGCACTAATAGGAATGAGCATCTTCCAGACAATGAGAGAACTGCACTGCTGGCTACACATTAAAGCAGAAATTTTGGTCTCGTTTGAACTAAGATACCTCAACCACAACTCCACAGCTGTCAGCAGAGATCTCTGGATTTGCTCCTGTGAAAAAGAGGACAGAGCCTGGTCCTGCATGAGCTTAGTGCTTTCCGTTCTGCATGCACAGAAATCATAAAGAGAAGAAGGATTTAGCTGATTTTAATTGAGCACTTTGGTAAAGAGCCAAGTCTGTTCTAACACACTTATTATGTTTGTAGGGATAAAATGGAAAAGAATAATAGAATGAAACCAATCTTACAGAAAGACAAGTAAAGTTATATGGAAGTCCACATTATTGCTACTAAGTAAAAAAAATTTTAGAATTACTGAGACATGAAACTACATAATCATGAGGGGAGGGGGGTGTGTGCGGAAAGGCTACCAGGAAGGAGTCACAGAGATTTGGGAACACAGCTGTGAAAGTTCATGTCTAAACTTGCTATCTTGATAGTGTCCATCACAAGTATACTGCAAGCATTAGGAGGACTAAAAAGAACTTCACTATAAGCATGATTTCTGGTTGTTGAAAAAAATGTGAAATCTCTGCTGTGACACAACCTGTTAACTTTTAGCATTTGGTACCTCTAAATCAGAATGAGAAGTTCATGCAATCCGCTCAGAAACTCAGCTAAAAATCTTCCAGCAACTCACCATCAAAATAAAAAAAAAATAATTTGAAGGCAGAGTTAAACTGAAACACTGACAAAACTAAATGAGTTCCCAGTAATATGAAAAAAGAGAGCCAGAGTGGTATTCCAGATGGAGATTATTTGGAGTTACAGCAGCGAACTGTGTAAAGCTAAAGGAATGATAATAAAGAATGAAAATGAATTGGACTGTTAAGCGGAGGGGATAGGAAACAGTGCCACCGAGAGATGGGTGTGTGAGTCAGCAAGGCGAAATGGGATACTCTTTGCAGGAGGCTGGCTCCAGAGCTGACAATCTCGCAACTCATCAATTCTTTTCAAAGCAAAACCAGCAACTCTTATTAAATATCAGATCATCCATAGTGAGTTGTGAAAGCTGACTTACCCATGCACTACTACTTAACAACAGCGAAGAGAGAAGGGGTGAAATAACTGTCTCCATCCTTCCCCTGCTCCGCAGGATGGCCAGCAGCGCTGCTTTGCAGTGCTGGCTCCGGGAGCCTTCTGCTGTCGTAGTGAAAGCTGGCAGAGGATCCCATGCCTCAGGGAGAAGGGTGCTGCAGCCCCTTTGCACTGGAGCTCTGTCCCTGAAGCTTAGTGACAGTATCCAGTGAGCATCCAACAATTTCCTCTTCACTCTTAAAGGCGAGGGGATAAGGGATAAAGAAGGTGTCTGGGGTGAGAGAGAGGGTTTGAAAGGGGCTCCCTGGTGCCACCAAAACTAGCCATAGTCAAGGTCTCACTGCTTAGGAGGGTTTCTGAACTTCTGTGCCTCAGCTGGCCAGACAGCGCAGGTCAGACAGCCCTCCTCCCACTGGGGAGCAGCAGCAGCAGCTGGGAAGAGGATCCCGGGCGCTGAGCTGCCATGCCGTGGGGCATCGAGGCATCTAAATCGTTCTTACAGCCAGAAGAGTTCATTATAAATGTATTTCATTTCGATGCGATGTTAGGCTACAGATGACATTCACACTTACAGGCTTCTGCACAGCTCAGTTTCTAGTTTGCTCTCAGCTCTCTTTATCAGAGGCCACCTCCACCCCGCTCTGCTCCAGCTGGATCCTCCACTGCACTCACAGACAGCCTGAGGCCATATTAAATATTTAACCTGGGGAGTGGCAAAATCTTTTCCCTGCTAAGGACTGAAAGCCGTCTGAACACCTTTAACAGGTCACAACTTGACACGCGTCTTAATATTATCCAATAGTAACCAGGAAAATAAATAAACTGTGTGTTGGCAAGCAGCCTGAAATACAATCAGAAGTCACACTGAAGCTGGACTATTTCCCTCTCCCTCGTTGTTCCTTTCTCTCTCCCTCAACAGTTTAAAATCTTATTCCTCCTCAAAGCAGCCATTTAAGGCTGAGATCAAGCAGTAACAGCCACAGCCTTCAAACACCTTCCTTTCTCCCACTGTCTAAAGAGATGCACAGCAGCAGCCAGGAAGGGCCTCATCCTCCTGGACACAACCATGCCTTGAACTCCACAATCTGGGTGTCTGCACCAGCCTCCATTTGTCTGGCCCATTGCTGTTGCTTGCTGCTTCTCCTTGACTTTATTCACCCACTCTTCACCCTGCCTGCCCATCCTGGTTTTCACTCTCACCCTCCTCTCTCCAGCCTCACTTGCCACATTCCTACACAGTTACTCCTTCCCTTCTTCGCCTCCTTAAACCTCAGTGCCTCCCCGAATCCCCCTCTAGCATCGAACACCGGTATCTCCTGTAGCAGTATGTTTTGACCTCTCACTTCATGCACATGTTCACACACCCCTTATGTGACTCGTACATATAAAAAGACAGGCTTCATACAGAAGACAATGGTTAGTTATCTTCATTCATCAGGTTGAGTAGAGAGAGATGATTTATTCACACCAGTACCTGCTATTTGGAAGGGACTCACATGGGAGCTCCCTGCTTTGTTGCTTGATACCATGTTCAGGATCATCTGGGAAGGAAGGGACAGGATTAAGCTGGTTCTGTCCCAAGGCTAAAAGCAACGAAGAGAAAAAAACAATAAACAAACCACACAAAAGAAAGCAGACGAGACCAAAGTCCTTCTGACTGAAATCAGGCCAGGTCAAAGGTTTAGCAGGAGGAACAATATCACAGAGAACTTTATATGCCAAATATCATATCATATGTGGTAAAAATGTGAAGCCAGATGTCACTGAATCTTCAGAAGTCAGGTGTGTTGACATCCTCTGTACAACTCCTAGGGGAAGGAAATATTTATATTTAAAGCCTCCTGTTTCCATATTGTTTCCTAAGTTATATTTATTGCTTGGCAGTGAAAAAATGATCTACACCTGTTATATCTAAATCTCTTAGCCAGTTTGAAGTACAACAGAGCAGAACATCTATTTGACATTTAAAAGAATGAGGCAGTTGTGTATCGTCTTTAGCTATGACACTGTCAATCAGCTCGTTTTTATGTTTAATTCGTTGTGCTCACAAAATGTGTGACATGCTTTCTAGATACAATGGGAATGTAATCCTGACCTTAAAAAAGAGTAAAATCTGGATAGTTCACTTGCACATTTGGTATATTTTACTGCTAAGACATATTTAGCACAGTCCTAAAATTGAGACTCTTATCAGAGCTAACGTAGAGTGGAAAGTAAAATTCAGTAAGAATGTCCCTAAATTAAACTGTATCAGTCTTTCCCACAGTTCCTGTGATGTGTTCCAAACAGATGGCAGTCAGATGGCCATTATAAATCATTGCTTTCAGTTCTCTAACTTGAGCACTATCCAAGATAGACAGTGAACACCTCTGAAATAGCTTATACAGTCACCTCGCAGACTTCAAGATGATGTTAGGTTTGCTGTCGTTCTGTAGGACTTACATGGCAAAATCTGAAAAGTGTCTTCTCACATCAGGTTTTTCACTCCTTTGCAGTTGGAGAAGCCGTTGGGCAGCAGCCGAGACTCTGGAATTATCTTCTGCAGACTCAGGAAGATGGTACTATACTGTGGCATTCTCAAGTCACATTTGAACTGTTTTTTGGGAGCAGCACTAGAAACTTTTTTAAAAAATGAAAGTTACTGGCATTCATGAGGGGACATCCTTACTCCTGCTGAGTGGATTTTAGACACTTTGTATTGAATCAAATCCTTCTATCTGTCACTAACTCTGAGAGTTCTATTAATATTGTTCGAAGGATCACGTATTGCACTCTTGATCTGTAAAAAGTATAGACTAGGTAGGCTTCATACTTGCAGTTTCCTCTTGCACAGTTTCCAGGATCCTGTGAAATTTGCTAGCAAATTTAGGCTGGAGTAATAATAGAACAGCCACAGAAAGTCTTGGATACACAAAAACCGAACAGTGGGCAGCAGGGGCCCTCTCAAAATGAAGGTTAAGAACACATAAATGTATTCCAAACAAAAGTCCGGATCCGGGTGATATTTGTGCAGATGCTTAACATTTTACTTTGTGAGTAGCTCCATTTAAATCAACGAGGCTCTTCACAGCATGTAAAACTTGACACACACACGAGCCTTTGCAGGATGAAGGCCAAAAATTTTTTGTGAAGAGTGTGACTTGCCTGGAGACATTCCAGAGGAAAAAAAATATGTGGAGCTTTCTTCAAAATTGTTGGCACCATTCTGCTTATTAAACAGACATGAATTCACTCAAATAAGAGGTCTAGACATTTATATCAAGTATGTGGAAGTTTGTGCCTATTCCTAAGTTTAGAAAAAAAAACACAATAAGAGTTGTACATTGGGTTAAATTCTTGATATATATTTATTTAGAGTTTTATAATATTACCTCTCTTGCCTATTTTGTTATCTTACCTATAGTTTTGCTACGAGCCAAAATCTGCTCTGTTAGCTAATAAATTGCTCTAACTTTCAAGAAGAGTGCATAGAAAACAGTTTCTATTATTTACTTTATGACCTTAGATGTGGTAAAAAGTAAACCTTCCTATCTTCCCTCAAGCTAATTCAACACTAAGTATATATGACAAGAATTTATGGTTCAGTTTGCAGCTTGCGCATTGAAGAGCAATATATTCATTTCAGGAACAGAGTCTAATTTTAGATCGGTATTGAAGGTGCGATGAAAATGCGAATGCTGGGAGTGTTGGTAGGACTTTTCAAGAGCAAGCCCAGTATAGTTATTGAACTACAATGACTGTGGGATGAAAGAAATCATAGAATAGACCTTACTGGTCTAAGTGGAACCTGTTATATACCTGAAAGTATTCACCCCCCAGCTGCTATCACGGGCATAGCCTCCAACTACTTCAGATAAATGCTTTGACATTATAGCCCTTCAAGAAAGCAGAAATAGTCGCCTGGCCCACTGGGTGCTGGACTGCTTGGTGGTAGATGCTGCCAGCACTTTAAATAAGCGGCCTTGGGAGACACGTGGAACATCTGGCTACAGGAGCTACTTCTAATCACACAGGCCACAGGTCACATTGTACCACCGCACACAAAATCAGTGTCACATTTAGCCAAGCACGTTTACTTGACCACAAGGTGTCTTGAGGTCAGATTTAAAAGCTTCTGTAGATGTAGACAGGAACCCAGAAGGATTTTCACAGGCCCCTAAATGCTTATTTCCCATTGGTTTCTCACTAGGACCATTTTTTTAGTATTACCAGTAGTAATACTTTAAAAATAGTTGAGACATATGGCATTAGGTGTCTCAAGGCACACTGCCTTGCTTCACGCTCCAGAAAGCCAGAAGCTGCTGGCTGGGTAACTGGTTTTCAACTACAGTTACTTTTAGGGCAGCTGTTCCATGCTTGTACCAAAATCCTGTAGGGCCCCTACTCTGGGAACGCAGCAGACTGGGGTGAGTTAACAGGGCCAATTGCTACACAAACCAGGTACATTTTAGGTAACAGAATTGCACAGAAAGTCTTGGAAATCTTTTTCATCTCCTGGGGTCTGGTAATCCCTGTGGATTTCTCAACAGAGATAGAACACTATATATACAGGGAAAAGAATAGCTTCTTCCCCATTTGGGCTGAGCTTGGTGCTTCAAAATCATATTTGCAAGCAAGGATACCTCCATGCTCCTTGCTGGTGCTCTCCAGCCCCACACCCAGACTGGCCATGTTGGAAGGGGTCAGGCCCCTTCTCTAGGCATGCTTTCCTGAGCAACTTCTGCATTCTTATTTTTAAAAGTTGCACATTTTGCAGATATGAGAACACATGCTCTTGGCAAGATAATCTCCAGTTCCTTCCCCATTCCACACAGTCACACTGCTTAGAGCCAATTTTAATGCATAGCATTGCTGGAATCTCTGTTATAGAAATGTATATAATCTATATTATGACTTGCCTGAGAAAAGGGGAAGGGGGGTGGGGGGGGTGGGGAATGTTCCAGAGGAAATTAATTGTACTTTCAAGATTTCAGAGTGTTTAGAGCTAGAAGTAATGAATCCAGAGGAATGTCCTTGGAAAGGCTATACAGCGAATGCAAGGATCCGCAGAGCAGCACTAGATGGCACTACAATAATTTTCACTCAAAAAGCATAAGCCAAGCCCAGGGAAAGATGGGCCCAGCTGTGAATGGGCAGCACACATTTGCCATCTAAATTTTACCTGAGTGTCATGGCACCATTCTGAGGAATAGAAGACATAGGAGCCTTTCAGAGGATTATAGTATAAAGCCTTGAATAGGTTGATATGTGATATATGTGGTGGAGAAGAGCGTGGAAAACTACCTGAATGCTTTCATTTTACAAAGCGAGACCACAAGGTACCTAAAAATCTGTTATGTTCTGTTGAACCCAAGGTAAGGATATCCAGATTCAGCACATCTGAAACCATCTCACTCAAAAGCACACCAAAAATGTCCTGTATCATCTAGGCAACTGGATAGTTCAACGTCTATCTGCAGATATAAACTGGCTGTTTATAACTACAGTGTTTTGTGCCTAAAACAGAAAATTTTACTTAGTGGGTCAAAATCAGCTGGATTTTGGGACTATCCTCATAGCTTGCATTTCCTATCGTACAGATGCCAGCTTCTTTTAATGTTTCCCGCAGGTGGCAGCTAACGTCAAAGCTTGATACATATCTTGTTCCTAGTAACAGACAATATACCTTGTTTCTCTAACAGGTACTGCAATAAGCTGATTTGAGAGCCTGCTTTTAGAACTTCACAAAAGAGTAGTCTTCTATAGGAACAACTGAGTGATTCTGTAGCTTATATTCTGAAATACCTATAGGAGAAAATAGAGCCTGTCAAAAAATCATACTCATTCTTGTAAGTTGAACTGATTTAAACTAAATTCAGGTGGTAGTTGCAATTTAAATGACATGGTCTATCTCAGATTTTAATTCTAAAATGTTGTAGAACCAGATTTATAAATCTTGTAAATCCCCTTAAAGGAAACATCTAAGTGCAGAACATTCACTACAAAAGCACTACAAGTTACTTTTATACTATCCTAATTATTTTTCTATTATGCATTTCTGTGAGTTACATTTTGCCTTCTGTTACGCTTCAGGTTCAGATCCTCAAAGGGTAATTAGTATCTATTTCACTGGAATCAGTGGGAGTTAGTTATTTTAGAGATAGGGAACTCTGACATTTAAGTTTTAAGGAGAGATCAGTATGGAAGTTTAAGTTTCATCGAGTAAATCTTATTCTAGTTACATAGCTACATACACTTTAGGGATATTGCCAGCTAAAAGGCCATCTACTTGCCAGTTACAAATAAAAAGATCTAATAGTACATTCCTTTACTACAAGAATGGTCTTTATCAATGGAAATAGCCTGACTGAGGACAATAGGATTGCTAGAAAAATAAGCACTGGAACCAGTAGTATTATTTGACCATAGGTTGTGCTCCCACCCAGCCAATATGTTTATATATATATATATATATATATATTAACCCAAATGGGCTTTCAGCACAAGAAGGGTAGAGAAGAGGGGTCGTAAGAGTCAGAAGATAAAAATCTAGCGTTGCAACATTGCTTCAAACTGCCAACATTTAAATAGCATTGCTTAATAAGAAATTAAATGCCCCTTGTGCTGGAATTGGACTGTTTGTCCATGCAAGGCTAAACCTGTAGTAAAGATGAGAGACATATGATGTCCAAAAACACTTTAAACTGTCTCTTTTAGTCATAAGCCACTGCTCTTTGAAATGATTCCTGTGTGGTTCTGAGCACATCCTGAGAAAATGTTCTAGTTGTCCTACTTCTTCTAATGTGTACTCTAATAAGGGCTCCTTTAATCTGTGCTTTAAATCTCCTTTAATCTGGTCACTGTTTTACACTTTGAGATGAACGCCTGAGGCCTCCTCTTGCCTCAGAAGAGTCTTGAAAACAACCATAACTTGCTGCTTGCTTTCCCAGACATGTCTATATCTACATTCTTAGAGCCGATGTCGGTCCTGATAGACATGTCCTAGAAGCAGACTCCATCCTAGATGCAACCGTGGTCTGTGTCGTTGGCAATGAAGCATGCACTCACGGGAGTACTTGCTGGTGAAGTGGCGGTCTGGTGAGACATGCAATTTGTTGTTCAGCCCATTTTGCAACTGGAGTGACTTAACCAAAGTCGATCCCAACAACCCATTTGAAGTCCAGAAGAGCAACTGGAAAAGTTACCCGAACAGTGTGGTATGCCTGTGGGAAAAAACGACAATGCCCCAAAGCTCACTGTTTTCACTGTCACTCCGACAGTACAGGGTGACGCAGAAGCAGATGAAGCAGTGCCTTGCCTTAGCTTGACTTGAGCAAGCACAGCCACAGTGGTGGTGTGTCACTGCCCAGCCGCGCAGGCTTGGGAAGAGGTAAGTGCTTGACAAATGTGCTTAGTTCAGTGCTAATTACATAGCCAAAGCACTGTGTTTGCGTGCATGTGTATGTGGGTGTGTGAGGTAGGAGGCCGGGGAGTTGTCTTACCTAGCTCTATGACCTGAGCACCAGGTACCTTGCCTAAACTAGTCACCTATGCTCCCTTTGTGTCAATGGCAGGGTAGGTAGGGCAATGCATCCTGTTCTAACCTAGGAGATAAAGCTTAGAAAACTAATTTAGAAAATAAATAGCTACTATTTAGTTAGCTGAACATGTGATAAAAGCCTCCCCTTGTTTAAAAAATAAGTCAAACTATCACTAAATATTTTCAAAATATAGCACAATTAAGGCAATTTAATTCCCTTCTAGGTTCAAAATTCACATCTAAAACTTTCTCAACTTTTTTAGTTTGCCTGTTGCCATGATTTTGACCCTCTCCATTTCCAGCCTAGCCTGGTTCACTCCTCCTTAGGCAGCCTGGTGACCCTGAGCTCCCTGGGGATCACCATACTGATGGTGGCCTTAGTGTGGACACCTACTTGGTGTAGTGAACTGCTGATCGGGGCTCCTGGGCTCAAGCAATCTGGTGGACTCGGCCTCCCGGGTAGCTGGGACTGCAGGCGTGCACCACTGTGCCCAGACAAGCATCCTGGGCTGCGTTAGGAGGAGCACCGGTCAAGGGAGGTGATCTTTCTCCTCTACTCAACACTGGTGAGGCCACACCTGCAGTACTGTGTCCAGCTCTGGCCTCCTCCGTACAAGAGAGATGTAGACTTACTGGAGAGAGTCCAGCCAGCACGGGGCCAGAAAGATCATTAAGGGACTGGAGCCTCTTTTGTAGAAGAGGCTGGGAGAGGTGGGACTGTTCAGCCCGGAGAAAAGGAGGTGCAGGGGGATCTTACCCTTGTGTACAAATACCTGATTGGAGGGAATGAAGAAGGGGGAGGCTGACTCTTCTCAGTAGTGTCTAGAGACAGGACAAGAGGCAATGGGCACAAACCGAAACACATGAAATTCCATCTGAACACAACAAAACAGTTTTTACTGTGAGGGTGATCAAACACTGGTACAGGTTGGCCAGAGATGTTGTGAAGTCTCCATCCCTGGAGATACTAAAAACTCAGCTGGACAGAGTCTGGGAAACCTGCATTAGCTGACCCTGCTTGGGCAGCGGCTTGGACATGACGACCTCCAGAGGTCCCTTCCAACCTCAGCCATTCTGTGACTTTGTGATTCTGTGAATTCCCTTCAAGAAAAGAAAGCTTCAAGTCTTTATTGGGTTGGTATATAAGGACAACATCTTATAATGTTCAATCTGTAGTAAATCCAGATAGCCCTGATACAGGAAATAGGTGCTAATTTTAACATAAACCTGGTTTGCCCTTATGTAAATGACACTGGATTCACATGAACTGTATGTTTATTATTCTATCCCTTTCACTCTCATTTGCCTATAATTTTAATTTGTGCAGCTCTCTTCAATTATGGCTTTAGTTGTATTTCCCAGTTTGTATTCTCTCCTAATGAAAAAAACCCAAAGAAATAAATAAAACCACTGTGTATATTTTCTATGTTTCTTGATGGAGAGTTAAGAAAATCTGAGATGCGTTCTCTCTTTTTTTACTCCCTTGCTATTGATTACTAACCTATATTTATATTTATGCATACACACATGCACATGCTCAGACACAAGATAATTTAAGTTAAATCATTCAGGTGTTTTGACATTGTATGGACTCCTTCAACACTTTCTTCCATTCTTTAAGGTTAGCTGTCAACCTTCAGAAATCACATTAGTAGCCAGTAACACCAAACATTACTCATTATAATCAGATTTTTATGAGAGTAAGAAATCTAAATCCTCAGTCCTACATGACTGATCTTCGGTGCATTCAAAACACAGAGCAAGTTCAAAACATCTTTGCTGGAAGTGTGGAAATCTCCCAGGGGAGTGAAGCCACCAACCAGAATGTCTCCCAAACCACCTCCTGGTAGGCACTGCCATGGAAGAATACAGCCTGCACAGATGCTCTCGGGGACTATTTGGCTGCTTCAGTTTATACTCAAATGATACTGACAGTGAAGTGCCCTGCAGAACAGAGAGATGTTTTAAAGCAGCTTTGTAGGTCGCTCATACCTATATTCAAAAACCTTGACCCATGTCTCTTGCATTGGTTCCTTACCTGTTTGCACCTAAATTTTGTTCTAAAACTCGGAAAGATGAAATAATGGAGCCCTGTTCATGCTGGTGTTAGCCACCTGAGTTACACATCATTTTGCTTAGCCTTCTTCCAACTAGCTGTGACTTCTGCTGATGAAAATTGCTATATCAATGCTGAAAACTGGTCTTCCATGTTGAATCATGGAAGACATGGTCTGCCAATCTTGCAGTACAGTGCACAATCACAGGGACCGAGCACTGAAAATACAAACCTGGAATGTATTTAGGTGGCATTAACTAGGTTTCAACCCAATCTTTTTCTACTGTTGCTGTAGCCTGGAAAACTATGCAAATGCATTGCTGCTGAAGAAAGGAGGGAAAACGAAACAAGTCCAGACAACAGTACCGCCAGCTCACATTACTATTCTGCCACAGTGAAATAAACCAGATTCTTCAGACAAAATAGGCAGAAATTAAGATCTCCTCGGGAATATAGCTGCTTGAATAGGAACAGCTCTAATCTCAGCAGTGCCACAAATCCCCTTTGAGAAAATGAATTGTGGAACACTTCAAATTTTTAACTGTTTTTCAGTTTCCACGGAATAGCACTGTGCCTCAGGCCACTCTAATAACATTCCTGTCTTGCCCTGCTGTAACGATCTGTAAAAACTCATCCAGTCAGATGACCTGGGTTTTAATATCAAGTTGCTTTGGAGAACATTCATGGTTAGAAGTGCGTAATAATACGTTTTATTATTGCTGTAAAAAAAAAAAAAAAAAGAAAAGCTAGCAGAGAAGTGGTTTGCTTTTGCCCATTGGGGAGCTCTGGTTTGTTATTACATTCTATGCAATGGTAATTAATGACTCCACAACCAGCACTAAAAAAGTGTTCCCTGGCTAAAATTTTCAAAAGTAACTAATGACTTGGGGTTTCTTTGCTTTTATGTGTTCAGTTTGAAATACTTTAAAGAGGGACCTGGTTTTCAAAAAACGCTAAGCACTGACTTTCTACAAATCATCTACCTTCTTCTTAAAACCTTCAGACCCTGTCACTTTAAGGTCACGGTAGATGCTGTTTACTGGTAACAAAAGAAAATATGTCAGTTCACAAATTACTAATAAAGCACCAGAGCAGACCACAAATAAATACATTTCAAAAGAAAATATTTAAAAATGATACCTTGCTTTCCCCTGCAAGAACAGTCTTTTAGACTCTTGGGATGATTGGAAGCTACTTAATGAACAAGCATGTAGGCAAAAGAGGGTAGACTAAGGACCGGTTCTAGCAGTTGTTTTGTATTACTGACTAAAAGAAAGATCAAGACCACATCCTACAGTTCTGGGTGGTGCTTGGACATGTCAGAGTACTTCTGAATGTCACTGCATGCGTTGTGCCTGTCTGAAGCTGTCCTGGAGCCTGGCTGTCCTTTGCCTGGCAGGAGGAGTCACTATTAACACCTCTGCCAAGTGGGGAACCTGCAGCTGAATCAGAAAGCTGATGTTTCAGCCTTGGTGTCAATGCTCATTCAAGGTACGCAATGATGGAGTAAGGAGCATCATAGATGTTCTTATTTCATCCACCAAAATGACTCAGCTTCAGAAAAATCCAGGAAGGCTTCCAGATGTTTCCCCCAGCTCAGCTGCACTGGAGCAGGCAGAAGAAAGCAAAGGAGTGAAAGAGAAACCAAGTAACTGCTTCCAAGCTCTTCCTCCACCACAGTGACTACACCACAGTATCTTTATTTCATGCCTCGCTGAAGGAGAGAGGAGTGTTCATCTGCTTCCAGTCCGGAGGGAAAAAGCCTGGAAGTAAGGAGGCAGCATCAAATGATCACATTTCTAATGACTGCTCTGACTTCCATGGGCAATCCTCTGGCTGTGTGTCACTATGGCCTAGAAGCAGCACACTAGCATGGGAACGTCCCACCGCTATAGCTGCACCATGGTTCTCACAGACACACAGACTTCTGGGCACAGACAGGGATGCCAGGTCTGCAGAGGCGGCTGCTTGCTATGCCAGACAGAATTGAAAGGGCGCTATTCTGCTTTGCTGAACCACAATTTGATTTTACAACTCCTGACACACTAACTTTTTAACATCTTTGTCGGTGACATGGACAGCGGGATTGAGCGCACCCACAGCAAGTCTGCAGACGACACCAAGCTGTGTGGTGTGGTCAACAGGCTGGAGGGAAGGGATGCCGTCCAGAGGGACCTGGACAGACATGAGACATGGGCCCGTGGAACCTCATGAAGTTCAACAAGGCCAAGGGCAAGGTCCTACACCTGGGTCAGGGCAATCCCAAGCACAAACACAGGCCGAGCAGAGAATGGAGTGAGAGCAGCCCTGAGGAGAAGGACTTGGGGTTGTTGGTTGACAAGAAGCTTGACACGACTCAGCAGTGTGTGCTCGCAGCCCAGAAGGCCAACTGTATCCTGGGCTGCATCAAAAGCAGCGTGGCCAGCAGGGCGAGGGAGGGGATTCTGCCCCTCTGCTCCACTCTAGTGAGACCCCACCTGGAGTCCTGCGTCCAGCTCTGAAGCCCTCAGCACAAGAAGGACATGGACCTGTTGGAGCGGTGCAGAGGAGGCCACAAAAATGATCAGCGCGAAGGAACACCCCTCCTCTGAGGAAAGGCTCAGAGAGGTGGGGCTGTTCAGCCTGGAGAAGAGAAGACTCTGGGGAGATCTTCTAGCAGCCTTCCAGCACCTGAAGGGGGCCTACAAAGAAAGCTGGAGAGGGACCTTTTACAGGGGCATGTAGTGATAGGACAAGAGGTAATGTCTTTAAACTAAAAGAGGGTAGATTTAGATTGGACATAAGGATTAAATTATTTACTGTGAGGGTGGTGAGGCACTGGAACAGATTGCCCAGAGAAGCTGTGGATGGCCCCTCCCCAGCAGCGTTCAGGGCCAGGTCGGATGGGGCTTTGAGCAACGTGGTACGGTGGAAGGTGTCCCTGTCCATGGCAGGGGGGTTGGAACTAGGTGATCTTTAAGGTCCCTTCCAACCCAAACCATCCTATGATTCTATGATTCTGTAAGTGTGCCTTGACTAACTTCATCAAACTTTATGAAGTTCAGTTTGGAATTAAAAAGTTTTATTTAAGGTCCGTGCCTGCATTTGCTTTCTCAGAGTTGCTCTAGGCTGCAGAGAGGATAAACCCTGGAGAAGGGGGTGGGAGAAGGTGCTTGGAGCCAGAGCTGCAAAGCTTGCCACGGTCAGGCAATTTTTCATGTAGAGCCAGGATCAGTCAGGGACGCACTGAGAAGCAACGATCCAGCAGAGCGGGCTAGGGAAATGCAGCTGCTTTGGTAGCTCAGGACTGGTGGAGCAACCATGGTGGTTGTTAGCACAGAAAGTGGGCAGTGTCACCCAGGAGTGGCAGGCTGAGGGCACTGTGCATGGCATGCCCAGCAGCGCTGCGCTGCGTTGTTGGCAGCACACAGAGGCTGGCAGCATGCCTGGGAAATAAACATCGAAAGATGAAAGCAGGCCAGTCTGGGAGGTAGCAGCCTGCTCGGTTTCCAGCCCTGATCACCTTCTTCCAAGCTCTGTTTCTTCACAGTGTGCCCTTGTCCTCCCACAATGAATGGATTATTGCCTTCTGTTGGGAAAATGAATTGCCTTACGAAAAAAGGGATTGCCCACATGTTTCCCCAGAGAATTGCCTTGCATTCAAGGGTGTGTGCACATCCTGAGAAAGGAGGTGATCTGATTTCTTTTAATAGACTCATTGCAGCTTCTTAGTCTGGAGCATCCACAGTTGCCCATGGCTTCCTCATATCTTTCTGAGTCTTACCGATACAGCTCTTTAAGATGTCCATACCAGCACATTAGTACAGAAATACCACAGCAAGTAGCATCACGCTCAGAGGTCTCAGTGTTGGTCCCTTGCACCAGCGCTTCCTCCCAAAATCTAAGTAGATCCCACAGCTGTGCAGGTCAGGCTGGTGAAGCCTGAGGATGATAACCACCAGTCGCACAGTCTCCATCCTGCTGGGCTCTGGCTACAGCCTAGCTCTTCAGGTATGAGGAAATTTTCTTCTTGTTTATAGTCAGTAGCAGCCTATTTTTCTTCGTTTCCTCTATCCTATCATCAGATCCCCAAAATGAAACATATGGTAGTAAGAACAAAGCAGTTGATTATTCCCCTCTATTCAGTTACTAGTTCTTTGCCCGAGTAGCAGACCAGAATGGCAGGTGTTTCCATTAAATGAAGACTGTTGCTGAACCTTAATCCTGACAAAAATGGAAACATGGAGAGGATTTCCTCTATGAATAAGAGATACAGCAAATCTGGGGTTTTATGTTACTAAAACTTCATGCTTCTGAGAAGCTTCTTAGTATCTAACATAAAAATATTTACTACATACTAGAAATGAAAATGAACGCTAGTTTGCTACAGAAGTAATTGAAACGGGAAACAGCCTACAAGCTGAAGTTAAAACTGACTTATGGAACTTTTATACAAGCGGAGTCAGTAGTGGGTAACTGCAGAGAAGATTATCATTAACCCCAGCCAGCAACTAAGCACCACAAGCCGCTTGCTTACTCCCCCACAGTGAGATGGGGGAGAGAAGTAAAAAGGCAAAAGTGAGAAATCTCACGGGTTGAGATAAAGACAGTTTAGTCGGTAAAGCAAAAGCAACGCAGACAAGCAAAGCAAAACAAGGAATTCATTCACTGCTCCCCATCGGCAGGCAGGTGTTCAGCCATCTCCAGGCCAGTAAGGCTCCATCACGCCTAATGGTTACTTAGGAAGACAAAGTGCATAACTCTGAATGTCCCCCCCCTTCCTTCTTCTTCCCCCAGCGTTACATGGCTGAGCGTGATGCCACGTGGTATGGAATGTCCCTTTGGTCAGTTGGGGTCAGCTGTCCCGGCTGCGTCACCTCCCAACTTCTTGCGCACCCCCAGCCTACTCGCTGGTGGTGTGGTACGAGAAGCAGACAAGGCCTCGGCTCTGTGTAAGCATTGCTCAGCAGTAATTAAAACATCCTTGCGTTACCAACACTGTTTTAAGCACAAATCCAAAGTATAGCCTCATACTAGCTACTATGGAGAAAATTAACTCTATCCCAGCCAAAACCAGCACAAAGGTAAGTGATACTTTTGAAGCAAAATCTCGCAGGTGATGTGGTGATATGTTATCAACTCACAGAATGGTAGAGGTTGGAAGGGACCTCTGGAGGTCATCTCGTCCAACCTCCCCCTGTCATGCAGGATCAGCTAGAGCTGGCTGCCCAGGACCACGTCCAGATGGCTTCTGTGTATCTCCAAGGACGGAGACTGCACAGTTTTCCTGGGCAACCTGTTCCAGCGCTTGGTCACCCTCACTGTGATAAAGTGTTTCCTGAGGTTCAGAGGGACCCTCTTGTGTTTCAGTTTGTGCCCATTGCCTCTGATCCTGGCATGGGGTACCACTGTAAAGAGCCTGGCTGCATCCTCTTTACATCCTCCCTTCAGATATTTATATACACTGATGACGTCTCCTGAGCCTTCTTGTCTCCAGGCTGAACAGTCTCAGTTCTGCCAGCATCTCCTCATACAAGAGAGATGCTCCACTCCCCTAATCATTTCAGCAGCCCTCTGTTGGACTCTCTCCATTAGCTCCGTATTTCTCTTGTGCTGGGGAGCCCAGAACTGGACACAGGACTCCAGGTGTGGCCTCACCAGTGCAGAGCAGAGGGGAAGGACCACCTCTCTCAACCTACTGGCAACGTTCCTCCTAATGCCGCCCTGGATGCCGTTATCCTTCTCTGTGGCAAGGGCACACTGCTGGCTCACGTCCAACTGGACATCCACCAGGACCCTCAGGTCCCTCTCTGCCAAGCTGCTTTCCAGCCAGTCAGCCCCCGGCATGTACAGGCGCCTGGGGCTGTTACTCCCCAGGTGCAGGACTGTGCATTTCCCCTTGTTGAGCTGTTTGGCTAACTAGATCCTGGCTATGCTGTCTCTGTATTTATTTTGCCTGTTGTTACTACTTGTTAGTTCATTCTTTCTTGCACTGTTTCTGCAGGTCTGCCAAGTGGCAATTCAGCTGCATCTGTGCTGGGTGCACATGAATCCTTCATGAGTGCTACCCCGTTCTAGAAATGTAAATTCACACATTGGCCTCATCAGTATCATTTTGAATGCAACTAGCACCAATTATGTATGTTTCATTATATTTTTCATCCTCTTCCAAGGTGCAGAATTGCTTATACAGTGTATTATTTAATCTTTGGGGGTTTTGCTGGTAACATGCACGCAAAGCTGTGTTCTGTAAGCAGAAGTATTCGGAAGCTGCCTCTTCTCCGAGCTGAATGACGCCTGTTACCTCAGCCTCTCCTCACAGGCAAGTGCTGCAGCGTCCCCTGGGCAGCTCGGGGGCCTCCACTGAACTCGCCACAGTTTCTTGAGGTTTTCCTTGCATTCGGGGACCCAAAACTGCAGACGCTCTTTTTCATGCGGCTGAGCAGACACACATGATCCCTCTCCGTGGCCTACTGGCTATGCTCCTGGTGGTGCAACCCAGGATGCTCGTGGCCTCCTTGGCTGTCGGGACACACGCTGCTGGCTCCTGGCCAGCCTGCTGTCCACACCAAGACCCCATGTCTTCTCCTGCCCAGCTGCCGCCCAGCCCACCAGTCCCCAGCCTGCGCTGCTGCAGAGCGCTCTTCGTTCCTAGGTGCTCGGCTGTGCTGAATTTCCTTGCCTTCGTCCTTGCTGGAGTTCACAGGCTTCCAGTCAGGCCGTTCCTCCCACCAGCCCAGATCCCTTCGCAGGGCAGCTCTGTCCTCCAGCGTCTCCACCGCCCCGCTCTGCCGTCCCCCGCAAACCCGGCGAGGCCGCGCCCAGCCTCCCCCTCCGCACCCGCCGGGAAGGCTGCGGCGCAGAGCCGGCCCCGCGGTGCCCCGCCTGCCGCCGGCCCCCCCTAGCCTGGGGATCCGGCCCTTCACCCCCCCTCCGGCCGCCCGCCCTCCGCCCGGCAGCGTCCCGGGGTGCCTGCTGGGCGCATGGAGACACCGGCAACGCCGCGTCGTCTGCCCGCACCGGCGCGGACGCCAGCGATTCCTCTGCCCGGCGCGACCCGGAGCACCCCGCCGGTCCGGCAGCCGGGCCGCTAGCCCGCTCCCCTCGCAGGGCGGGGGGAAAGCGCCCTGCTGGACCGGCCTTCGGGAGTCTCAGCCCGCAAGCGCTCGGTAGCCCCTTCTTCCTCCGGGCACCGCGTTCCCTCCGCCAGCCGTGCTCGCACCCTCTCCCGGCCTCCGACCCGGAGCAGCGGTGTGGTGGCGCGGGTGCCCCTGCCCGGCCGAGGCTCCTCCGCTCCGCTCCGCTCCCCCGCC
>Ga0065711_1029130_pt1 | contig 37509 bp, 29 predicted proteins | sample Hoacrofraction12_FD_59098 | JGI IMG/M metagenome (GOLD analysis project Ga0065711, IMG submission 59098) | Hoatzin crop microbial communities from Cojedes, Venezuela - Epithelial fraction 12 v2 (version 2) | ecosystem: Host-associated > Birds > Digestive system > Esophagus > Crop | place...
GCTGTAGGTGTCCCTGCTTCGGCGGGGGGGTTGGACTAGATGACCCACAGAGGTCCCTTCCAACCCCTACTATTCTGTGATTCTGTGATTCTGTGATTCTGCTCTCCGTGGGACTCCTGTCAAAATATTTAGATTAGTGAGGATCACCAACATGCAGGGGAGGTTATCTTCTTTCTCTGTGAGTGGGTGGGACCCACTTAACCCATACAAAGAATAAGAAGGTTAAGTAGGAGTGATCCCCAAACTCAAAATCTTCCTTTTCCCTCCCTGTGCCTCAAAGAGATGTGAAACAAAAGAAGGAGGGAGGGGAAGATGTCCAGGAGTGGCCTTTATACCTAGTTCCTTTGAGGATTTAGTAAGGCACCTAAATCAGTTAGTTCCTCTGTGCCAGAGTGTGGAGTCGCACTGGTGGTTGTCTCCTGTAAGCTCCTCCAAGCCATGACTGCCCACAAAGGGACTCCAACACCCAGCTCGGAAGCACGGTGAGGCTGGACCCACTGCCTGCTTTGCCTCCTGTGCTGTCAGGATGCCGGCAGTGGGACTGGGGAGGATAAAGTGGAGCAATCTGTGCCCTGTGCTCCGCTGCTGCAGGCTGCCCTTGGAGAGGAGCACTTTTGTCTCCGTTCTTGCTTCCTCCAAAGAGTTGTTGTGCATCACGTCCATTAGGAGCTTAAGATCAGACCCTGCCCTCTCCATTAACTGCTTAATTTAGGTCTCTGAGTCACCATCAGGGCCAGGTCCCTACATTTAGGCATTGCAGTGCTGGATGCTGCAGACAAGCCCTCTGACTCCAGCCCGTGGGTTTCACACATCCACAGCGCACCAGTTACCGAGTGAGTATGTAGGCTCATGAACTATGAAAGTGCTGCCGAGCATGCCGAGAGTTGAGCAAGCCAAGGAGCAGCAGAAGATGCTAGGAAAGCAAAGCTGTGTCATGGCTCTTGGCCAGCCGTGGGCTGGAGCTCAGTATGGGAGCTATCAGCAGTATGATGCCTGGGCTTGGCTCCTTGGGACAGAGAGGGACATTGCAGAGCTGAGGCACGCCAGCGCTCACTGGAGAAGGTAACCAACAGCAGCCATGAGAGATCTAGCTGAAAATAAAAAAAGAAAACCCAACAAAATTGGGTTGCATTATTTACAGCAACAGAAGTTTTTATTTTGGCACTTTTCATGGCTGTAAAATACTTCCTTCATTGTTAAAAGTCACAATGTCAGTGTGAAATCTGTTGGGCTTCCCTTTAACCTGAACTCTTCCCACTTCTGGTGTATGCTTGGAGTCTGAGGTGGCTGTTGATGTGGGAGATATCACCTTTTCTGAAGTGAAAAGCTTGAATCCAAGACGTTATATTACTTATGACTTGATTCAAGCTCTTTCAATTTCTTCAAACTGTATTAGTTTCTTTTTTCCTTTTTTTAAATTATGGTTAAAGAAACAAACGTGAGTGTCCTGACATGCATAGATACGGCTCTGTCACCGTCTGGAGAGCTACCATTTCCTCCAGGTCAGGACCGTCTCTTGGCCACGCGCACAGCAGTGAGGACTGCTGGAGCAGGGCAGTCTCTGAGCACCAGGCTTGCGGCGTGCTGGGCCCTGCTGCCATCGCCGTGGGTGCGAGTCCCCAGGAAGGCAGGCTGCCCCAGGCACCCGCTGAGCCAGGCAGAGCCCAAGCAGCCATGTCGGGGCAGGGAGCCGCAGGCTGCGCTGCCGGTGGTGCCCGGTGCGGTGAGAGGCAGCTCCTTGAGCAGAGGGAAGCTGGGTGGCTCTGCTGGGGGCCCAGCCCCTGCTGGGGGCCCAGCCCGGGCCGGCGCACAGCTCAGTATGGCCTGCGGCCTGGCCCGAGCAGGGATGGGGGGAGCTGGATACCAGCCCTGCCGTGGCATCGCTCCACTAGCCCCTCTCCTCTCAGCGCCTGGGGGACTGTTCTGCTGGCTCTCTGTCCTCCCTCTCCTGCCCACGGGCAGCCTGTACCCGTTGCTTCTCGTCCCAGCGTTCTCAGTTATTTTACACAGTTCTCACTCACTGGTGTGCTTACAAAAAGCAAACCTATTACCCCTTGGCCGTCATCTTCTTAGAAGAGGCAAGCTTCTCCATGTCCTCCTGTGAAATAAGCCTTTGGCTCTTGAATTGTGGGAGCCAGAGTGCTCTCTGGCATTCAGATGAGGTCATGCGAGAGCATCAAATCCTTCATGACATTATTACTTCCCTATCACTGCTGGAAATGCCACAGTATTTTGGAATGTCTTTGCTTTTTTTGAGTCCACGCTGCGGTGATGGTTCACAGTCATTCTGGTATTGCTGAGCGTGCCCTGATGTTCCCCCTTCTCTCATTTCCAGCTCTCAACCACCAGTTTTCACAAGTGAGTCTGACCAGAAGTCTTAAAGCTCATGACCTTGAACTTTGTTCTGTGAAGTGAAAAATCAGAAGTGAAACTGAGCGGTGTCATGTTGTTCTCCTAGCGGAGTGAAACAACGAAAGTCACTTCAAGAACAGCTTTGCATGTTGCTTGAGAGATCTCCAGATAAGTGGAAAAAATTACTCCACCAAGTCTCTTTACACTTCGTGGCAGAGATCTTGCCCTTGCAGAAAATCAGCAAACAGACAGACATACCTCTTCCCCTAATTTTATGCAATTAGAGCAAGAAAAAGAAACCCAACAAAAAGAGATGTCCATTGGTGTTCTCCTAAATAAATTCATTTCAAAGCTGCACCTCTTTACTCTTAGGGGGATTTCCATTACCTATTTTTCTCTTCAGCTGTGATAATCAGAACAAGCAGATAAAAACCTGCCCTGCTTGCAGTGGCTCCCCTCCCTTTTTTGAACAGCTGCTAATCACCAGTTACTTCTATGTGATAGAAATGAGTTAGCTCATTAAGCTTACATGCATGTTTTAGCTGTTCATGTTCTCCCCCTGGTGAAGGATTTCTGAAGCATTTTCTGGTCAGTCTAATCAAGAAGGAGAGCTGAACAAAAGCACAAGATGGTTGAGTGTCTTTCTTTCATTTTCCAGATTCTGATGATCACAATTTCCTTTTACAGGAAAGCAAAACAAAATAAAACAAAATGGCTACGACGGCAGCAAATACTCAGAGACAAACAATAGGCTGCGAGGAATACAGTCTGTACAGCAGCTTGAGTGAAGACGAGCTTATAAAGATGGCCATCCAGCAGAGCTTGGAAGAGGACGCCGCGGGCCAGCCGGCTGCCCAGGGCCACCAGAAGCCGGTGGTGGCAGGTCCCGGTGAGGTAGCCACGCCAAGCCACGCCAGCAGCCACAACCCGCCCTACTGCATCTACCCCTGGCAAAGGTGAGTGGGCTGCACCCTCCCGGCAAGCACCCAGCCCGCGAAGAGCAAAACACGTGCCTTATTATTAGCTTTACCGAGCGGCTGCTCTGAGAGTCTGTCATTAGTGTGAAAGCCAGAGTCTGCTATAAATCCGATGAGGTCAACAATTTACACCCTCACAGCAAAATGAGAATTTGCTTGCTGTCATCCGTTTTAAGCAACAAGCAAAGTAAGAAAAAGGGCAGTGCTATAGGCTCTCCTGAATGGCAGAAGCCCTGCCAAAGCCAGCAGCTCCTTTCCCCGGCAGGGCACATCGTATGCCAGACTTACACTTCGCCAGAAGGAGCACGGCATTTGTTCTGGGAAAGCGTAGGAGAGAGGCCAAAACCAGGCATATAGAACAGTGTGAGCTGGCTACCTTTGACATAGAGGATGTCGTTATTTCAGATCAGAGTCTGACCTCAAGCACATCGCTCTCAGCCAAGAGCAGGTCCAGACCCTGAAGCGTGGCGGCGTCTCCCTCCCTTGCGATGCTGGACTGTGGGTTACAGAAGCCTGCTGACAGTTTCCAAACCAGACATTGTTCTCCTTTCATTTTTTAAAAGGCACATTTCTCAAGGAGGGAGGGAAAAGGTTACAAAGCCATGCCAAAACCAAGGAAAAATATCCATGTAAACTTTTTTTTTCCAATAATCTGGGAGTAACAGATGTTTTGTTCCTCCTTTTTACTCATAACTCTACTGTCCTCTGACACCTCACCCGTTACCACCTCTGACTGTTTGGTTTCCAAGGCTGGGAAACCGGTGACAATTTGATGAGCAGTAAGGGTGTTTCATAGCTGCAGAATCAGGATGCTGTACAGCAGGCTGTCCTGCTCCCATCAAAGGCCATGGCTTCTCAATGACATTACCGTGCACTTGTATCATCAGCAGTGCCTCAGGGACCTGACACGGGGGAGAATGAGGGCTTCCCTGGCCGTTTGGTCCTGTCCTCCTTGGGCGTCCTTTGACACCTGCTACGTTGGCAAAAGACAGCATCTGCAGTTCCGTGCGTTAACCTGTCCTGCCTTTGCCTCAGCCCCGCAGCTTCTGACCTCCCGCTGCAGGAAAAAGCTTTGCAGTTTGTAGCTCCAGATCTGTGGCATTGCTTAACTCTCCTGCCACCTGGGAGAGCTGAGGTGGAAAGGGAGCCAGCATCCGGGGGCCCGGGGTCCCTCGCCGCCCCCGCCTCCAACCTGCTTGAGTGGCACTTCGGAGGTGACGAATGTCACCTCTCCTCGTGCCTGCTTCCTGTGCGGTGGCGGCAGGGTTAACCTCACTGTTGTCTTATATGGTCATTTGAATCCCTTGACGCTTCCTCAGAGGGCCAAAAATAATCTCGAGCCGAGCGAGCAGCTGAATCCAGCACAGAGCAAGCCGTGGCCATCTGCTTTTATTCAAAGCCCTGACCGGCAGGCTTTCTCGCTTTGTCTCTGTGGATGTGTGTCTCTGTTCCTGCCTTAACATGACCTGTTTCTCCTACTCGGAGTATTTCTCTTTATTTCATTCATGTCATCGCCGCTCCAGACTGGCGGCCCAGGCGAGGGGCCGCGCTCAGCCATCCGGCTCAGGGGCAGCCTGGGGGGTCAGGCGAAGGTACGACGGCAGCCTCCGCAGCACATCCCAGCCCGTGTAAGTGCCTCCCTCTCCCTCTCCCCCTTTCCCCCGCGGTCGAAACACGCCTTGCTGCCCGCTCTCCCCCTCAGCCAGCTCTTCTGGGTGGTGATGCTGTCTAGTGGGGGGAAATGGTGGTGTTCATCTGGAGGAATTCATGAACTGCTTAGAGGGGTCTTGCTGACACCTGCACCGCACCCTCGCTGCCTTCCCGCTCTTCCTTCTGACCTTCCAGCTGCCCTGGACCGTGCCCGAGCTCTTGCGGGTGACCCACCCCAAACCTCCCTTGTTCTCTTATCCCCGTTCATCCCTCTCCATCCTCCAGTGCACTTGTCCTGGGGACTCTGGATCATTCGGTAGCTCTGAGGTGACAAGGACAGCAGGGAAAAGGTGCCTGCCCTGTGGTTTATTTATATAGGCTGGCTCCCGCATCGACACAGTAGATGCGGCAGGCAGGTGCTGGTACTAAATGCACCCGTATTAAGTTCACGGTTCAGCAGTTGGGAGGAGTGGGGAAAACAAACATTTTATTCCAGTATACAAACGGGGTGAGAAAGTCCAGTCCTTCAAAGCAAATATTTTATAAATGCTCCCAAGATGCCGTGCCTGTTCCCAGCAGTACCCGCACTGTCGTGCCACACTGCGGAGGGCTGTTGGGGAGCCATACCACATCCTACCTGCCCAAGGAGGAAACCAGCTTGACTAACTTTGATTCTCCTGGCCACGTTTTGCTGTTGGCAGAGACCATAAATAAGTTTGGATGTCATGGATGAGGAAAGCAGACAGGCAAGGGGGTGGCCCAAGCTCTGCCCCAGTGCCTGGACCACGATGGGTTTGTTACAGCTCTGTGAGGGGCAGAGCAGGTGCAGTCACCTGCCTTTAGTTGTCAGACACAGAGAGGAAAGTGTTGTAGGCAGCATTTCTCGTGTGCTGCAGAAAACCCTTCTCTGTATTTTTTATCTACCCAGTTCAAATCCACTTTGTTTTATCCATCATTCAAGTCCCTCCCTGGATGCATGGTTGCAGTGACTACTCCTCCGCTACTCTTCTTCCTTTTGTCCCTCACCCAGCTCTACAATGTCCCTCACCTCACCCTGCACCCTGGCTGATCCAGGCTCTATCTCAGGATCTCCACAGACATTGGTCTCCCTGACAAAAGTGAAAATCTTATTCTGCTGAAACATGAAACCTCCCCCATCCCTGTCACCTGCCAGCTCCCGTTGGCCACACTAAAATTGCATCCTCTCGTGAAGTGCTCTGCACACCTTGCATGCCTCTCTCCTGCTCTGAGTGTGATGGCTGGAGGGCAGGCTTTTCTTCTCCATTATGAAGCTCAATAGAGTTCAGTCCACAAGAAGGCTGATAAACTAGCCCTTCCCTGCTGCCAGGTAAAAGCAGAAATGTGGCTGGGAAGCCACAGGAGAGCATAATGGCACAACTGTTTTCTAGCCCTGGTCTCACAGCTGGGTGGGGATAATAGTTGGTTTCACCTGGGGACATGTTCCTTCATGCTGCCTGCATCTCACCAGGCTGCTAGGAAAAGAAGGAGCTTCCTGAATGCTTCTGTGCTCCACAGAACCTCTTCTGCAGCACTCAGAACTGACGCCTCCACACATCTCTTCTGCAAGGCGTATTTATTATCTTGGCTACCAGCCTTCGAAACGCAGTAATTCTTTTGATTTGTGTATAAGGTTAAGATTTCTTCAGATCTTCAGGCTCCCTCCACAGTTCTGATACTCGTTTTTTCTATGGCTGATGAAATCCAAGCAGCAGAACATGTTGCGTTTTTTCTCTCAGCCAGCTACAAGCTGGGCAGAAAACAAGGATTTCACATGGACATTCATTAAACTTTCTGTACTGATCTGGAATTTGCTTGGCTAAAGCATCTACAGCCTGGTCCAGCAAACCCCCTTATATTTCTCAGGAATCATTTAAGGTCAAGGAGCCTAACAGAGTTTTGCTTCATTCAACATCTGAGGGCTTAAGCAGAATAGTAACCAATTCTTCACGCATTTTTGACCCTACCACAGATCCAAGGTACCCTCTGCTTTCGCTGAGGTCTCAGCTAACACGATTCATCTTGCATTTGCTGCGTGCCAGCCCCATGCACAGATCCTGCCGGGGCCCACCTGGCGTGCAGTAACTCATTAAGTGCTGGTAACTCTCTCGTGTGCCCCAGTCCTGAGGTCGCAGTGAGCAGCCCTGCATGTGTAACGTGAAACTTTGCACAGAGCAACAGATGGCTTCAGCAGCCTTGTGCCAGAGGCTTTTAAAGAGAAGATCCCCCACCTCCTCCTCCTGTCCCAGCCAAACATGCCAACGGTTGCTGTGACTTCAACAAAACGCTCAATTTCAAACACCTCTATAAAAATCTACTATCTGTACAAAACCAGCAATTTCAGGTTTAGTCCCCAGGGTACTCTAAATGGTATGGAGATACAGCAGCGTCCCTGGGACCTCAGCCCAGCAGTTGTCTGAGGGTCGGGCCGATTTCTCCTGGGTGGGCTGTGGCAGCTGCCTGCTCTAGCTGTTATCTCCTCAGGCAAAATGCCTGGCTTTGTGTCCTGTATCTTCCCCCATTCCAGTGCTGCTATTTTTGTGACTCTGCTGACTTGAGATCAGTGGTTCCAGTTATGAAGATAAGGAGCTGAGAAGGAGCAAGAGAAGGTGCAACCGGCACTAAGTTTTTCACCTGTGAAATAGTGTCTTTCCCATACCTTGGCACACGTATTGAGTTCACCTGCTTCTGCTCCAGGCCCTGAGTTTATCCTCAGAGAAGCAGCTGATATTAGCACTGAACTAAAAGTCACCAGGCTTTTATTTCAGTGCTCATATAAGTGTTTATGGCACAGATTGGGTACCTCTGGGCAATCTGAAATTAATGAGGCCTGTGTGAGTTTCAGGCAGTTGGTCTGTCCAGCCCCTGCAAGGCAATAAAATCCAGTGCTGCTCCTGTAACCTGTGCCAAACGCAGAGGTTGAACCAATGATCTGCTTGAGGACTCCCGTGCTGAACTGCCCATAAATTTCTGTCTCTGATCTCACTCTGTTGTGGCATTTTAGACCTTCTGTCATAACGAGAGTTTCTGGTTGTTGCCAGCGTCACTGCCCTTCATGACCTTCATCACATGCTGTATTCCTACCCTGGTGATGTCAATAGTCTCTCTGAGACACGCACCTCCCTCCCCAGTCTCTCTGCCTTCAAGGCCACAAGATTTTCTCTTTAGAGTTAGTTCAAACCACAAACTCTCCTGTGTTTTCAACATCCTCTTGTTCTCTGTCTCTGAAGATACAGCCCACGTTCATTTTTGGCAAGTCCCCATCAGAACTGGAAAAATGCTTCTTCCTTTACGGTGTTTGCCATCCTGAAGCTTAGCCATTTGGTGCCTCAGAATAAGGAAGCAGTGGCTGCCTTCTCCCAGCACAGCTCAGCAGGAGAAGGCAGCAGCGCTGGAAGGCACAGCACACTGCCATGCACAGAACCACTGCCCGCAGCAGGCAAGGCTCCTGCCCGCGTCATCTGCAGGGTACCAGGGTACCAGCTCCCTCCGCAGCCCTGGCCGGGGTGGAAGGAGGGAGGCAGGCTGGACTACAGGCACTGCTGAGCCGTGGCACGGTGACTGCCAGGCAGCCTTGTGACTCCAGCAGAGCGGGGAATCCCGCAGCGGCTCCCGCTGCTGTTCTGCAGAAGGACTGGTGTGCCCAGGTCAGCCCTGCTCTGCAATTGCTCTCACAGAGCTCAGAGGAATAGGTTGCTACCCAGACCATGCAAATGCATGCTTAGCAAAGGGAAGGCTTGCCAGAGCGATGCTCGCTTGTAAGCTGCTCGTTGTGCCTCACTTCTGGGTGGCATGAAGAGCAACGCATGCTTTTTGTAGATTTTCACAATGAGCCTCTTCTTGAAAGCTTCAGAATTAGATAGCATCAAAGAAGATAACTTTCGCACTATTTTTCTTTCCATTGGTAAACACTGAAACACTACTTTAGCACTTTTCAGTGATTCTACGTATTTCAAGAACTTTCTACTCCAAAAAGGCTTTAAAATATTCCCTCCTTTCCAATTATTTTTTCATTCCTGTTACTTGCTGTGCCTAGAAGTTACTTGGCCCTGTGGAGCCTGAGAGTGGTTTTCTGGGTTCAAATGGATTGTAACTCAAACCACTTCACAGCTTGGCACCAGGTCCCAATTGTAGTTCCAGAGGCCCCTGACTGTTGTGGTTATTTGGGGAACTGCTAACTTGGCTAAGAGGTTTGCAAGAGTGGACATGGTGACAGAGCTAACGAGTCTGCTCCCACGCAGCCTTCTAAAGACCAGATTTTCACCTAATATGTTTTACTGGAACATGAAAGACAAATTTTTGAAGGTCTATAATGTCCAAAGTGGTTACCGTTTCTGATAATTTGAGTAGTCAATGCTGAAATAAAATCTGGGGTTCTCGGGGCATGGTCAAGAAGGGCAGCTCAGAATTTTGTTGGGGATGTGGATTTTTTTTTTTAATCCTCCCTGACTGAAGAAAGAAGAGTCAAGACCGACACTGTAATGTTCACATGATCTAACCAGATCTAGATATCTTCTTAACTGGTCCAGCTAACTTCTGAAAACAGGCTTGCGTAAGAGAAATAGGAAGTATCTTTACAATACAAGAACAAGATTTATGGAGAATTTCTGCTTTAGGACTAAGCCACATGCAAATCAAAGATAAAACTTTCTTCAGGGATGAACAGGGGCAACGCTCTTCAAAGCTGATCTTGTTTAAGAGATCTCTTATGGAAACACCTTGCCACATGGGAGGCATGTATTTACCACAACCATGGACACGCATGGCAGTGTACAGAGCATGGGTAGAATTGGTCTCCCCCAACTCCAGGTATATAAAATATAAATGTTTATGTCAGAGATTAGTCACACCTACACTTTCCTTACACTTCAAGGAAAGAGATCAGCAGCTCCAACTAGGGGTTCCTCTGTTGTGAATGGTCACATTAGGACAGACAAATTTTACCTGCACAGACCCTGTAGCAAGACACCTTAGGGCTACAAATACTTACTATATTGGCTGTAAGGGTTCACTATTTTGGATGAATGATACAGTGATGTTGCTGAAAAAAAGCTTCTCAGTTAGGAAGAAAGCACTAATCAGGTTTTAATCTTGTTTTAAAGAGAACTTGACCCTGTAGTGACAGCAATCAAGGATGGAGATGAAAAAGCAGTATGTAACATGATGAAATCAGGAAAAAACCTTTCTGAACCTAATAAGGATGGCTGGATACCCCTCCATGAAGCTGCGTACTATGGCCAAGTGGGTTGCCTGAGCCTGTTGCAAAAAGGTCAGTGAAGTTAAAACTAATTCATTAAAAAAGGGAGAAGAAGAATATGAATAAACTAAAAAGCAGAATTAGCAGCAGCCCAGTCCTTGCCTGGGACTGTGTGTGAAGGTTTTTTTTCAACCTCTCTGAGCATGTATTGATTTCACCTTCTTTTTGAGATTATGTTTCCAGACTGAAGCCTCTAAAAGTTAGGATCTCCAGGAGAAAATTATATCTGGAGATATCTTGCCACGCCCTGGATCTCTCACAGTAAAGCCTTGTAGTTGATCTCTCGGCAGTTGTGAGCTGCTTGGCTGCTACCGCTGGCAGTAATTACCCCAGGTCCCACAAGCTGGGGAGCCAGCCAGGCACCTCTCTGCTGGTGCTTGAAGGTGGTTAACTACTATAGCTTGTTTTCAAGTTGCTACTGAAGAGCAGTTACTCAGCAGCTTTCTGCATCATGAGTGGTGATAGCTGATCATTTTAATCCAGGAAAAATTTCTTTACTGAAAGAGTTGTAAAGCATTGGAACAGGCTGCCTGGGGAAGTGATGGAGTCCCCATCCCTGGAGGTGTTCAACAAACATGTAGATGTGGCTCTTCAGGGCATGGTTTAGCAGGCATGGTGGTGCTGGGTTGACAGCTGGACTTGATGATCTTAGTGGTCTCTTCTAACCTTCATCGTTCTACGATTCTGTGAGATGGTGACTGATTTAGATACTTAATCTGAGTTGTAGCAACTTCATAGTATATTCTTAACTTACTTTGCCCGTGGAAAAGAAAAACAAATAAACAACAAAACTCACCTAAAACTCCAAGGATTCTGAAAGCTGATGGTGCTGCAGATACTTGTTTACTTACTACATGCCATAGTGACTTTGGTCTCACTGTTTATTCACAGCATACCCTGGCACGATCGACCAGCGCACACTCAATGAGGAGACGGCTCTCTACCTGGCCACCAGCCGGGGCAACCTGGACTGCCTGCTCGCCCTGCTGCAGGCTGGAGCTGAGCCCGACATCTCCAACAAGTCCAGAGAAACACCGCTCTACAAAGGTGAGTGCCTGCATTTCCAGGGATGCTGAGCTCTTCTGGCACCACCAAGGCAGAGCTGCAGGTTCTCTTGCCATGTGGGGCTGAAATGCGGCAATTAGCTCCCATCTTGCACCTCCCTCCAGTAGTCCTGTAGCTCCTATGTCTGACCTGCCACTCCATGGCCTCTCTTCTTATCCACATCAGAGGCAGCATCAGTGGTTGCCCTGTGGGCTGTGGGCTGCAGCATGGTGCAGAGGGTGGGGAGTGTGATGCTTAGCGGGGCCCTAAGCACAGGGTGTCTGCACAATGTCCCAGACCAAAGGAAAGCAGAAAGCTGGATAGTGCAGGAATACGTATGCTTTTCTGAATAGTAGGACCTAAGTAGCTGTTAGAGGTGGGAGTACAGTAACCACAGACATGCCAGTGATTCATACACTATGTGGGCCAGACCGGGCAGTGTGCTACAGGAGATGCATAAAGTTAGAAACCATTCAGCGAGGTAGATAAAGTGTTTAACATGGACATACAACTTTGCTGCTGGTCAGAGAGAACACTTTCTTTAGCAGGACAGCATTACATTAATGATATTATGAAGATTCGGAGTACATGATCTCTCACACCTTTGTGTCCCTTCCTCTTCTGTTGACTGCTCCTGGCATGACTACTGTTAGCACTCTAAAACATTAAAAAGCACATATTACTGGTTTCAACAGTAATCTTGCCTCCAACTTTGGATGCCTGACATTAGAGCTGCTCAGTTTAAAATGCCTTAGTTTTAAAATTCTGGCTTATAGTCAGCTAAAGGAAAGCTGTTCAATTGTGCATTAAACACACAATACTGGTAGTAGTAGTAGTAGTAATAATAATAACAATAGAAATAACAATGATAATAACAATAATATGAAAGCACCCTTTAGTCAGAGAAAACCCATGAAGTATGTGCTAGTGCTGATGCAAAAATCTTCTACTCTATCCTCCATCAAAAAAGGAGCGAAAAAATTATCATAACAAATTACTCACCCCTGGTATGGAAGAAAATTAAACTCTGGGGAGCTATGCATAGATAATTACAGCTGTGCCCATTCAGATAGTTGCTTTCAGTACAAGTGAGTGACTCCTATGTATGGGAGAGGAAGCCATGGCAATGTCCCAAAGGAAGAATCAAAACCAAAAGGCAGGAACTCTGTGAATAAAAGACACTACTATTTCAAAGAAGAAAACAATTGCTATGGAATGTGCTGGCCTCTCTTTCTGCACATTGTACAACAAATGCTAATTGTTAGTTGTAAAAGTATTAGAAATAAAATTATATTTCCACAGTAGAAGTGTGTAGGAAGCCTCTTGATTTGGGATTCAAAATGCAATGGAACAAATTGGTAGAATAAAAATCAATAAAATACTGTTAATTATCAAGAAAATACTTTTAGTTCAGCATGGTCCTAAACTATAAATTTTTGCAGGCCAAGAGAGTATTACTGACTCACACCATTATTGTTTTCTAAGGATTCTGTGCTGCCCACTGTTGGTTTGAGCTTTTTTTATTTTGTTGTCTATATAGAGCTTTATTCGCAGTTCAGGGCAGTAAGATGCAGAGTCAGTTTGTGCAGAATTTGGAAAGAAGGTGTTCAAGTCACATGATTTCTGTCACATGTTTGTCCTTCATAAATTATCTCCTGCACCTTGTCAGCTCCCTGTGTCACTGTGGTGTCTAGTTGTGCTAGCTGGATTTCCCTGGGTACCAGGCTTGGCACGAGTCCTGCACAGGACACGTCGCCTCCCCCCGGTCCCGGCTGAAGATTGGCTTCACTGCCGCATCCTTTACAAGCCCCAGACAGTGTCATTTGGCAACAGCCTTGGCCCTCATTTTGTCCTAGATGGATCTTTGGTCTTACTCACTGTGGCCTAGTTGTATTATGTTGCCTTATGCTACATGAAATGCATACCACAACACCCAGAATCTTTCAAAAGCCTGTCCTAATCACTTTCCTTTCTTCCAAAACAGCCTGTGAGCGCAAGAATGCAGAAGCTGCCAGACTCCTGGTACAATACAATGCTGATACTAATCATCGTTGCAATCGAGGATGGACTGCTCTCCATGAGGCCGTCTCCCGAAATGACCTGGAGATTATTGATATCCTTGTGAAAGGGGGTGCCAAGATTGAGTCTGCAAACTCCTATGGGATCACTTCTTTGTTTGTAGCAGCTGAGAGTGGGCAGTTGGAAGCTTTGAGATACCTGGCAAAATGTGGTGAGTACAGTTGTGCCATTACATGCCTTTACTCATTTCATTCTTAATATTTCAAGTTCCCATTAATTCTCCCTGGCTTATTTTTTCTGCCTCTGAAGACAAGGCCTAGGCTGTGGTCGTGCTGAAACCTTGTTGCTCCAGATGGCTGAATTGTGTAGAGTCTTTCAGAGAGGATGGTCTAGACACATGCACTTCTTCAGCATTCATTCATGGTCACCTACTTTGGGAAGCAACATGGTGCTCTCTAACTACATTGCCTGACAGGTTTCAAAACCCATATTGCTGCACACATGTAGCCTAAAATCCAATCAGTCATAAAAGACAGCTGTACTTGGTAATAGATGGCAGAAGCTGAACATTAGCCAACCCCATCTGCTCGTGAACATGTGCAGTGATGGGCAAGGTGGCAAGGTTAGCTCTTCTCCACTAGTGAATTCTGCTGAAAATAATAGATAAAAAGCTATTGTATAGTTAACAGATTTACACTAAGGACAAGCAGACTCGCTCTCCCCCATGTGTATGTGTTCAAACATATAAACAGAGTAAATTTGGTTCTAGTTTACACAACCTGCCTTTTACTGCTCCACTCCTGTAAAACAGCTTTCCAATTAGCACAAAACACTTTACTACTATTCAGAGGCAAATTTTATTTTCACAGTGGGCTCGTATCTTCAATGTAGGTAAGAACTGGGTTCTGCACTTGTAAAACAGAGCTAAACAGCAATGAAGATAAGAAAAACTTCTGAAGCTGTTATTATGGCTAAGAAAGATATTAGAGATGGGGAACAAAAAATGTTTTCTGCTGTCCAGCTAGTATTGTCAAGTCAGTTTTATATGAACAGTTAGTCCATCATACTGCCAATGATTTTAGATACTAAGCCAGAATGTGATTTGTGTTTCAACTTAGATAGATATTAGGATTTCCTTAAAGTTCAATTTTGAGAAAAACACATAGAAGAAAATCCAATAAAGCTGTCCGATTGTTTCAAGCCCTGAAAAGCTCCTCTGAGAATCCCAGGAATGATATCACTGCATTGTTTACGATGAGCAATGTTCAGCATAAAAAGCGTTTCTTTTTCATTTCTTTTTCATTAGGAAAGTAGTCCTGTGTTATGTTTTGTCACTGCAATTCTCCTGATGTTTCCAGCTACGACATATTCAAAGGGCCAAACACAACACAGATGTTCCATTCTGGGGGGAGATCACAGGGAAATGTTCTGTCTGGCAGAGAGTTTTCCTGATCAAACGTGAGACTGATTGGCTTCTTTATTGGGGTTTAGAAGCAGAACTGCAGTGAACTGTCATTCCCATTTAGGATACACATAGAGCAGCCTTCCTGAGGACATATTACATAGTACAGTATATTACAGTCAAAGCCCAGACTTTCAGGCCTTAAATATCTAGCAGAGAAAAAGCTAGATTTCAAATTGTTTGTGGCCAAAAAGTATCAGGTCTTCTTGCGTGTTGTTTATTAAGCCAGGCACACACTAGAGCTCAAGAATTAAAAAATGCCCCAAAAAATCTAGTATCTCATTAATAATATTTATCTTTTTCTGGTAAAACTTACCATTGGACCCAAATTTGAACCATCATGAAATGAGGAGATATGGTCTCAGATGCTGAGTTTCAAAATGAAATACTCATTGACTAAGGCATGCCCACATAAAAACTGATTAGAACTGTTGCTCGGTACTATGCAGATGTCATGTTATAGAGCCCTATTTTAGCCTGGATATGTACTAAAATTGAAATACATATAAATGTATTTAAATTATGAATATATAGAGTATAAATAATATGTATAAATATAAATAAAGATGACATATTTATTTGTAATAAATAAATCAGAGAATTATTCATAATCATAGAATTTTGGAGAGCACCTATTGAGATCATCTGGTCCAAACTCCTGCTTAAGAGTAGTGTTTATACATAGTGTAAACAAATAAATGCTAATAGAATTATTGTGTCGAAAGAAAAGGCCATGCTGTATAAAGAACAGCATATTTTATAGTTTTTGCCTTTGAGATACAGCTGAATGAAGACTGGATTCAGGACTGGCAGCTCGTGGTTGCCACCCATGTTAAACTCCCCTTATAAAATTCAAATCATAGTAAAAACCAGTGGAGATCTATGATATAACTGTATGTAACTGATATAATTATGTCACTTTTTCATTTTGCTCTGATATAACCTCATTCACATCCAGCACACTTTGTAGCTCCAGCATCATGGAGACATTTGTTTGCACTCAAAGTATGTTGCTTCCTTCTGATTTTAACCTTCTGGTGCTACAAAGATTTTTTTCCTTCCTAGGTGCTGATATAAATACTCAAGCCAGTGATAATGCCTCTGCTCTTTATGAAGCCTGTAAAAATGGACACGTACCTGTTGTGGAGTTTCTTTTGTCCCAAGGGGCAGATGCTAACAAAGCCAATAAGGATGGCCTGTTACCTCTCCACATAGCAGCCAAAAAAGGGATCTGCGAGTAAGTTTTAGTTAATTTCTTAGTTTCATCTTTTAGACAAGAATCCAAAGTCCTTATGAAAAGGAGAATATAATGTCCCAGACCTAATTCTGAGCATTGCAAGCAAGGGAGCTGCCAGTTGAGAATGGGGCTTTCTACTTGCAGAGCTCAGGTTGGAAATTATAAACTGAAGAGTATGTTTGCAGGTTGGGATTTGATGGGTTACAATGGGATAAACAGGAATGTGGGGTGCAAGATCCCATTAACTTTGCCAAGATATCACCTATTACAGATAAATGACCTCTTGTATCTTGGAAGTGGATTAAAGTGAGCTCCACAAAATATACTTGAGATGGAACAAAAAAGCACTGTAGCGGGTGGTTAGTCCTCAATAGCTATTGCAACATAGTTTGCAACTATTTTCCTGCATGAGCCTACTGTCATTCTTCTGCACAAGAAGAACATGCTGCATTCATCTCTGATGCGTCCAGGTTTTATTAACAATAATTCAGATGCTGTCAGCGGGAAGTGGTTAAGTGAATCTCTAGGGCATTAGTGAGATTGTTGCTAGAATATGGTGTCCAGTTCTGGTATCCTCCCTTTCAGAAACCTTTCAGGAAATTGGAAAGGCTTCAGAAAAGAAGTACAAGAATTACTCACAGTCTGGAAAATATACTTTATTAGTGGGTGATTAAACGACACTTGAATGTAACAGACAAATGCATAGAATGATCCAGTGGTTTTTTTTCTGAAATGAAATGTGTTTGGGATAGAGCGGAGCACATTCTTTAAACAGTGAGAAAAGTAAATACTGGAAAAAATAACCAGGAATTGGGTAGATTTACTAGTCCTCTGAAGTAGAGGTGTTTATAGGAGGAGAAGCTCTACAACCTGTGACAAAGGTATTGATTTAGAAGATACTGTCTAGGGGTGAGATTGTTGCCATTGTCATGTAAATAGTGTTTACCTAGCTCTTTCAAGACCTGAGACATTGCAGCATGGTTCTGAGTCTGAACTTTGCGTTTACTTCTGACCCTAGGACAAGTTTTAGCTCCTGCCTTTAACCCCTCGCTGTTGGAAGGGGGAGTGGCCCACAGCTATTCTTGCAAAACAGTCACATCTTGCAGTGACAGACCCTTTTGGTGGCTTCAGTGGACTCTTCTGACTATCACAGTTACTGTCCTTTCAGCAGTTGTCAAAGGAGAGAGTATATCCAAGGGCAAAGCCTGTTTCTGGATGGTAAAGCTATCTTTGCAAACATCTACTGAAGCAGATTCTTACGTATTTCACAATGTCTGAGGAATGAGAGCTTTTGACAGCACTACACCTTCCCATAGTATCTTTTATCCCAGCATTTAGGTCTGCTTGGGAATCCCAGTCAAGCTTCTCAAATCACTCTGAGAGACCTGAGGATATTTGTTTTCTGTAGTTGGAGCAGGCCTGGTTCTTTGTGCAAGCTGTGTGTTCCCGGGCAGCCCAGTGTGAATTTATGTAATGGGTTTATATGCTTATGGCATGTACAGGAATACCCTGCATAGACTAATGCAGGCATGATTCAAAACTTTCTCCGAGGTTTGAGTTATGAAGACATTTTCTTGAAAATGAACACATTTTAGATGAGAAATGTGCCTGAGATAGAACCCAGCACCAGTTGCTCATTTTCAAAAGAGTTCATCTGAAAGTACAGCAAGTTGGTCTGAATCCAATTTGTATACAGAGTGTGGGCCAGCTCTCCGAATCTTTTCCTCCCTTCTATAGTTCCACACCCCGACCTGAAAAGAAATCTGCATGGAACTCCGCAACCTGAGTCCACCCCCATGTTACGAGAGAAAGGGCCTGATTCAGACATCACATCTATTATTCCCAACAACAAGCAGCTCAAGTAAGACCAAAACTCAGCCCAAACTCTTGAGTTCTTTCACTTGTAAGAGACTTAGCACAAATTTTTGTGCACAACTGCTGCAAACTAAGTGCAAAAGAAAGAAAAAAGAAAAAGATCTTCTTTTATAAATATTTATCTAAATGACAAAGCTTTAGCCCAATTGGCTGATCATTCTTAATTCCTTTGGTATTCAGTAAAATAACACCCTGCATGGTGACCTCTCTTTGTATTCCTGCAGATTTAATACGTAATTCTGCAGGAATTCCACACTTCAACTTTTTGCCAGAGCACGAAGTCTCCCTACCATCAAAAAGCCAAGAATGTGGTCCCAAGGCTCAACTGTGAACTCTTGTTGCTCGGTGTTTGTTTATTTTAAATGACACCTTGTCAATACTGACCTGAAATTCATAAGGGTCATCTCATCAGCTGTAGGATAACTGTGAGCGGTCATTTAACTCCTTCCCCCTTGGAACTCAGATGCTGAGAAGGGAAAATTTTGTGAAGTGTGGACAGATTTATTAAGCAAATGCAAGTCAATAAATTCTTGGCACCCGCTTACTAAGGATGCTCTGCCTCCACCTCCATATAATTCCTAACAAATCAAAATTATAGAAGTAGGTGTCAGGGATGAGAGGAAACTTGGCACTATTTTGAAACCATACATGAAGCTCAGCCCTGTGATAGACATGGGATGTGGTCTGGCTTGTCTGGCCTTGGCTACCTTCACTTGAGCTGCATTCTCCCTCTAGACAGACAGGAAAGACGGCAAAGGTGGAGGCACCATGTTACAGGACCAAACCACTTTGAAGGATGAGGAAGAGAGACAGGTTCAAGCTACAAAATTCAACTCTGATACAAATTTGATGCTTCCTGCTTTTCCTCCCAAAATAAATCTGGGGTACAGGGAGTGTACTGAGGTCTGGGACACTGCAAGCATTCAGATGCAGAGCTTCAGTGTGGCACCCCTGTGGTGAGGCTCAGGTCCCCCTTGCAGACAGAAATGACGTGGTGCCTCTTTAACTCAGATGTGGAGAGCTGGCTGAAGTACATATGCTGGAGGGAAAGAACAAACCAGACCTTTAAATCTTCAGAACAGTTGATCATGGGATGACTAATGCTGGCACTTGGCATGGCGTCCTTGCAGTGCTCTGGGCCCTTTCTGTTATTATGGCTCTTACAGAACATTTGCTAACAGTGGGAAGTTGCCAGCTCACCAGCACCCAAACCTCCTGCTCCCTGGTGAGCGTCACAGAACTGAAAGATTAGTGAGCCTGTCTGGAGAAAAAAAATCAAAAAATATACTTAATTTCCCAAGATATTTACATAATTTAAAAAGCCTTTTTGTTTAAAAATGAGACGTAGAAGTAACTTGGAGACATCAATAGTCCATCATGTAAATAGGAACACAATCCTGTAAAGTGTCATGCGTCTTCAACTCCCATTTCAGCTCCTGAGACCGTTGGAGTCTCAGGCTTTCACAGGATCATTCAGTGCATCACAAAGGTTTTCCCGAGACTAGCACTTAGATTTGGCTTAGTTCATTATGTAAATATGTGTTTGAGGGCCCAGTGCTGGGACCAGCCATTGCAGTCAAGCTGAAGATATGCAGCACTTTAAAGGAGACACACTGCATGGTGGGAAACTGAGATTTGGATGTTTGTGTGTTAGAAGAGCTGTTGACTGCCAAATAGAGGAATTTGCAGGGGAGGAAGAAGAGTACAAGAAGGAGTGCTTAGCTTGCTGGGTCCCACAAGTTCCTTTTTTAGATCTCCCTCTCTCCACAAGCATTATATAGGGAGCACGGGCATCTCCTGAGGCAGTAGGCAGACTCGGGTTGGATGGTGCTTAGTTTCTTTCTGGAAGTAGCTTAAGGTGACTCATCTGTATTTACAGAATCAACCTAGTGCCTTGGCTAAACCACCCAACTTCATGAGCAGGAAATAAGGGTTTAACCCATGGGGCTGGCCATGCATCTCCAATCATACCTATGGAGACATACAAATTATCATGAATTTGTGACTGTGGGGCTCCTGTACATCATATATTTGAAGCTCACATACATAATGAGAACAGCTTGAGTTATGTTGCTGTGTTTAGGGCCACAGCACATTTTCCGATAGCAATCCCTGATTACTGGGGTTTAGGACTTGGCTGTACATTTTTTTCTCTCTGGGCTAAAGCATAGAAACCAGACTGGAAAACATTTTTATTTCTTTTCCTTCCTTTTCTTAACTGTCTTTTTGGCTCCTCATTATCTGGGATGAACATTGATAGCGCCACGGATTTGCCACAGCCAAAAGCCACACAGTGAGGGCCTCCAGGATGAGGATCAATCCAGGCTAACAATAGGAAAGCAAATATGTAGTTTATCCTAGCTCAGTCGTACAGAAGAAGGTTGGGTTTCACCTCCTTTCTGGTCTCAAGCCTCTAGCTGTGGCTGTGACCCAGGAGGCACACTAATGCCTTGTGTTGGTGTCCTTCTCTGCTGAGCGATAAAGCAATCCCAATGAAGGTGGGGAGACACAGCCTCTCTGCTGGCACCTCAGGCCAGAGGCTGTGTGCCCGTTCCTTCAGTCCTATGCACAGCACAGTGATGGAGGTGGAGAATGACTGGGAGATCCTGGCTGGGTGTCTGCCCTTTGGGCTGTGACACCTAGGAGAGTTACAACAGGATGTGTAGGTAAGGTGCCAGCACATCTCTTCTGTTGTAACTGCCCCTGCAGCTTCCACTACCTCATAGAAACTGGTTGATAATTTCAAAAAAACCCTGGTCCTCCAGGAAAGAGGGGGTCACGCAACTCACATTCTTGGCAAGGTAGGAGCACAAGGACTTGTTGACAGTTTTCAAGTTCACACCCTGGTTTCTCTCAGAGAGAGTTGTTCCTGTGCTCAAGTTAGCAGGCTCTCTCTTAAGGTTACAACCACACATCTATGATTTGCTGTGTGGCTGTAGATCCCCTAGATGCCTTAGAGCTCACTGCTGTTCACTGACTCTCCACCGGGCAGGATTGTCTCCATGTTGATCCCTGTGACCAGCCGCACCCGTGTCAAGCGCAGTGGCATCAGCCCCCTGCACTTAGCGGCCGAACGCAACAATGATGACATCTTGGAAGAGCTGATCGATGCTGGCTACGATGTCAACACCGCCCTTTCCAATGAACGGTCCTGCCTTTATGAGGACAGACGCACCACCCCGCTCTATTTTGCTGTTTTTAACAACAACATCTACGCCACGGAACTCCTGCTGCAAGCAGGAGCCAACCCCAATGTTGATCTCATCAACCCATTACTCATCTCTATCCGACACGGCTGCCTGAAGACCATGAAGCTGCTCCTTGACCACGGAGCAAACATTGATGCCTATATATCAAGCCATCCCACTGCATTTCCGGCTACCATCATGTTTTCGATGAAGTACCTTTCTGTGCTGAAGTATCTCCTCGATCTGGGCTGTGATGCAGGTTCCTGTTTTGAGTGTCGGTATGGAAATGGCCCACACCCTGCATTAAATTACAGACGGGACACACTTAATGATCCTCAGCTGGCCAAAGGGCCAACCGTAGTACAGGTAAGCACTGCTTAGTTTACCTACAGCACTTCTGGGGACTTCTCCTACCCATGCATCTTGACAGCTTTAATGTATTTTTCCTCCCAGCTTTCCTGTGAGAGAAGATGCCTTTCTTCCTACTTTATTTACAGAAAAAAAGGCTCAACAAGAGTCTGTGAATGTTACGTGTCCATGTTCAATGACAGCAGGAGGGTAGGCAAATGCCGCTGTGGCCCTAGGTTGAATTTGCAGTGAATTGCAGCCATCTTAACAAACTTGCTGTCAGATCCACAATATTCTTTTCCTCTGGACCTGGGGTGCCAGGAGTGAAGCATGTCTTCTTGACAGGCAGTGTCACATGGGCGGTAGCATACGGATGGTAGCACATGGGCAGTAGAAACCTGCTTGGTTTATTTGCTCTGTAAGATTTGTTTTGTCTGATAGGGAATCTAAGCTCCCAGTTAAACTAAAATTGTCTAGTGCTTCACTTTATAATGGTAAACTAATGAATGTAAATAGTTGCAATTTCCAAGTCTACTGGATAAGCAGCCCTGGAGAGGGGCTTCAACATGCAACACAACAAAGAAATCTCGGCACGGAAGTCTTTCTATTTTGCAAAGAATCAGGAAAGAAATAAATCAGCTTCTACCTAGTTTAAGTGTAGATTTGAGGGATTCAGAAGAAAGTATCATTTAGTCCAAAGAGATGGTCACCAAACACCCCCTTCACAGTGGAAAGAATAAAGAAAATCATCAAAAGATCCTAGGAAATTTTTACCTTTCTATCAGTCCTGTCTTCCAAAAGACTTTACTCTCCAGTAACATGTCTGGGAAAAAAACAAACAGAAAGAAATCTTAGAAAGAAGATTGTAAGAGTCCATCAAAATAATCTCTTATCCCAAATAGAGCTGTCTTGTTATTGAGAGCAAAATTACTCCAGGACACCACATTTTTGTCAAAGAAAGATTAGAAAACGTTATATCATCTCTAGTTCTTGAACTATGATATGGTAGCACGTAGAGTGAACAGAGGGCTGGAATACCAAGGCAAGGGGAGAGAGTTTGTCTGTAACCCTCTATGATATTCTAGCCACTCAAAAACAGTTCAGTCTTCACCTATTTAAGCACAATGTTTCCCTCTGGATCTCACCTAAAGCTAGTGTTAGTGCCTAACAAAATATTAGGTCACTCAGAGAGAGTCATTGCCTCAAAGGTCAAACCACACGAGGCAGAGGTAGCAAAAGCTGTGTAAAATTTTATCTGTGCCTAGAAAGAGATCTGTGAGGATCAAATGCATACAGAGAAAAAGCAATCTTTTCCCTTCGATGTTATTTTAAATTTGCTTCTTAGTGCTGAGAATTTGGCTAACAAAAGTACGGCTTGTATGTATGGTGCAGCTTCATGCTACAGTTGTGATATGGGTTGTATTCCGAAATACAGAGGCTCCTATGAAACTACAGCCATCTCCACACAAAATATGTGCATTTTTCATTTTCTCGTATAAGATTACATACGGAAAATAAATCTGAATGATTAGTCTTTATACAATAAAGTGAAGTGGAAGTGGATTTGAAAAATGCGTAACTGTATATCATTACTGCTGCTACTAAATTAATGTGTCCTGGAGAAAGTGAATGCAGAAAAATGGTTGTTGTCTGACTCCACGTTTCCAGAATTTCAGTGTCAAACCCGTGAAGGTGGGGAGCGCAGGATCCTCCTGCCACGAGAGGGCATTCAGGGGCCTGCCGAGGCCGCAGGCAGAGTACGTCCCAGGCCCAGAGTCACCCTGTCCCTGAGTCAATCCCATTGCCTCTTGTGGCAGGTTTGCATTATTTTGCTGTGCTTCTTTTCCTGCAACAAGTTTTGGAACATTTTTATTCCAGAAAACTGTTTTATAGGTTGAACTTGTGAATAGGGAAGAGAGAAAAAGGCAGGCAAGGTCTCTGGCAGAGACAAGGAGAGCAGTAAAATCCAGCGTTTTACTGCCCTACGCACGTGTCCTCATTTTCACTCTGGCAAAGTGACGTTACTGCTTGGAGATGGTAGTGCAGATCCCCGGTTTGCACATCCTATAGGTAACTGCATGGCAATTGCATATACACTGGAGAATGACAACCAGATATACTAAACTGAACTTCCCGTAAGAGGTCTGGGTTGGAAGCTGTGCATTGTCTGCTGAGATTCTCCCAACATTACTGTGTCTAATTCTCCTGGGAAACATTACATGGTGATGGTCAACGAAAAAAAAACTCAGAAGAGTAGTAAACACCTCTGTGAATGCTCTGACCTTGAATAAAATGACCTTATAATTTTCTTCAACTTTCTTCTTTCCTAGATAAGCTAATGTAATTTTTATTTCTAAATAACACTGTCCACACAAGAGTTTAATGCATTTTGAGTTAGGGCTCATGCACGTATAATCAAATGTGGTCTAGTTACAGGTGCTGAAAGTGAAAGAGGTTTAAGCTGGTGCATTTTCTTTCCTGTTTGGGGTGGGCTTGGAGGGTGCCTGCAGTCAGTCTCAGTGACTCAGCTGCTGGATGGCACTTCAGCCACCATTATTCAATTGGGTTCAGCCACATGCCTGAGTTCTTATCCACACAGCGTGATTTAATTCATCTTAAATTTTCTGACTGTTCACATGCAGGTAAGTCCACAGATATCTTCATCATATGCAGTGCCCTAACAGAGACAGATGAAGCTGTCTGGTATCATACACACATTTAGATGAAAGTGGGAAGAGAAGTCACTACTTTTTTGAAATAAGACTGCTTAAAGTCAGGTCTTTAAGTCTGTTCTTCAGCATCTCCATAAGCAGCCTTCCATGCGATGGCTCTGAATACTCTGCAGCTCACACTGGGGGCAACAGAAGGTTTGCCTGATCCAGGACTGTGTAAGGAAGATACTTCTGCTCTGTATTAGGCCTAGCGTAGTTCTCCCACGGGCGCGTAAAACTGCCTGGGATTCATCTCTGCAGAGATTTCTCCAGACTTGTTTCTAGTGAGATGTTTGGTCCCCAGAAGCTGCAGATACCAGTGGATTCACTAGAAGTAAGAGGTGCTGTGTTCTGCTGAATCTCTCTTTCCCTAAGCCTCCTTTCTACACAGCTGCTCCACAGAGCCCCTTCCAAGAAGGGAAAGGGACCCAGGACACTGGGTCACAGCACCCTGGGCTGCATGGATCTTTCCACAGCTCCTTTGCTAGCTTGGAGCAAAGCTGTGAGCACTTCTCTGCCCTCCCATTTCTGTGGAAGTAGGGCCTTTGGACCCTGTAAACAATTCAGCATCCTCTGCTGGGAACCCACCAGGGTCATGGGTACTCCTGCAGCTGTAAAGAGGGGATTCTGCCCTCAACTGCAAAAAAAGAGGCTTTAGTTGAAGTTTTCTGGGGGAAACTGGTAATTGCTCTCACAGCTGGTAGAAGCGTGGGACATCTGACGCAGTCGGGGCTGTTGCTATTGTTGCAGTTTCCACGGGTGCGTTCATGTCCCACCGATTGTAATCAGTCTGTTTTTCCTTGAAGTTTTGTGAAATGGTGTCTACTCCAGAGATGAGTCGCTGGGCTGGGCCGATCATCGATGTTCTCCTGGATTATGTGGGTAACGTGCAGCTCTGTTCCCGGCTCAAGGAGCACATTGACAGCTATGAGGACTGGGCTGTCATTAAAGAAAAAGCAGGTATGGTCACCCAGCAGACAATCTGGCACAAATAGTCGTACTATTGGATTCAAAACCTCAGTCATCATCTCCTCTCAGTATTCATCCTTTGAACTTGATATGATTTTCCTACTGAGACTGAATTAGATTTCAGACCAGGTATGAGGCACTAGAAATTGCTGGGGTGTCATCAACTCTGTGACTTTGAATGTACAGCAGCTGTGGATCTGACCTACTGAGAATGAGCCTTGCCAGTGTAGAAAGACCCATTCGACTGCACCTGAGATCAGGGCAGGCGGGCAGCGTGACCACCTCCACAGCAGCCCAGCAGGCACCAGTGGCCTTTGAAGCCTTTACTAATATACTGCTTTCCTAAACATCCTTTCCCTCAGGATCCAAAGTCTTTCATAGACATTATCAGAATTAGTTTTCTGGCACCAAGACAAATTTTGTACATATTACATTTATTTTCAGTGCAAAGACTGAGTACTGTGAAGCAGCTTAACTCCTCCTAGAAAGCTCAGGCTGAGATGGGATACAGCACCCTGTCCTCCAGCCCTGCTTCCTTCCCTATGTCATGCCTCAGAATAGATAAGCTGCCACCAATGCCAGATGCATCATCCCTCCATTACAGAAAAAAAACCTTTTTTCATTCCTCCTTCTTCCATTTTCCTTCTGCCACTGCCCTGGCCAAGTCGAGCTGTCCCTCTGAAGCTTAAACCTGTTCTGCTCATGTTTCTGACCCGCTTGTCTTTCAGAGCCGCCACGACCTCTTTCCCATCTTTGCCGTGTCAAGGTACGAAGCCTGGTTGGAAGAAACCGCATTAAACTGCTTGACACCTTGCCCCTCCCGGACAGACTGATTCGATACTTACAGCACGATTACTCACAGTGACCTCAGGGACACGGACATGCAGCGGCTTCCCAGCATGGCACGCAGCGTTGTTGGCATGGCAAGGGCGCACACCGTGCCCATGGGGAGGAATTGCTGCTGGCTTGGCCGAACACCCTCTCAGAGAAATATGCTTCTGAAGCATGAGTGAGGAGAAAATGGAGGAAGCAGAGAGCTAAACATAGGACTGTTGTTAGGCTTTCCAAGAGAGAACACATATGATTCACCTCCAAGCTTGGTCTGCAAAGAACGAGAAATGAAAGGCAATGCTGAAAAATGAACAGTGCTGAAGCAAAGTATCAGTGAGGAATTCAAAGGTGTCCTGGGGCTGTGGTGGTGCTTAGCGTCCTTGCTGTGATCACAATTCAGAAATTATCAGGAGTCAACATATTTGGGAAAACAATCACATTTCCTTCACTGACTGAGATTTTTATTTTAGTTTCTATTCTGCTTTTTGGATTTCTGCTAAGTGTGCTGGTTGCTAATTTCTGATAACTTGACACCATCTTGCTAACAATTATTCTTTCATTTGTTGGACATTTCTTATTGACTACTTGATTTCTGAACATTCAAAGCTCAGAAGTTTTTAGTAGACTAAAATCCAGAAACACTGATTCCTTCAAAATTCAAGGGAAGGTTTATTTTACAAGGATGTAAGAATTGTAGTTGCACATAGTAAATACAGTTCATGTTGTATTATGTTTGCAGTAAGAAGTAGGTGGAAATCTGCTAGAGAGAATTTCCTACAGTGGGGATTTAAAAGCAAATCTGAGCTTTTTCTTTTTTTTTGGTGTAAATTAGTAGTAGGTGCACTGTAACCAGTGTAACCAGTAGCTTTACTCTGTCATGAAGCTGGTGTCAGAACAGAATAAAACCCTAGACGAGCATGAACAGAAAGTGATGTGGAGGAGAGAAGCAAGGTACATAGGGAGAGGCAACACTACTAAACCAACTTTATCTGTTACTCCACTAGAAGATCTCATCCCTAAAAAACTCAGCCTCTCTTACCTCTTTGGACCTCTGTGGCTATAACAATACCACCACTGGAAGAAAAGAGAGATTAAGTCAAAATTAGAAAAGTGGGACTTTGAGATTTATGAAAAAAAAATACCCAGAATTAGGCTTCCAAATCCTTATTCAGGTGCCTAAACAATGCCAAGTTTCTTGCACCAGGTGCAGTTCCACTTAAGCCAATGGGACCACTTTTGGTGTCAGATGTTACTGAGGCAGAATAAAAGTCTTAGGATTTAGCCCTGAATTTCCTGCCTTTGGAAGTTTAAAGTGTCTGTTAGCTCCTTTTGACACTGATGAAAGTTATTATCTCAGCTTATTTGAAAATTAGGTCACCTATTTACAGCTCAGATCCACAACTGATTTATGGCAGCTTAACAAGTTACCATCTATCAGCTGAACTGCTATAATTGTCCGTGAAATTCTTTTATTGAAGTTTTTAACAAGTCACATTCCCTCACAGCTGGGGAGGCTGAGGAGCCCACGAAGGGTTGTTGGCAGTGACTACAGATCAGTTGACAGGTATGACTTGCTGAACTGCTGATTTGATGAGTGCTTCATTCCTGACTAGGCACCTAAGGAAGGATGGAAGAGCCTAAATTTGGAACCACGTCTTTGCAGATCTTATTCTAGAAGCACACTTATTCTTACCTTAGATGACAAAGGAGCTGTGCGCCATGGTTTGTTTGGATTCCCCACCAGAGACCTTGCAGATCTGGTTTTGTTTATGGCCTGCATACCATCCATGGAATCAGGTAGAAATGTAACCAGGGAAAATGCATTGCACCAAGTTTGATTTGTGTGGAGTTTTATACCTTAACACAGGACTAAAAGTGTGTTGCACACATAGAAGTCTGGGCACAGAAGTTCAGATTCTGTGATGTTTTTGTGTGAGATGTGTTCAGCACTTGTGGCACAGGATATGAGCGGAAGAATTGGTTACAGCTACGGGCATTCTGTCCACAGCTGTCTACTTGCCAAATGCAAAAGAAGTTGAAAAACCAACAGTTTCAATTCACACTGAACAGTGATCTTCTTGCAAAGCTTTGGAAAATCAGGTGAGATTCCTCCACTGCCAAAATTTTGCCCAGTGACTTCCATTACTACCAGTTTAGGTTCTATCCCCTTGTCTCCTGCAGTGTGAACAGGGAATTGCTTCAGGTTAAAAAAATACTGAGTGGAGGGAAAGGGATGGGGAACAGGAAATATTTAGACCAGCCTTGCCAATGAAGAAGGCCTTGCATCAGTAAGCAATAGCTTGAGAGGTAGAAAATCACCTGTGAAGTTTGTGCATCTCACTTTATGGGGCTGAGAAGTGAAGGTCTGGGTTTTACCCACACTGATATAAATCAGAAGAAAATTCCTTGAAATTAAATGAGTGTAACAGAGTTATAGAAGGTGATGGATACAGAAGTGGTTTGGTGGAGACCATTTACTTAAGCCCTTGTTCAGCGTGCAATGATAGCTCCAGGGACTGCTGGCTGATAGAAGGATTCACAATCACCAACTGCATGTATAACCACAGGGGTGGGATTTCATAAGCGATCCCAAACTGGGAATTTCCCCTGAGCTAACATCATTACTTACGCAAGTGTCTCGTGAGTTGCAATTTCTTTTTATGTCCTTGGAGAAGTTGAAACTTGGTTTGAGTGGAGCAAATATGGAAAGTTTATTTCTTCTTTCAAGCAAGAGACCTTCATCTCTATGGGGAGACCCTTGTCCTCGTTGCTCTCAACCACCTGTCCTGAGCAGGAGAGTCACTGAGCTGGAGAGCACTGGTCTGATGGGAACATACCGCAACTGTGGGAAGGAGAAGGGCACACTGTGCACAGAAACTGAGGAGAACAGTCTGTTAGACAGTGAAGCTGGTAATTACAATGTTATTAACTCCTTTCTGCTTGATCCTCACAGCAAATCCTCACACACTCAGTTTACATTTATTTGCACTGAAATGGAGCCTGCTACCTCTCCCCTCCAGTCATTGACACAATATTTTGTGCACAATACTGCATCTGTACAAATTCAATGTGCGTTTAATGCACACATCTAGAAGCTACTGTGAAAAGACAAATAGCCCCAAACTCAAACACACCAGGCTTTGTAGGCAGATCAGTAGTTCTAGTGCAAGGTAAAGTGACTTGTTTTTACCGAGTGTGATAGATTGACTCCTTCAGAGATGATGACTTTATGTGAAATGTTCTCAGAATATTTCATGACCAGATTACTGTACATTGTTTTTGTTTTACTGCAACATGTGCAGTTCACTTGATGTTCTTGTGCACTTTTTTGATTTTTTTAATTTCATTTTGTATGAAAGCTTTTTCATTTACCTCTCCCTTCCCACTATTTATAAAAACTATTGTGGTTTTAACAGTTGAAATTTGCATTGTTGTAGTAAATAGGAGCTCTCAAATGTTACGTTTCCATCTTTCAAACAAAGTATGAATAAACAAGTAGATTCTGAAGGGCTATCAGCTGTCCTGAATAGCAATATTGAACAACCAAACACAAAAAAAGCCAGGAAAAGTCTGAATCGATCCAAGCTTGAACAACTAATAATGTTGATGTTAATCTTAGGGGTGAGAGAACAGTAAGTATTGCTAGAGAGAAGGCAGAGTTTTTATTCTTTGCAAAACTTTTGGAAAGTCTCACACATCCCCGTTCAGTGATTTTTGAATATACTTAACAGTTGTCTTCTGTTCATTTGCGTTTTACTTCATTGCTGCTCCAGTTCAGGGCCCCAGCAAGGGCCACCGCCTGCCTTGGGCTGCGAAGGGAAGTTCCATGTTGCAAAGGATTTGAAGGATTTTTAAAAGTAATGTCAGTTTAAATCTGAGAGTAAATGTGTAAGTATTTGTGTGTCAGGGGTCATTTGGAACAGTCTGGTTCAATCCTTCATCGTAACTTAAAAACATGCTATTCTACTACATGGAAAATGTACAGCAATATACATTCAAATCAGAAAAACAAGAAAAAGAAAACAAAGAATTTAATATCCAAAAGGCAGAAACTTGGTTTAAACGCTCTTCTTCCTCTGGATTTTTTCAGAAATAAAAATTCTACAGAGGCTGTTCTCTTTGCCAAGTATTTTAATTTTGAGAGAAATCAATATTCTGGTGTGATACGCAGCATTTTCCCTTCTCAACTCAAGCAAGAACACTTGTCCACAGCAATCACTGTGGACCTCTGGTTTGTTCCATGGGCTGCTCTGGTCACCCAGGTGGAAATCCAGACCGATGTCAAGCAGGTTGCTCTGCACTAGCTGCACTGAGACAGAGTTCAGCACCTGGCTTCATCTGGATTACAACAGTGACACAGAGCTATTGGTGTGAGAAGGCACCCCTTTTTCCATGTAAAAAATTCCTTGCTTAAAGCTCTGCAAATAAAGAGCCATAGTTCTCCTCCCATTACCTTAAACAGAGGTGCTGTCTCTGTTTTCTGTTAGAGTGTGCTTGTGGAGAGGGACAGTCTCCTCATGGATTTTTTTTTTCCAAAAAGACAAAAAAGGAAAGACATCTAATTATATTCATACTTTCATTTCAAGATCAAGAGCTAACCTGGTCACTTTAAACCTTAGATCAGCTATTCACCACCTTGCACCTTGCATGTATGTGCTCCCAAAGGTATTTCCTTCTCTGTCTCCTACAGGAATAGTCTATACAGGCTTTATAGATATATTAAATGCTGGTAGCAGGGAGAAAACAATGAAAGCCTTCTCTGTTTCTACGTTTGGTCTGCTGGACTGTTGCAGCCATTGTATCCATAAAAGTAAACACTGGTGGGATATACTGTGAGGTTTGGGGAGAGAATGAGCTATTTTTAGCCTGAGAGTAGGTCATATCCTAATGAAAGTTGCAACGGTGTTATATAACACCACGACCCATCAGAAGATCCAAAATGATACTCTACAGTTCCTTAAGAAGATATTTTTTTCACGACTGCAATGCTGTCGAAAGAAGTTTTGCCTGTTTTTCCCCTTATGGAGATACCAAGAGTCGTAGGGAGCTACACCAGCCAGAGACCACGCCGATCATGGCCACTTTTGATTGAGTCCTGGGGAAAGGTCCCCTTAGCTTCAGTGAGAGCAGGTTCAGGCCCTGGGAGATCACAGATGTCCATTCTCCAGCACTTTTTCCCTCCATAATGCACTTCTCTTGACCTCAGTGATTTACTCCAGTGTAACTGAATAGATACATAGGCCTGCAGTATAAAACATTTCAGATTTCACGTTCTGTGCCTTAGCACAACTTTCTCCATGGGTTTAAGAGAAATCTAACTTTAAAAAATCCCCTATTAACTTTTCTAATGCCAATTTGTTGAAATGATTGCGAAAATACTGGGAAAATCATTTGCAGCCAGGTCTTGTGATAGCATCTTAAAATGAGGCAAAATAAAAGATGTCTGTGAGCCAGAAACCAAGGCAGGCTATTCTATACACCTTTTTTCTTCTATGCATTTTATGGTTTTGTATTCAACTAATTATAAAATTTCTCATTTGTTCTGTTGATGCAGAACAATTTCTGATGTGGAATTTCACCCTGCTTCTGTTTGCACCAGCTTAACACTAGGTGATTTCCCAGCCCCAGAAGAATTAATTTTGATTTGCATCACTCTGAATAGGCAGAGATTTCAGCCCTCATAACTACCCACCAGTGGCAAGTCAAACCTGTGTCTAGCTGGTGGGGCAAACATGAACAGACCGCACTTGCAGAATCACCAAAATAAAATTACCTCCTTTCTTCCCTTAATTTTTTCTTTTAATTATCTCAGTATTTACATCAAGAAGAGCTTAAATCAATTCACAAGAATGGTTTCTACATTAAATACTGTCCTTCCAGTCTCTTGCACGCAAAAGGAAGTGACCTGAATATCTTGACTTCTCAGGAATTACTTTAAAGTACAAAAACTCTTTGAATGGGTCTAATTCATTCCATTTCGCTGCTGCTGCTGCAGGGCAACCTCGGAAAGATGTTCCCACATGGAGGAGGTCTCCTAGGTGTTACAAGTGCAGCTATGAATGGCCTGCAGCCCCGCTCGCCGCGGCTTAGACAATGCCCGTCGATGAAAGAGCCCCGGTTTGCCTCACGCTCCATGCCACCAGCTTCGTAAGGCTTATTCCCAATTTACACCCGTATACTGAGAGGAGAGTGGAGCCCGAGCAGCTGCCCAACAGTTACTAATTCGCTCCAGCCCGCTCACAAGGAAGAGGGTGCGACTGCCGGCCTCCCACCTCACCGCCCCACGCCGCCGGCAGCTCGCGCCCAGTGCCCGAGCAGGCACCTCCATGCTCTCTCAGGAGCGACCTGAGACCCACCATGGCTAAAGATAGCCAAAAACATTGAAGATCGGCGGGGGGACGGCGGGCTTGGTGGGGATGGGTTTCAAAACCATGGGCCTGTAGAGTTTCTGCCCCGCGCCATCGGCCTCCTTGCAGAAGTGTGGCACCTCCGCCGGCAGCGTGGCCGCACTCTTCCTCCACAGCCCCAGCCCCGGGAAGGGCGACGGGGGCAGCGCGCCTGGGGGCTGGTACACCCCCGGCCCGGGGCAGGGGAAGGGGCAGCAGGTCCAGGCACCCGCACGGCCCGAGAGGACCCCGGCAGGGTCCTTCTCCCCGGCGTGCGGGGCAGGCTCAGGGGGGCTTTCTGGGCCGGCAGCGTCTGAGCTCCGTTTGCTTTTCTTCCCCTCGTAGACGGGAGGGTCTCTGGGGGCCAGGAGCCCCTCGGGGCCGGCAGGAAAGGCCCTGGCTGGCAGGCTCTGGGCCGGCCGCGGCTCTTCCCAGAAGGATGCGGGGAGCTGTCGCTTCCTCATGGGCACCTGGTCTGGCCTGGCAGCCTTGGGGTTTTGCTCTGGTGAAACCCGTTCCCCGGTGAGGCTCTCCTCCACCTTGGCTGTCTGCAGCACCGTCTCAGTGGCAGCCCCACCATGCCGACTGGGGTCAGGTGCCTCGGGCTGGGGGCCACGGCCCCGGTCCTCTGCCCCCCTGCGCCAGCCACACTCAGGGGGTTTGCTGGGGTGGCATCGAGGGATCCGCGAGTACTTCTGAGAAAACCGCTTGAGCTGCTTCTGCAAGTATTTTCTGTGGTCAACCGACCGGCGACAAGGGGCCGATTTATCCAGAGCTGCTTTGATGTCGCTGGAGGCCAGGTTGACAAAGTTCAGCAGGGTTTTTACCTCGCTGTCCGATGCCATCTCACTGGATGCGCCGTGCAGAATTTCCCATGAAAATTTTATATCCGCCTTCGGACAAACCTCGGCAAACCTGCGAAACACGACGGGCAGACTTAAGAGCGGGAAGCCTGGGTTCAAATAGCACCAAGCAGATGGAGGGAGGGTGGGGGGACATGTCAATCTTCTCAGCAACGCAAACAAGTTGTCCGTCAGCTCACCTCCATGCTGGCAAACTCCCGACGGAGCCGCCGCGCGCCCGCTGCCCACCGCCCCGCACCGCTGCCCCGGCACGCACCGGCACGGGAACCGGTTCGCGAACGCCGGCCAGCCCGGCCTCTAATCTCATTAGCGCTTAGGTGGAAAGAAGCCGGGGCGGCTGCTCCCGACTCTCTGCAAGGCAGCGCGGACACTCACCCGGCGCGCGGCGGCTTTCTCGCCGGTGCTGGCGGCTGCGGCGTCGCGGCGGAGAAGAGCCCCTTCCCCGCTAATCTCGTTAGGCAGGTTACACACCGCCAACCTCAGCGGAGGCAGCCGGGGCCCGCCAGTGTTTGGATGCAGTTTAGCAAGCACTTGAGCAAGCTGAATGAATATCGACTCCGGCGAGTTCGGGGCTCTCCCAGGCCAATCAGAAGCCACTTTGCCAAATACAAAGCATCCCAATCAGGCATCAGCCTCCCCTCCTCGCATTCTTTGCCATCACAAATTGTCGCCATGGGGACAGCCACAGAAAGACAGCTAATAAATACAATCATTTCCCCCCAATTTCTACCATTCTCCCCTATTGTCTTCACTCCTACCAAGGCCTTTCTTTTTAAAAATGACCAAATCTGAAGCAAAAATGCTGAGGATGAGTTAGGAAAGTTAGGCACCCTTTTCTCCACACTCCCCAAAGCTGTCTGGGGGCTGATACTAACCATGCTTCATTGGCACAGGACAATGTAATACAGGGGACCGGGCTAGCCTACTTTTAACCATTCCCCATCAGAGCCTGTTTTTTGTTTTTTTTTTTAAGGGGAGGATGATGTCAGAAAAAGGTAGGAAAGGAACAAATCTCTAAAGAGATGTGCAGATATCCATGGAAAGGGAGCTTGAGCGCTCAAGAATCTTGTCTTTATGTTTGCCCCCTCAATTGAGTTACACAAAAGCTGAATTACCCATTCAAACTACCCGGACAAAAGGATGGAGTTGGATAGTACTCTTGCATCTGTAGTCAAACAGTTAGAGACTTAAATCGAGTCGTCATGATGGAGAAAGAGTTAGACAAAGCCCATAGAATTGCCATCAGCAAACATTTTCCTGTGTCATATTAGTGGGTCTCCATGACTCCCCCTGGCCTGGGGACAATAGCACAAGTTTGCACACTCGACTACTGTCACCCTGCCAACGCTGGCAAGGAGCAGAAACAGGACAATCCTTTAAGGGGAAAGCATGCCCGCTGCAGGGAAGGTAAGAAGAGAGGGAAGAAAAGGCGTGTGAAATGCTAATTGAGCTGCTTCCTTTACTGATCCAGAGTTATGCGAGCCCTCCGCCTTCTCACAGGCTTGTCCTTAAGGGGTGGCAATAACTCAATAGCAGGGTAAAACCGGGAGCTGGAGGAAGAGGTGAGCAGAAGGGTTGCCTTCAGCACACACCAGACACACAGATGACAGACCAGCCCAGGACCTGCGGCCTCCCGCGGCCAGAGCAGCACTGCTCCCGCTCTCCAGCCTTCAGTGCCCTGGGGTTGGGAAGAGAGGAGAGGGAGGCACACCACGTGCGCCCACCATCAGGGAGATGCTGCCAGCTCTGGACCAAACCCACGCATGCTTTGCTGAATGCAGGGACTGAAGTCCAAGCCCTTTTGCAAGTACAATCTAACTCACGGATGTGAGGTGTCAAAGGCCTCAGTGCTGAGGGTTGAAAACAGCTACATTTTACATTTATTTTATTGTATTTCTATTAGTCTCATTTTCCTCGGAGAAGGACAAATCCATACTGGGCCACCATACCAAACTCTGGGCAGAGGCCTCAGGGACGACTGTTCAGTTTCCCCGTACTGGTGCGCTCAGTGCTGCCATCCCTATTCGCATTGTTTCTCCCAGTCTGGCCGGAGCCACACGTGTCAGTGCCCCAGCTCAGGTGTTTCAGGTCTAGGGAGACCCTGGGGCCGCAGAAGGTGCTACAGAGCCTTTGGCACCGCAGTGAGCTGTAACACGGTGGTTGATTTGCCACCGCAGATGTGCCTCTGTCTTCTCCATTTCTATTTCAAAGCAGTTCACTCCCAGGGACACCTGGGGCAGCTAGCCCTGCCTGCAGCCTCTATCATCTGCCTCACACCAGCATGGAAATCTCTGCACCGTCTTCTCCATTCGGCTCATTGAGGACGAGGGGACACAGACAATTTCCAGTCACCTGCCTGAGGATCTGTTTCGGGATGTGCTAGCCAAGGCCTGGCCTCCCTGTGACCCAACACAGTTCATTCTGTGCAGCTGAGGCTGCAGGGAGAGATTTTGTCTAGCTCACTGAAAGACATGCATACTAAGGGATCACATCTCTGTTCGCAGGAATCAGGTGCCTCCTGTGCTTGAGCATTTGAAGCCAACCTGGACACCAGTTGCACAGTGCAGTCTCTTAATAGATTTAGTTGGTTGCCCAAGGGTGTGAGAGGGAGAGACAGAGAAACACAGGACAAGTGCCTGGAAAGCAAAGAATTGTCTCAAGATGTTAATGAACTGTGTCCTCAGAGGCCTGGGAAACTCATGCCACGTATTGTGAGACCCTATATCCAATCATAGTGCTCGAGACCACTGGGCTGTTCTCTGAGTCTGAGGGTTAGTGGGCCAGTCAGATTGAGGAGGGTCAAAATGGCCTGCCTGCTTACTGGAAGATGAGGGAAACCCCACAACCCTCCAGCACAGCCACTGCAGCAGCCCTCTCCAAGCCCCCAGACTCCAGCCGTGCCCATCCCCTCCTGGAGGGACTCTTGCCCAGGATGCGGCTCCTTGGGCAACACATGGCAGGGGTGGAGGGGCTCCCCGTGCCCCACTGCTCTCGCTGCTCCAGCATCCCGTTCCCCTGCAGCTGGGTAACGGTGGGGAGCCAGACGGGAATGAAGCGGCGAGAGGGATTTAAAAACCAGAGCAACCCACCCTTTCAAGGTCAGACTCAGGTTGAGCTGCACAGGGTTTTCTCTAAGACGCCACCGGAGCCCTTTTGTTCCTCGCTGCTCTCACCATGTTCATCCCAATGTACATGTGAAAGGAACAATTAACAATAGGGCACTCCTCTCCAAGGATCCAATGCACTTTGAAGTGTCCACCAACCAAAGGCTCAAGAATGATACATCATTTTCCACTGTGAACATGTCAAACTAGTACAGCAATTGAAAAAATGTCTCCACATGCCTTCCCAGCATGCAGACAGGGACCAGCTGGAGAGCCACTTCATATCCGACGTGTCACCCCTTGACAGCTGTCTTCTTGGGAATTTTTGGTATGTAAAGTTTTCTAACTCCTTTTTTTAAGCAAAGCACAAGAATAAATCCATTCACTTCAAAGTTGCAGCCGGGTCTCTCCTAAACTTCCAGTATTTCCTTCAAGACTGAATAAAGGAGAGAGAGAAAAAAAGATTTTCTTACACAAAAATACCTGTGAAGTGTTTTTAAACTGTCACTCATTGTAAATGATGCCAACCTTCAGCCACTTCTACACCAAAACCTTCCACAGCCTATTTCCAGGCTGGGGGGCCCATTCAGCAAAGGTATTCTAGCATCAGGCTGGCCTGGACCATGCGAGCAGACCCACCAACCCCAACGCACACCATTAGCTGGGGTAGGGGTCCCTCCGCCGTCAGTGCGCTGAGCAGTTCAAACAGCATGAACACCCAAATTGCTGCCGTGATTTCAACAGTCTGTAAAGCAAAGAGCAGCTCTGTGAACAGCTGAGCGGTACGGAGATGATACACAAGTCACTATTTTGACACAAGTTTACTCACAATTCTTTTTCCTTCCCTAAAACAGAGCTTTTTTTTCCACCTTAGCCTGAGAAATAGGGGTTGTCACAGGGTTCACCCCACTGTCAGGATAATAACTCTCTGTATCACATGATACACTTTCTGGGCAAGCCTGGACTGAAATCAGCTCTGGGTGGCTGCTTGCCCTCCGTGATTTGGGGTAAATATATTTCTCTGAGGTACACGTCTGTATGGTAAGCGCTGTTATCCTCATCTCTTCCCCATGGATGTTAAAACTAGTCAATCTGCATTAATTTAGAAAAGCCCAAAACACCAACTTTCAGATTTCTACTTAAAAAACAAGGCTTCTTAACAATGGTCAAAAGATTTTCTTTAGAAATTCCCTAGAGGTTTTACTTGTTTGTCTTGAG
>Ga0065711_1029131_pt1 | contig 37509 bp, 17 predicted proteins | sample Hoacrofraction12_FD_59098 | JGI IMG/M metagenome (GOLD analysis project Ga0065711, IMG submission 59098) | Hoatzin crop microbial communities from Cojedes, Venezuela - Epithelial fraction 12 v2 (version 2) | ecosystem: Host-associated > Birds > Digestive system > Esophagus > Crop | place...
CCCCCAAAAAAAGGGAAAAATAAAGCTTTGATGGTAATCTTCCTTCTGCTCCAGCAAAAACCCAAACTTCCGGAGCTTCCGGACTAACAACGTGGTTTCGTAATGCAAGTTCCACTGACTTTCAACAGTATTTATTCTTCCATGTCATTCTGGTTCTTTGAAAATCCTACCCATAATCAAAACCACAATATAAACAGTGCTCTTTACTGTCCTAATAAGTAATGAGATTTCAATGAATGTTGTCCCTCTTGGACCTAACGGAAGCATGAACTGAGCATATCAATTAATGCATTTGAAATAGCTATGTCTCTAACAAAATTAAAGCAGCAGCATCTACTAATACCTTTATGGCCTCCATTCCCTTTTTAGTAAGCTCAGGTGAGCTGCATTATGAAGGACTATACTTCTCTTTCACCCTGCTCAAAACTTCTCATCACTAGAAGCTTTTTATGACAATTGTCACATCACTTTGAAAGAACATTAAAAAGTAAAGATTTTTCCCTTCCTCAATTATTTAGATATCCAGCATGCCAGCTGGAATGTTTACAGATTAAGTGTGTGATTGCACATACTGACTTCATATAACAATCAGTGAAGGCATTTCCAGCAGACTGTCAAAGTAAGTAGAAACCATGAAGCTTACTAGTTACATATTTCTCCTTTTATATTTATATATTCAAACTGCTTTTGAACAATGCCTCATTTCATCTAAACACCCTCTATGAAAGGGGCACCTGCCTAAGAAGAGCTCCAGCTCCCTGGCTACGAGAAAATATCATAAAATGCATTTGCAAAGGCAAATAAGCTTGTATAAACGCAAAGAGGTTTATTCATGTCATCCAGGTTTAGTTATTCATGCAAACAGCAGTCAGAGTTGGTGATTTATCCTTACATAAGGATAGCTGAAATAACTTAGGAAAACATACAGAAAAGATCTTTACAGCAATAATATTGAAGAAAAACTAATTTTGGATTTGATCTGAAACAATTCCACTGAAGCTTATTCTCTATTTCAGTCTCACGTTAATTACTACATACCTGAAAATACTTCCAAATAGTTGTTTTGAATAGTAAGTTAGCTTTTCTGGAATATATGATGAACAGCTTGCTTTTATAATAATCTTTAGCTGCAGGGACTGATCTCTGGCATGCATATGCTAATTGGACATACATATGAGCCTGTAACAAGCATATAAAAGCATACAAAAAAAACAAGACAACCTCAAGATTATGTTTTAGGAGACCTAAAAAGTTTCCAACTGGTCATGAGAATGGAGCTTAATCTTTGGAATTCGCTGTCCAGGTATCCAGTGCAGAAAGGCTCCCAGTTTAGACAAGACACTTACTGTCTTTTGGAGGTAGTGGTTTATAACTTGAGCTCCAAATCTTGTCTTGTCCTAATTTGAACGCTTAGAAGACTCTTCTTTCAATGAATTAGTAAAAATAACATCATATGCAAGTCCAGATGGAACAAAACCCTTAAGGTGCACGTAGACAAAAAGACATTTTAGTTCGCCATAAATAAAACAGCAGAGAATAAAACTGCTGTGCTGTTGGAAATTCATATCAGCGAGGCATGCTCACCTTCAACGCATCTGAAAAACTGAAAGAAACAGAGACGCATTCTACTTCATATGGTCTACTAACACAAAAGGGGGAAAACCAAGAGTGTAACCCTGCAATAATGCAACAGGAAGTCATAACATGTATGCCCATTTTCAAGTGGTCTGTCACCTGAAGACAGAAATTTGTATTTATCAAAGAAAATAAGGGGAAAATATAATGGAAGAATCACTTAAAAAAACCAAGATAACTCACATATAAATGTAAAAGTTTTCTCATTAACTATTACAGTAATACAGTATTATTAATCTGCACAGTATTAGAAATTTAAAACCACTACTGTTTCTTACAGGAGTTAAGAGCACTTGCAAATAAAATAGCTGGGTTTTTGAGGTTTGTCCCGGGATTTCTGTAATAGCAGAAAAAGGAAAATAGGTTCTAATGATTTCTCTACAAAGCATGTTAGATGGCATTCACAGACACGTAATGACAAAAATAAGAGATTATAGTAAAGGTTTTTTTCTGGGAACTTTAAATATTTTTTGTTTCATATGAAATATTAAAAAAAATAAACGTGTCTTCCAAGTTAGGTAGAAGACTAACATAATAAAATGCAGGTTTTCAAATTTCTTTTCTGGTCACAAGACTAGGAAGAAATCAGTGGGATGAGGGCTTAAAGAAGGAGACACTGAAATACAAAATTCAAGAAATTATTTCTGCCTTAAAAGTCTTGGTATAGCTTTCAGTTATTTCACACAGTGGAAAAACTGTATTCACTGCCATTTGCCTACTTAGTTGCTTCTTCATGCCTAAGAAAATATATAGCAATAAAAGCATCTTTTCAGTACAACATTCTGAAATAGAACTTGAGTAATTAGCTGACATCTTTAGGTTGTTTTTTCTTCATTATTCAAATGCAAAAAGACAAGAACCCTTTAGGATTTGGCAAAGTTATACTGAAATGAAATGTCCAGCCTTGAACAACAGCCTCTCTATACAGAATTAACCGCATCTGCATTATTAGAAAGTATGACCCCATACTAAATGACATATTCCCAGGTATCAGAGTGATAACTCATAGTGCTGGAGGTGCTCTGGGATGCCTTCCACCTGGAAATGGTGGTAACCATTTTCCAAACATAGAAAGGGTTTAGATGAAATGTTGTCAGGATTTGAATTTGACCCCACAGCTGCCAGTTTGGCTTACTCTTGTCTAAAGATTACTTAAAAGTAAGTAATAATCATAAAATTGCTGATGTTGCAATGATGAGTGTAATGTATTAGAAAATAATTCGAAACTTCAATGCAGGTGATAATTTCCCCAAAATCTAAGAATGCTTCAGTTTGGATTGAAATTTATGCAGCCAAACAAAGAACTGCAATTAACATTTGAAAATTTGTAAAGATTGTTCGAGACCTAACATACTTCTGAGGTAATTTTACTCTCAATTTGCCCAATGCTGTGTCTTGATATTCAAAAGCACTGATTTTTTTTTCATCTCAACACAAAACACACTTGTGTTCTTCCCTAGTGTACAAGCTACAGTATGACTTTTCAAGTACAGAATGGATACCTTAACTCCAATAAACTCTCACATTAGGCCAATTTGTAGCTTTTTGCTTATGGAACAATTCTTAGAAGAGTGACAGTTAAGCAACAAAGTTTCACAGTTTGTAATGGAAACTTGGCATTGTCTACCAATCTATGATTTATCATCCATGATTCAGTGCTTGTTTGCAATTAATCACTAACCTACCAGTACTAGTTTTGCTAGTATATTGGGGCAACATCAATCTTTTCAGAAAATGGGAAAGCCATGCTTCAAACGGTAGTATTTCATATGAACAGCACAAGATATGTGATCAAATATGTGGTCAGTTATTGGTACCACTGCAGAGAACAGAGACAAGAGTCTTTTCTTCCCCCTTCATGCAACTCCTTAGATTTCCAAGCCTACAAAATAACAGCGCTTCAACTTCCCCACATCAAGAAATGTAAGGAAATAAGTCCCTACTATTTTGAAAAATAATTATTTCAGCGGACACATTTATTAATGAATAAAAACAATTTGTTCTAGGTTACCTTCATTCACTTCAACATACTTAAATAATTCTCATTGAACGGTCTGTTTGCTAGTCTGCTTATGGTCCTGCCCATGAATGGAACTATTATCAGCCAACTGTATTTTATGTAGACATCAAATCTTAATCTAAATTAACAATGACATAAGGAGAACGCATTGTATAAAATCTCCACATTTTGCTCCTTGAACATTATCAAATAGATAGTGCAATTATACACATCAAATATTAAAGAAATATATACATTCTTACTTCAGCCACCGGAAAACTTAACAACGGCTGTGCTCCCCATTTATCTCCCATCCTGCTGAAAATGCTGCTGACATGGAAAACAACCTCTAAGAACAGTATTCCTTTATCAAGAATAGATTTAATGTAATTCCTCACACAATTAAATGAGAACCAATAGTATGCTTAGCCTATATAATTGGCTTAATCAGAATCAACATTCAATATTGTGGGCTTGATTGATTACAATGTGAAAGAGCACACAGTTGCATTTTATGAAGAATTTAGTAAAATACAAATGGATTTAGTTTAGCATGGCAGATTTGGGATTGCACAAGTGATCTTTGTATCACAAGTTGTAAGACAATGTTAAAAGTACTGTTACAAAACAAAAAAAAAAGCAAATAAAAAACCCCACCCCCACTGAAAGGTCACAAGCAAACATTTTTTTCTATGTAAAAAACAAAAGAAATAAAGCTAAATAAAAGAAATTACTGCATCTCCCATAATTTTAATTTCAGATCATTAGATCTTTCAGGAATAAGCAGAATGACAGTGTACAGCTACCCAATTTTAATACTGATCGCACTGAAGATTCTTCATGAAAAAGTTACAGCTATCATATAGTTTCTCCTTATATTTTTCTGAAAGAAAATGGTATTCTTACGAAAACAGCTGTGCAGAAAACCAAAGTATATAGTTTTCTACTTACAAAAATGCAAACTATTGGCAAAACCACCACATCAACAACAGGGCTTTACTCTGAACTTGGGAGAAAGGGGACGATAGAATTCAAATTGCTTTGTTCATGCAAGCCTTTCTGCTTCTAGACAGGCTGCCAAAATAGGGGTCAGCAGTGGCTCAAGAAAGCCACATGCTTATTTCAGCAATGCAACCAAACACCCAGTCAGACTGGTTTTGAACCACAGATATGAACTTGTGATCTGAAAATGAAAAACCTTATTCTCACTGTACATTAATTGAGCCACTCAGTTCCTTTAGCATCACCATTGAAAAAGGCACTTTCTAATACCGAAGCAGAAATGCTGAAAAGCAAATGTTAATCACACACTAAGTGTAAGCACAAGCTTTTAGGCAAACATGTTACTACAGCACACTGACCCCTGGATGTGCTTCCACACTTCCTAACTAGCAATACATAGATCTCATCACTGAATGTTCAGGGTTGAACTTCCCCATTACCAAGTCTTTATCAACACAGACTTTTATCTGCTATTTAATTTTGCCATCAATTACTACTGCAAGAGCCTTCTGTAACTCTCCACAAAAAATTTTCACCTTCACTAACCAATATACCTTATTATCATTAGAAATATTGCCATCTCACCTTCTACATCTCTGCCAGATCATATATGAATATGTTGAAGTGTAAAGTTCGCATCAGTCTCTGCTGGCAACTTACTCCTCTAACAAATATTAATGATTAATTTCTACCCTTTCCCTCTGAAGTTTCTTTTAACCCAATTTTATATACATAAGGAGCTTCTGTTCTATCTCATGGAAGTTTACATCTGGAGAAGCCTTCTGAAGTGCTTTCTTGAAGCGCAAGACATTAAATGAACTCAGTCTTCCATGCCTACATACTTTTTGCCTCTTCCAAAGAAATCTACTAAATTTATAAGACATGATATCCTTCTATAAAACTCTCATTTACTCTTCTCCACTGTAACATACGTTTTCTGTGTATTCCCGAAATTGATTCTTCATTACTATTTCTGTAAATTTGGCCAATACACAGTCTGTGATTTGCTGGAACCCTTTTCGAAAATTGGTATTCCTTCAGCTATCTTCCATTCTTCTGTAGAACAGCAATTATAAACAAATACCAATTATAAACAAAATGTTTTGTTATAAAATGCATTCAATGGCACTTGTTTTGAGAAAGAGCACCCAAATTGTCCCCTTTGAAGAACAATTCCAGCATGGGAGTCTCCCTAAGCTCTATAATGAATGTGGACATGAAAGATTTTTATAGTTCGTACTACAGTCTTGTCTTCTTTCAGTGCTCCTTTCATCCTTGGATCATCTGTTGGCCCTCCAGATTTTCTGGCAGGCTTCCTTATTCAGATGTGTATGAAAAAGGATCTATTATCAGGTTTTTTGCCTTTAGCAAGCTTCTCCTCAAAATCTTTTTTGGCCTTCCTCACCACATTTTCGTATGTAATTTGCTAGAAATTATACTCTTTCCTATTTTTCTCATTTGTACAAAATTTATTTGGGGTTTTGGTTGTGTTTTATTTTTTTTAATGCCTTTTAACAATATCGAACAACCTCAACACATTTGCCATTTAAAAAAAAAATGTTTCTTTGACAGGTGGTATGAGTTTGGTCCAAGTTTTATGTAATCTCCATGCTCTTTGCAAGCATGTAGTCGCTTTTTATAAGCAGTCTGATTTATTTTTTGTCGCTTCCTTTTTAAAATGAATCATCGTAGTGGATTGCTCGGATTCTTTTTATTTACTGTTATTTATTTGTAATTTTAAGCAGACATGGCTATACCTCTGCTGCATGACATTATCTGTTCTCACATAAATTACTGTGAGTACTGAAACATCCCACAAGTTTCTGATGTGCTGTTCTAGCTATACACACATTTGAAAGCAGGAATTTCAGTCTCCAACTCTATTTGTAGACTTCTCTTTCTTCTGGCACCTTCTTATCACCCTAGAAGAAAAAGTTCCTCCACAAGACCAGAATTGCAAGCTGAAGGCAGGACAATTCTGTGGTATCACTGAAAGTCCCAATTCTGTTTCTCTCCCCTTCTTTTTCCCTGTTTCATCCCTCTGTCTGGAAGACAGTACTTTGTTTCTGAGGTCTGTGAGATGCACAAACAGTCACAGCACATAACCTTACAAATGATACACAAGTGTCCTAAACTGAGAAATCCCTACCCTTATGCAAGCTATAATTAATTTACCTGAATTCTGCTTTCTAAGATTTCTAAGACACAAAGATAACTTTTTAATTTTCTCTTAGACATGTGGATGGCCACTTCAGATTTTCCCCCCACTACCAAATTCACTTACCTGGCTTCTCTTATTTATTTATTCCTGCCTAACTAAACTTCCACTGTAGCTACAAAATGTTGAAGAGTAGTACACCAATAAAGAAAGCCACATCTTAACACATTTCCACTGGAACATGTCAACTATTGACAAGATACTGTATGTACATATATAAAAAAAAGAAAATAAAGGTTGTGAAATAACTAAAATCTGCATATAATCTCTTCAAAGCATATACTGGATGATTTTTTTTTTTTAAGCTAACAGTAGCTGGGTTTTTATGTCCAATAGTGGGGAAAAGTAAAATTAAAGTGTAAATTGGAAAGCAGACTATTAAAACGCAAACTTTAAGGCGTGTTGCAAGAGGTATTGTGAGAGATACTACACTGTCTTTCCATATAAACTAATCTCATATTCTCCTGCATGATTATGAGTAAAAAAAAAAAATAATGGAAACTAACACAATTATAACAGTGAGTTGCACCCAAGAACTTAAAATTCAGTATCTTCACTTGCATAGTGGTCAGACACTGGAATAGGCTTCCCAGGGAGATGGTTGAGTCACCGTCCCTGGAGGTGTTTAAAAAACGTGTAGATGTGGCACTTCGGGATATGGTTTAGTAGGCATGGTGGTGTTGAGTGGATGGTTGGACTTGATGCTCTCAGAGGTCTTTTCCAACCTATGATTCTATGATAAGGTACTTCAATTTAACATGTTAGATGAGACGGCATTCACAGACATGTAATAACAAGAAATATGAGACTATGAAATGAAGATTTTCCTATAATATTATTCCTTCTGAAGACTACTTTTTTATTCTCTGGTGTCTGAACAGAACAATGCTGTTCTTTTTCAAAACCTGCTTCTGTATTTTACTACTTGATCCTACTTCCCACCAGGTATAGAATTATTTTATCAAGTATCTTCATTTCTCTGCAATGAAAGCCAGGCTACTGAATAGAAGGAAGGGATTGTAACTACGAATAACTTTGCTGCATATTATATTTAAAAATTAAGCCAAGAGTCTTCATGGGGATTTCACCAGGTATAAAATTACTCACCCTACCAATATCTTCTGCTGTGTTTGTCTCTGTCTTACGGGTTCTACGACCAACTGCAAGATTTTACAGTCTATAATACTATCTCCTGGAAAATACTTGTTGCAACAAGGCTTTTAGGAGCTTCTGTAACAGAAACAATAACTACAGATACCATTTTCCACTTTTCAGACAATGACCTATATTATATAAATGCAGCAATGACAATAACTAATATAATCTTACATGAGCTCTAAATACTTTTTTCCTGAATTTGGACAGCCACATTCTCGTAGCAAGCAAAAATATGTAGCAAGAATTTATAAATTTTTTTTTTTTTAAATGTACTTTTGGGCTACTGTTTAAGTTATTTTAAGGCTAAAGGAAGCCTGGACTCCTTACTTTTGCTGCAGTGGGCAGATGATCTATATAAGTAAGCTCTTTATAAAGGAGAACAAAGGGAAAAAAAAACAGTACTATACTTTACAGTTGGGTTTTTTTTATTACACATGGATGTTGGAACTGCGTTAAATTACATTACCAGATATCTCCTAAATACAACTTTCTTTGCAGTATTCTGAAGATTATATATGTATATGTGAAGAACTTACCTTTCCAGAAACTATCTTCTATGTGAATAAATGTTAATGAGAATTGGTTTATAGCAGGAAAAACCTACAATCTTCTCTACTCATGACTCAAAACAGGATCACCAATGGTCTCTTCAATTAATTCTAAAGCTACAGCAAAGCATGCCATTCAGTTTCCCTGAGATCCAGAAAGCATCAACTTACATTTTACAAAGGCTGTAAATTTCATAAAAAGTAACACTAAATACTGATCTGCAATGATAAAAAAAGTGCTGTATACCTGATTCTTCACTTAAAAAGTGGTAAAACTGAAAGACTTACAGTACTTTTATCTGGCCTGCTGGTGATAATATTAGCATAAACCTATGTCAATTAAAAAAGAAAAAATTCATTTATTTTACTTACATCTCACAACATACAATTCCTACCAGGAAAGAATGTAATTGCTTTTGGAATACACGGAAATCTTTGCCTCATTATCCCCTGTGTGATTTTGAATTCACCTCTATCAGTTGCATTTTTCTTTCTGGATATTATATACTCAGAATATTTTTGACTCAAAGATTTCTAATCAGGAGAGGATTTCAAAATGTTTCAAAGCACCTTAACTTTAAAGTCAATTTTTAACCATTAGAAAAGATCTTTTTCCAGAATTTATAGCCATCTCTAACTCTTGACAGGAGATGTGCAATGACCTCGAAGACAGTACGTATAGCGAAGTAGCCTCCATAATACAAATCAATCTCTCTCCCTCTCCCTCCCATCTCTCTGCATATGTAGTGTTTTCCTTCACTGTAAGATCTGCTGATTAAATAAATTTGACTTCCATTTCTAAGACTTTGTTTCTTTTATTCATCTAAGTTTTCTTCATAAAGTTAAGCATTGGTCTCATATTTGAAAGTGAAAAAGGATTGCCACGTGCTCAAAGACAACTTTTAACTCTTCAGTTATACCTTGTGTTTCTTCTCATGGATTGACTCGCCTCACTCCAATAAGTAAAATACACATTTTACAAAATGTGTCAAACTATTTTTCACAAAAAGTTTTACAAAATGTGTCAACTTCTTTTACCTTTTGTTTTTCTGCTGTAGCAAACACTTGACCAACAGCAGCTAAAGGACCGTTTACAATAAATGACTCTAGTTGGCATTTAGGTCAGATCGGCTGGGGCTCTGAGCAACCTGATCTAGTTAAAGATGTCCCTGCTCACTGCAAGGGGGTTGGACTAGGTGACCTCTAAAGGTCCCTTCCAACCCAAAGCATTCTAGAATTCTATAGCTACTCAGTTGCTGATGGCTCTATTCAGCCTTCATCATCCTAGCTTGTTTATTGTATACCAGACCGCAGCTTCAACTGGGTCACTGAAATCACAATAACCTTCTACGCCACACATGCAAAATATTAGAAGATTGAAAGGGAGATAATCTATGGTTTTCAAGAACACATATAATTTTGATGAAATGAAGACTTACTGATGGAGAATCTACCACATTCCCTGAAAAAATATTGAAAAAAACCCCGACTTTGTTTCCAACCTGAATTGTCCAGCCACATGCTTTTGTTTAAAGTAGAAATTTTTCCCCTATAGAAGTGCCTATAAAATGTGGCAGGGCTAGCTTTTTTAAAATCGCTTCATTTTTAATTGAATGATGTTCTATTATCTCTTACTGTAAAGCAGATTTTTCCGTCCTTGAATCAGTGTAGTTCTTTCTGAGAATCCTTTCATATTTATCAATAACCATTCCAAAGGGCACATAATAAAACTAGACAGCGTGCTGCAGCCTGGCCATTGCTCTGCAAGGCAAAAATAACTTCTTGCTACTATTGAATAACCCTCCACTTAGACATAAATAAGGATCACACTTTGCTCTCTTAGGCTACTGCACTGCTCTGAAAACTCAGACCTACCTCCTTAGAATTCTAAGGTCCTTTTAAGAGCTACCACTTTTTAAATATTTGTTCATGTTTACATACCCAAATGTCTTCATATAGAGCATCTTACAAAGCACCCACACAACAAAAAAATCCATGCAATATCAGTAGCTTGATTTCAAGATTAACACAATTGAAACAAAGGGAAAATACAAGACAGATTGCTGTTATGCTCTGTTCTCTCAAATGACCATTCCACAGTATACTTCACAGTAGCATAAAGCTGCTTGAATTAAAATGTACATAATGAAAGTCAGTGAATAAGAAAGATATAAAGAATTAGAAATAGAAATGACCAATTCTTTCTACAGTATTTTATAAAGAATAGTGAGATATGGGAGCAAAACATAATTCATATCATTGTATGCAAGTTAAAGGTTTTTTTAGGATAATACTGAATATTCATCTCATTTACATAACAGAAAAACTACTGTCCAGGAAGATCTAGTTCATGGAATGAAACTTTTTTATTTATTGCAATTAATTCTGCAGAACTTTTTATGGTTTGAGTTTGCAATTTTCATTTAGTCCTTTCAATCACTGTTGCCTGATCGGCTTTAATAAATTAAAAATTGATTTTGTGTACTCACAGTATCCTCTTTCTTGAGTTATACACATAAACATATTAGCTAATCCATATTTTAAGATTATAGTTCAACGAATACTTAAAAGCTGGCACTACCACCAAATGAAGAGCTCTTCCATTTTTTCCCCTCTGGGTACCCTGTCTTAAAAGCATTCATTCATCAAACCACGGTTAGAGGCAGCAAAGTCACCCTTCAAAGGTAACTACAGGAAACTTTGTTTCAGGTTTTTCAAGTTATCTTTCATCTTACTGGTTTGCAGGTCTTATTGGAAGAAGAACATACTGTTATTTAAAATGTGTATGGCTTCTTTATGTCCACATCCCTTCATTCCCCATCATGCAACACAGACATGACTTCCAATCACATATTAATCTGCCCTTTCTCTTAATCTGTTTTCTTTTCCCATTTATTGTATGGTTCTGGTTTTCTATCTAGTTATTTTGTAGTCCTCCTTCAATGTATTATTTGGGAATGCCAACAGGACATCATAAATCAGCAAGTAAAACATGATAAAAAGAGGCCTACCCTGTGTGAGCATGTTGCAATGATAACAGAACATTATGACCTGGCAATTAAAAATATTCATGCTCAATATAACTAACTATTTTAAAGAAAATTAATCAAAAATTTAATGATAAATGTCTTAAGTTCTCTATACTTTGGCTGTTACTACTAGGAAGTCATACATGCTACTTATAACAATTCCATCCTAAGTTATTCATAAATAGTTTGGCCATAGATATAAAGGAAAAATGATCTATAAGTAAGTTACAACTGCAGGCAAGGTATAATTTTAAAATTAAAAAGAACATGCATACAGCCATCTCTTCTTAAGATTTTTTTTTTCCTCTAGAATGACAGTATGAAAGCGAGTGAAACAAAGGAAAAGGAAAAATTCTGCCACAGTGTAAAACAACTGCTGTGTTTGCAAAAAAACTGTAATAGAATTCTCAGTTTTTTAACACATTTAAGCTAGATAAACTGAACTTGACTTGCAGGAATATCGTGTCAAATGCAAAGAACAACTCTTGCCAGAGATGACAAGGAATGAGATGACCCCTAATTCTCCGCACAGATGAGAACATGCCTTACTAATCTTTTGCTATCAGACTAACGTCAGCTTGCTTATTAAAATTTACCCTACTTCCCAAATTCCAAAAACATACTGATTTCTTCTGAAACAGATAAGTTTAGCTTTTATGCCTAGTTAGGAGAGGACTAGACCAACAATATTTTTAAAATATATGTATTCTCAGCTCATATAAGCCTCTTAATTTTCTGTAGAAGAGATTGCTACCTAAATTGTTTTGCTGAAGGTAGACTTCAGAAACCTCAGAACTTGATGTGGCTAACACAATTAAAATAAAAGTGTCAAGTAAAGGCAATTTAATTAAAAAGAAGGAAGATAAAGGTACAGATTTAAGCAATTTTGTCCTGAAGCACAATTTACTAAATTATTATCTATGCAGGTCTGCAAATCACATGAAATTAGTTCTTTAAGATTATAAATTTTTCTGACCTTTTGGCTTATTTCCATAATTTACACTGATATCTTGTTGCAAAGATTCACTTGTATGAATATTTTTGATACATAATTAAAAAACAACTTTTATTAAAAGCCCATATACATAGCATAGTAAGTACACTACGTAGGAGAAACATTCTGTTTAAGAGAAATGGAAATTTATAAATGTCAATGCATTTTTATACATTTATTTTGAAAATCTAGAAAATCCCATGCTAATTTCAGAAGCTCTGGAGGAAAAAAAATTAAAGTTTTGGTTTTGCAGACAAACTGTTTTTAATTACAGTTTTCAGACTTACTTGTCCTGTAAAGGTAAAGAAACCTTCAGCAAGACAGAACGTCTTTCGAATTTACTGGCAACTAAGTGAAGATTCCTATTCAAGTCACAGTGAAGCTAGTAAAAGAGAACGATTGCCAGTATTATCCTTCCTCAGTGATCGTGCCATTGCAGAAGATTAGAATCTAACACAGCTTACTGTGTGGCTAGCCAGTAGGCTAACCACAGAAAGATTCTTTCATAGCTGAACATATTCATCTCTAGAACATCAAAACTCAAATTAGTGGCATTCATAAATTTTTTAAAAATTTGATCACTTCAAGACATTTCATGTGCTCAGCCTTCAAACTATTCATCCTGATCTAGAAACTAATTTAAAAAAAAAAAAAAAACCTGCAGGGAGCTAAAAGTAAACATTATTTATACTTTCATCAGCAAGAGCCCATATTGCAAGAAATCATGATCGATTTTAACATATTTTCATGAAAATATACAGTCTTTTTAAGCCATGTGTGCATAAGTGCTCCAGAACACCTGCTTACATTATGCTAAATGCAAGGCTCACAAAACTGCCTGCAACTAAATTCTGGGATCACACAGAGCAGTCTGCCCAGAACCATGCCCAGATGGTGGTCTCAGTTGTTAACTTCGCCAAACATGAATAAAACTTCAGCTGAAGTTTTCAGTGTAAGTCTTCAATTTCTACTTATTTTTAGAAAACATTCAACCATTTCCAAGAAATAATTTTTGGAAAAAAATCTTGTTCACAAAAAAAGCTACAGTTTTCAAAGTAAAGTTGTGTAGCATCTTGAAGCTTTGAAGAACAGATGTTATTTCAATATGCAAATGTTGTTTCAATGTGTACACACACAAGTATGTTTACACACCAATCTGTAAATTAGATTTTGTAAATCTGAAAAAGTTAATTTGAGATCTCCAAGACTTTAATAGTTAAATTCTGTAAGATTCCATATGCACTGGTATATAGTGTCCTCAACAGGACTGAAGATTTTGGTATGTTCTGACTATCAACCACATGGAAAAAGATGTAAGATTCACCTGCATGTGTGAGGATTCATATGTGTAACCAAAACAGGAGGAAGTGACCCTTTGTAGGAATTTCTCTTTGACTCAGCTTACCCCCTGCTTGCCTGCTGTTCTTGTACTCACACCATCTTCAGAAGCAGCTGGTTCTGGACAGTGCCAGTTCATTAGGATAAAACACCAGGTTATTATTAGTCATAATCAACACTTCCCACAGTTGAACTCATTTAGGAAGTTTGTCCAGATCACACAGTTTATAGGTCAGGAGGACATCTACTCCAAACTTCTGCTCAAAGCAGGTTCAGCCATGAGATCAGAACAGGTTGCTCAGGGCTTCAGCCAGACAAGTCTTGAAAGCCTCCATAGATGGAGACTGCACACTCTCTCTAGGGAACTTGTTTGGCTATATTCATGATGAAAAGGTTTTGCTTTTAATCAGCATTGCTCTTGGTGTGGTATCTAAAATTAGGACAATGGAATGGAAATCTTCTTTGTCATCCACAGAAAACTTAACAACTAGCTTACTGAACTAGAGATGCATGCTTGCTTTGGAAAGGCAAGTACTGTTTCTGTATTTTATCCTAAACTACAGCTCCCCATAACATTTTACCCTGCTCTGCCTTCCTCTGAATTCAGCAAAGTTATTGTATCTGAACCTTCTAAGAAGCTACAAACAGCTAATTGGAGGAATATTTTGAAGTAGAAAAATATTTGAAAAACCATTTCTGCAGAGACAACAGTGGAAACTATGAGATCTAGTTGACACTTACACATATACAATGTGTTGGATCAAGGAAATTTCTGCAAAGTTTAGCTCTTATTATGACTGGACTCAAATAGCCCCTGGGCTCAACTGTTCACTGCATAAGCAATTCTCCTTCCTCTACATATCCTCCACGCACACTTACTCACTAAACTGCTCATCTGCCAGATAACAAAGATCTTCAAGTACTATTGGCTCCAACATGAATAAGAAATGTTACTGATTCTCTGAAAAAAAAACCACAAATGAAACAAACAAAACAACACACCACTCTCAAAAAAACAACAAATCCTAGCATACAGCACAACTCCCAAGAATTTTCAGTGGGAAGTGAAGTAACTATAGAATAATCATTCCAAGTAGTACAATTGTTGAAGATACTGACACTTCCGCTATCTGTAACTAGAAATCCTTGAAAGCCTATAATAGGCTTGTGGGCTTAAATCATTTAAGAAACTATGAGAGCCCAATCACTATGGAATGATAACTGAAGCCTGAGACACTTGTCAGAGCAGACATTTCCTTGCTGGAAGTAGCTATGGGACTGGCCATATGTTGCACCATTTCAAAGATACAAAGACAGATGAAGAAATGAGCATCTACGTTTTCCTTTTCCTCTCAGCATTGACGTTAATTTCCAAGCCCAGTGACTAGTTCAGAGTTCTCCTGAAACACAGTGTAACCTACAGTGTATCTGTCAGAAATCAAGGAAGGGGAATATTTCTTCTGACTCTAGGGTACAGTCCCTGGTGACTTGGACATTTGGCCATTCTTCCCTGCATCTAACTTTACATACCATCCAAAATCTGTGTATCAGGGGTAGCGAAGAGATGAGGAAGAATGAAGATGGTGGGGGGAAAACCAGTTTCTGACAACCCAGAATTGAAAAGCTCTGCTTGCTATCCAAGCAGACAAACTGTATATTGTCTCTATGGCACTGGAATAGTACTGGTCTGCAAAGTCTTGCTATAGACTTTTTTAAGAGAAAACCTTATGCTAAAATAACATCTCATCAGTGCACTGTTTCTTACTGATAAGTGTATTCTACACAATCATCTACTGAAAATCCCTACAGATTTTTTACATGTCCCAATGAAATCCAAGTCACAACTGTTGCTGCCAAATACATCCTTCAGGACATACTAGGAAGAAATTCTTGAGTCTGTAGGCACAACTAACATCAATAATAAAAAGTATCAGTCCTTCTTATCTGTCCTTAAGCAGAGAGTTACAGAGACAAAATTCCTTTCTGGGATAAGATTAATGTACCACATGCTAACAATCAAAATTTGCATCAGTGCTGATAAATAAAACAGCTATAGCCTGAAAAGTGCCACAAGATCTCCCTTACTGTTTCCCCACTCTAAATCATTTTTGTCCATAGCTTAGCTCATGCTCTACCCATTGTTAGCTTATCTACTCATGCAACAATTATTATGTGGACTGTAATTGTCAATAATACAAAATATTAAAACTAACATTCCACCTCTCTCTAGCCCAATTGCTTAATTATGTTTTTTTCCAAGAATCTCCTTTTATCAATGAAGACATCTCTACTAAATTTACCTAGATTTGCATAAGAACAGTCAATTGTATTCTTTTTGGTCAGTTGTGTCTTCTCTGCATTTATTGTAACATTTATAAATTCCCACTGTAATACCAGTTACAGACTTAGAAAAAAATAAGTAAGCCTAACAAAAGAGGAAGAGTCTATCAAATCTATGTTTCTAAAAGCTGACAACTGTTCACATAAAAATCATCTGTGCAGAAATTTAATTTAAAAAAAATCTTCCTAGTATTTATCATAAATTGAGAACAAAAAGTTAGCATATTGCAAGCCATCTCCAGTTGTGTTGAATACCTACTAAATTTTGACAAATACCTGAAAGATGTTCTAAATATATAGAAAAAGACTGTAACACCATGCAGACGTTAATACTCTTCAAGATGCTGACTGTGAGAATTCCATTGAAATGAATGCTGTTTACTTTGAGACAAAGCTATCTGATCCTCCAAACATGAATGTCATCTAGTTATTCTAGCAAAATTGTTCAGCTAGTATAAGAATGGATCAACTTACCAATCTAGAAATAAAAAGGTATTTAAGATTGCCACTGTTTTTACAACCTGAATTTTGAGTCAGTTTAAATTAAAAATTATTTGATTATTTTGTTGGTGTGTAAATGACTATTGGATATCATTTTCTTTGTATTTCTTTTGCTTTATATTTGAAAAATGCCTTATTGTTTTAAAGTTTACCAACAGCAGTCTCTATTTAATACTCTCTTCCCATAAAAACTAGATTCATATCTGGCACATAACACAATGTCAGACTACTGAAGGATTATAATTTAAATGTGAAATGCAAAAATTTTGTATTCAAAAATCTCTGCCAAAGCAGACATATCTTAATAAGGATAATTTTTTTTCAGTACAATGCAAAAAATAAGATTCAATAGATGCTCACGTATACAATTGCAGTCATAGTTAATACACTCCACATAATATTAAAGAAAGAGGGATCAAAATACTTCTACGCGAACGAAGCTGCAAAAACAAGGAGAATTTATTTGAGTTATTAGGTCTTACCCGACCAGTGTCCAGTGGTGGTACCTGACCTGTCGGTACATGTCTCACTTACAGGCCTAAATACAGTCTCCCAGCCACCGGTAGCATAGCGCCAATTCTGAGACTCTAAAATGAGTGTTCGTTGAGTGCCATAAGCGATCATAAAGCAGTAGACTACATGATGAAGTTGACAACCATAGCCACAACCTTTGTTGATATTACACACCAGTTTCTTGGCTTTGCTGCAATCCTTCGGGTTCTGTAAATATGGATGAAAAAGCAAAGCTGAAGAGAAGATACACACAAAGGCATACTTTTTTCCGAAAAACTGACAAATGCCATAAATCACACATGCCATTCTGCTATAACATATCTCATTTTAAAATGGATGGGTAAGCTCCAGCTCCATGAAAATTTTATGTGAATTCTTCACTGTGAACACGAACAGTTATTGAACATACTTCACTATCCTAATGTAAAATAGAATACCTTTGAGATTTTAAATTACTTTCTCATTTGTAAATCTGTCAGAATAAGCTAACATTTGGACTCGGAGTTCACACTTCACCAACATGTTCTCAGTGTTGCAATGCTTTTTCCTTTGGCATTTTTCCAAAATTGTTAGTTCACTTTCAATGAGCACGCATGTCATCCAACAAAAGAAAATTTCCACTTGTCTACAGGATACAGAATAAAACAAATGCTTATTAATGGACTGCTTCTCAGACTAACTGACCATACACCAAATACAGACTATAAAACACATACCTGAGCAAACTGATAAAAAACAATATTTTAATTTGCATGCACTCTCAATAAAATCATACACTGCACTTCCACAATCCAAGAAAGAACAAAGGAGGCAAATATCTACATAATGTGAGTGCTATTTTTAGTACAAACTAATAAATATTTTAGGTATGTGGACAACACAACAACATAATCTACAGAAGTTTTTCTTTCTGTAAAACATAGCACTTTGCTGTACACATTCCTACTTGCATGTCTCTAGATATATTTCTGCATTCCAAAAAGGTTTATTATAAAATCTCTAGGACGAAAGGTTAGTTATCAGTTAAGCTGCAAGAATACTGATATTTGAGCATCAATATAAATTCTGTTCCTCTCACATCTAAACAACTTTAAATAAAATTTTCTGCAAATTTGCAACAGAACAGGTCTTTCTAAAACTGAACAATCATTGTCTGAAGAACCGAGATCTCTCCATCAAGTGATCTTAAAGATAATCTGAATATTCTGAGCCCTAAAGTACTTAATAAAAATTTTAATTTGTGCATTCAGTTGTTTAAAGGAGAGGAGAATAGTTCAGATCCGGAAAAAAAAAGAAAAACAACCAACAAACCCCACCAACATGTGTTTCTTCAGCATTTGATTTTTTTCATTTTAAGGAAGAAACATCCAATTCAAAGCATAACTAGCTAAGGAAAACAATAAATTTAATAAAATTTCCATTCTCAATTTTTGTTATTCAGACCAGTACTCTTGCTATCACAAATTTAATGGTTAACTTGAGAGTAAATCTAACAGGTATCTTTGAGACTATAACAAACCTACTTCTCACGGTCTTTTAGTAGAGAAAGAGGGTTTTTTCCAGTATTGTGTGCAAGTCCACAAAGAAAGAATTCCATGAAAAAATACCTCCTCCTTAAATCTACAGACATATTTACACCACACAATGAAGTACAATGACAGCAGGTGCAAGCAGAATAATTTTCTGCTGTTAACTGTTACTGTGTAGAAAAGACTTAAGCTCAACAATATACACTTCTTTTTAAACTGAAATACTAGGCTAATAAAAAAATATAAGAAGGTTTTTTCTGTCATTTAGAGGATTGCCAGAAGCAGACATAAGTGTTGAGATGTAGAAGTTGGAAATTTGTGTTTATATGTTTTACTTCTATTTTTGAAAGATGTGTCTAGTTTCATATAATAGCCTATTAGCAATATTATGGAACTCAAATAGGAACCATATAAAGACACATAATTGGATACCACAATTGTTTACCAATGTTAACATAATGCACTTACTTGGGTTTTAACATTACATGGAGACGTAACTAAAAAGTATATATATTAATATTAGTTTGTGACTTAAACAGAAAGCTAGTTAAGCTAATTTCTTTGACAGTGTTTTTTTCAAATTGCTCCTATTTTAAGACAAGGCAGTATCTGAGCTTAAATTATTTATTGAGAACTTAAAAAAAAAAAAGCAGAGATATTTAGATATATTGCAGTTTCAATTGGGATTTCCTGAAAAAGCAGAATTAATAACCATCGAGAAGGAAGGAAAATTACAATCATGTTGCATGCATCAGAATAGCTTGTGTGTTCATACACCAAAACTGCCAACCAAAGCAACCCCTAAAGGCACTGAGTTGATAAAGGATAACAAAAGTCAATTTCAAACCCAGTGAAGATTGTCAGAAGTTTTTTCCTCCTGACATAAGTCACAGAAAAGGATTATAAATCTCTGATTAGAATGAATAGTGCACTCTGTTCTCATCCCTAAATGCACTGCTCATCACAGGGTCTTACATCCCATTAAGTTGTCTACATAATCAAGAGAGGGATGGAAGGGACCTCCAGGACCGTAAAGCCTTGTAACGTAACAGCCAGACAACTGCATGAAAAATCCAACCAACAAAAAAAGCCTACACAAAAACCCAAACAAACAAACAAAACACAGTCAACCAAGAACACAAAACATACTTCAATATGTAGAAGACCAGATTATCAAGCCACAGCAGAGTTTACACTTTCTGTTTTTCTCAGAATTACTTCTATGAACACTGCAAGTGAAAAAGTAACAAATTTTCAGAACTGTAAAGTGGTTAAAATTATGTATTTCTGTTGAAAAGAATGTTACATGTCATCTAAAATAAAAGTGGATTTTTATAACTGGCAAAATGGATTTGATGGCCTCTCATCACCAATAACACGGGCATACACTCTTGCTGTCACAAAATTCAAGGTTTCCACTAAATGGATACAGTTAAACTCTCAAATAAAGGCAATATGCCATTACTTCCTACTTGTAAGCACTGGCTGATTCCAGCTCCTCCTTCCCTTAACAAGTTTTACAGCACTTCAGGCTCCAAAAAACCTCTCCTGCCTAGGTTACAAGGGAAGTAGTATATCCAGGTTTTCTCTGTAAGAAATGTATCTCCCTAATTCTCCTGTATCATGTGACAACCTTTGTAATGAGGTGCACAGGCCATGTGAGCGTAGCAGATTTACAGAAGACTGCCTGACATCTCCTTCATTAATGGAGCTGGGAAATCGCCTATTACATTGCAAAACTGCATTAGGAATGAGAGGAATAGTAGTGTTTAGTCTTGCATTTTATAAACATTCATTGGTTTCCCTGTTTGAAGGAATATCCTTGAATGGCTTCTTTTGAATAACTGACTTGGGTAGCTACTTCATCTTCATAAGACTTCTTTAAAATTGTTCTCCCACATCCATTTAAAAACTATTTTAACTGAGACATACCAAACAGGAACCATTAGCCTTTAAATAAAATCATTTAAATGTTTTTAATACCTTTGGTTCACCAAAGGAATGCTGCCACTGTAAATCTCTACAAGGAGACTAACGAGAGTGAAGCAGATTCCACACTAGCACAACTGACTGCACCGAGTGTGTAAGGCTTGTTAAAATCGATCTTAAACTTCATTCTGCAAAAGCAGCACTGTACAACTCTTGTACTGAAGTATATGTTTTTTGGAAGAGACTAGACTGTCGTTCCCTACTCAAGTTCTCCAGGGTACTCAAGATTTTGTAGACCTCTATGTATCACATCCCTTTCTCAGTTCTCTTACTAGACTGAAATCTTCATCTATTTAGTCTTTGCTCTCAGAGACACCAGGTTTATGTATTTGATCATCCACATTACTTTCCTCTTCAAGTTTTCTAGTTTTATTATATCCTTTCTGACACTAAGGGACTAGAACTGCACAGTCTATCCTTGAGGCAGATGCATTGTTTAAATACTGTTGAGCTCTGAAATTATATTTTCATGGAATTATCTGTGTTAATTCCAAGATTTTGTTACCTAATGGTATTAGTCAACTGTATATGTGTATGTGCATTAACAACTGTCTTCCCCCTTGTATGTAATTCAAAATTCAGCGCAGATGACTGTAATCTACAATTTTAATATCCAGTCAAAGATAACATGACTGAAGTATGAGCTAATAGTGTAAAATTCTTCTGCAACTGTTAGTCTCAAGCTATTTAGCACAAAGTTTGCAGAATACTGATGGTATTAAAGCCAGACATTTTAAATAAATTGTTTAAAATGCAATATTTTTTTGGTCTTAATTTTCTCTCTAATTAAAAAAAAAAAAAACAACAACAAAAAGAGACTGAAACCTTGGGAAATAAACCAGTATTGTCTTGTAAAAAAAGCTTAAAAACCTGGAAAATGTTTTGAGGGGAAATTATAGCTACAGTGGGAAATACCCATTACTGAGTGGGTATTTATTTTTCCCCTAAACAAACAGCAATATTTTACATGGAAACATCAGCAAGAATGTGAGAACAGACCTTATCTCCGTTCACATAATTCTGCATATTAAACAAAAGAATCAATAGATATCATGCTCTCTAGCACATTATTCACACCATGAGTTCATTTTTTGTTTCTTGTTCCTATTGGGTGACTGAGTACTCTTGAGTAAAATGGAAACACGGTCCAGTAACTCCATAAGCTGTTGAAAGACAATGAAACACCACAGTATTTTCGTAATGTAAGGTGTGGCTCCAAAATTACAGTATGTGGTATTTTTACATTCAGATTAATAGCATAAAACAACAGCAACAAAAATATAATAAAATCATAATTGTCAGAAACATATAAACATAGGCAAAATCTATAGTAGTAAATCAAATGTACTTGAGACTTAATTCCAGCTGGCACATAAAAGACTACATCCACACTATTTAACTTTCCAAACCTCTTAAAACAGGGTACCCATACACAGCAGATTTATGAGAAGTGTCTTGCGCTAAATCTCAAAAACAGCCAAACAATTGTTTGGGAGAAAGGTACTTGATATAAGTCAAAAGTATGCCAGGAACTGTTCTAACAATTTAACACTATCAAACATTAGGTTCCAGTGCCTGGGAGCATTCTCTGTCATTGTGTGACTACAGTAAAAATAGTCTTAAGAATATTCCCAGGTGTCCATTTTCCCCTTCTTTAAGTGCTCAAAGAACCTTCTTCTCCAGGACTCTCGATGAGAGTCTATTCACAGAGTCAGTAGAATCAGATAGGAAAGTTGTCAGCAGAGCTGCTTCAATCCCTCACCACCTTCCACTGTTTTCAAGCATGCAATTACCCATCAAAACACATGACAAACTGGCAAAAGTAAACTCTACTGGTTTACATTTTACTCTAAGAGAAATGACTGTATTGTTTGTAAATTTAATTCACACCATTTTCTATTCCCCCTTCTTTGTGATGCCACTTGTAATGGTTCCTTTTCATACCAGCTCCCCTCAACACTTGAAGGGAAAACAAACAAACAATAAACAAACAAAAAAAACCTCAAAAGTTTCTTCCAGCTGCTGAAGAAAATTTTCTTCCTTCCCTAGTCAGAAATATTGAGTATTTGATTTGAGAGACAGGGAGCCTTATCTGCATCTAATGTTAAACCCTCTAGCTTGCACCTACCCTCCTACAACACACAAGCTTCAGCTTAAGTAAAACATCCCAGCAAGCAGAAGGACTAACCACACTATGCTCTTCAATCCACTATATAGAAATTCTAGAGAAAACCTTATATAGATATCAGCAATGATCACATTTTATTAAGTGGTTATTACCCTAATACCATACTGTCAGATACTGAATTTACTAAGTAACTTAATGAAGACAACCCAAGACATGTCTCAAGAGATATTCAAAAGTCAAATAATTTTTACATTATCGTAGGTGACAGAAACTCTTCAGTCCCTTTCTAAACCTCCACAAGAAATCAGAAAAATTGGCTTGCTGTCTGCTTTTCTAATTCTTTTGTTTCACTTTTAAATCTATTTTGCCCAAAAGATTAAGTTTGTAAGTGCTGAGCCTCATTCATACGCCCAAGTTTTCTCTTCTAGTGTTACAGGGAAAGAATCAAATCATTATTCCAGTGCTGTGCAATTAATTCAGCAACCTAGCAAAAATGGGGAAAACTCGCAAAATGCAGGTGAACTTACAATATCAAACAGTAAAGATGATTCAATACACATTCTGTTCACAAAAAACATGAACAACAGCAAACAATGTGCAACTACAAAAAAAAAATCCACTGATTACTCACTGTACAAAATGCCACATTACAAATATATTCACATTTAAATTCCAATCCACCAAAGCCTTTCAGTAGGTAATTCAGAACTATTAAAATACATAGTAGTAAAATATCATTTGATAATGAACATCTCTGAAAATAAGGTCTTTTGCTTAAATGTAAGCTCCTAGCTCAGTAAGTGTTGCTCTAACTACAAGGAACTAGTTAAATGTAGCCTCATTAAATCAAATTTACAGTAATGCCATCCAAATGAGGTAGCAGTCATCACTATTCACAATCACTCAGCTAAATTATTTCCCAGGGAGATGTCCCAAAATAATGCAGCTATCACTGTTCAACACGTACCAGAAAGAAAACTATACAGTATTTTTACTCTTCACAAAAAAAAAGAAAAAAAAGTGTTCCACATCATTCTGTTTGGCATGGAGTTGGGGGACAAAGGTTGTGGAATTTACTTATTTTCTTTTATTTATTAATGCAGTTATATTCTGAATAGAGGTGTATATGTGTAATTTCAGACCATGGACAGCTTTACATTGCATACTCACAGTCAGTCCTGTACTCTTCAAAATCCTGAAACACACACTAGAAAATAAGGCAACTTGACTTCCAAATGTGTAGTCACAGACATTTTCCAGTTTTGGATGATTACTTGCAACAATCATTCAAGACAGGAGAGATTTTAATCTTTAGAGGGGCTCCAAAAAGCTTATGTCTGGCTTACAGGCTTACTGAAGAATGAGAATAAAAAGGAAAAGAGAGATGGTAGTAATTGTGCATGTGAATGACCCATCTCAAAGACTGTAACTACACATAAGAAAGAATATTTTCTGTCTTTAAAGAGCTGGCTACGTTTCCACCACAACTTCGGGCAATGTTGCACATACTGAGAACTACCATACCTTGGGGACTGAATCTTGTATATGAATGATGGTAATAGTATACATCTGGAGGTAAATGATCATTCATGAACATATGTAGGCACTAAACCATCTTATCCACAGTTTTCTGCTACAGTGTAATTTTCCTGATTTTTTTTTTTCTTGGTCTTTTAGCAAACTGTCTTCAAAGAAACAAAGGAGTCATGGCGTAAGGAACAAAGTGCGGTCAAAGACCAAAACCAGATTATAAAAGGAAGAAAGAGATGACACAGATAAATAGCCTCTAGTTATCTTAGTGGGACTAGTATTTTCATGTATGAAACATGGAAAAACTGGTAAAAGGCAAAGACATTAAATTAAATGTCCAAGAAATTTTAAATTAGTCAAGTCTAGAGAAGATTATCATGAATTCCAGAAGAAACTAACGAAAGCCACCATGATTCATGACAAGTGAAATTTTGTATTAATAGCTAAATTTAAAGTAAGCATAGTGGAAGAAAAAATATTCAAGTTTCAAAATTCAGCTGAATTAAACTTGGACACCATTTTCAGTAGCTCCATAGTGACATGAACTCGAGAGACGACGTATTAGCTAAGTAATACCTTGGACTGCATAAAAAACAAGGTAAGAAAAAAACATATTTTGGTGCTATTCTATAAATAAAGTCTATTGTGATTCGTTAACTAGTAGATGCTTGCCTCTAATAGCCTGATGAAGAATTAGTATCAAGGGAAGACATCAGGAAGAAAACAATTGAAGGTACTGTAAATTCTCATACATGAAGAATGATTCAGAATTTAAGGTATGTTTAGCCTGAAGAGAGATTAATAAAAAGAAATACAGTAAGCATACAAAAGAAAGAATACTTTAGTGAGACAAGGCTCATCACATATTTCTACTTCACATTTTACTACAACAAAAACTGAGCATCCAATACAGTTAAAATGTTTCAACTAACCTCAAAGACATACTGAATAAACAGGGTAATATTATTTTTTCATAAAATAGCCAAGTAATTTTTAACGTGTTGCTGCATATTTGCTAAACCCAAGAATTTAGTGCTATTTTTGATGATCTGCACATTTATAATGCTAAATATATTAACATTTATTAAAGGTAGAATTACATTTTTTTGAAAATACCTATCACCATTCTTCAACTTAAACCTCAAAGACAGTTACTAAGCAAACACGTCCCTCCTGTATAGTTTCTACATCCTTCCACGTGAAACAGTCACATGGAATTGGATGTGCAGCAGTAATACATTTACATGTTTAATTTCTATAATCTACCAGTGATGACTTACTGAAAACAAAAAACAATGTAATTCCCTCTGTAATACAGAAAATACTAGAACTTAAAAAAAAAAAAGAAAATAAGAAAAGGAAGGAAATACTCATTTTCTTATACGTTTCTCAGTGTTACGGGATGAACCCATAACGACTAATTTCATATCTTTAATGTATAAATATGAAAAAATGCTCAGTTCTTCCCATGATAGAAATTTTACTACTGATTCCTTTTAAACAAATTTATGAGTAAAACAGAAACAAGAATGGCCTGTATGATGGAAATTGAGCCAAGTATGCTAGACCTAACTCTAGTTCCGAACCTAATGCCACAACCTTCTGTAAATCACTTGCTCATGTTCATCATCAGGTTTCCTTCTCAAGATAATAAGGATAAAGACAGTTAACTTTCTTAGAAGTGCCTGGGGATATAATAAACTTTCTGCAAGGCTTTAACTAGTTGTGCTACAAATATGAAATATTAGGATTCCCTCTGTGTTGTGACTTGGCACTGGTTTAATTCTTAATATTGTTTCTACTCTTTCTTTTAAATGAGAATGAATTACCTCTACAGACAGGAAAGCCCTTTATCATAGACTATACACATCTAAATAAATTTTAGCAGCAGCTAATTGGGCTCCCAGCTCTTCACTCAGTAAGTAAATTTATTTCAAACTCACTAGAAAACAGTGTAAGCATTTATTTAATAAATTAATATTCTGTTCTCCTAAACTCCTTTTATTTTTGTTATTCATTGTATGTACTTGGAGGTCCTAGTCTTGAACTAAGGACCTGAACACTGTAAGACATACAACAGGAAGACAATCACTCTCCAGAAATGTATACATGCTTAGAGGAGACAACAAATGGATATGGTGAAAGAAGATAAAAAGGTAGAGAAAGACCATATTTATCAGCATGAAAAGTGATTAGAGTACACCATTGCTAAACAGTGACATCGCATATGAAAGAATGAGAAACAGTTCTCAAGCAAGAGTTGAAGGAAGACAATAAAGTGATGTCTCTTGCATAATTTATAAGGAGGTTTTTTCCACAGAAGGGTGTCTTTTTTGTATTTAACAAACAACAAATACATAGCTTGCTCACAGAAGAGAAGGTTCCAACAGCTGAACTGTGAAATGTAAAATAATAAATATCTGACAAACAAATTCAGCTAATTACATAGAGAAAAGATCAGACATTAGGTGTGACCATACAAAAGAGAGCAGTGAGGTGAACACATGCAAGGAAAAACAAACCAAGTACAGATAAAACAAACTAGATCAAATATCTTTTTTGATCACTATAGCTGTATGCATTCATACATAAACAAAAGTCCCAAAACCTTCAGATCAAGTTTTGTTTATATTTTATAGACACACACAAGCACATATATTAAAAAGGCTTTATGCACTCACAAATACGAACATCTATATGAAGTCTCACACATCTGTTCAAATAGTCGAGGACTGGACAGTATACTATTTTGCATACTCATATTTTTTAAAATGGGCTGCTTGTTCAGAAGTTTCATACAAGGACACTCATATTTTTATTTTTAACACTGTGCAAACATATGTATGCATTCTGATAATCTAAAGAATCAAAACTAGAAACCAGAGACTTATCTTTTATAACAAAACAGAGAATTCAAACAGGTTAACTACAGCCCAGTGGAAACCACAGATCCAGAAAACCACAACCAACCAACCAAACCAAAACAACCAAAACCTCAAAGATTTGCTTGAAATACTCCCATTCCATATACATATAAAATAATGTTTGAAACAAATGTTCTTACTTCTTTTGTATGTAATTCATTCACATACAAACATTCACTTAAAACTGTCATGTAGTTATTCTATTACAAGGGTATAGCTAAGTGCTACATACACTTAAAAAAAAAAAAAGTTTACATATTTGTTACCATTACTGAAACTTGGTGGGATGAATCCCATGACTGGCGTGCAGCTACCGATGGCTACAGGCTATTCAGAAAGGACAGGCAAGGAAGGAGGGGGAGAGGTATTGCCCTCTACATCAAGAAATAGAATGTGACGAGCTGTCTCTGAAGAATAGCCACAAGCAGGTTGGAAGCTTATGAGTAAGGATCAGACACCCAGGCAGCAAAGGGAAACTTGTGGTGTCTACTACAGGCCGCCCGATGAAGGGGAGCTTACTGACGAAGCCTTCTTCTCCCAGCTACAGGAGGCATCGCGCTTCGCAGGCTCTCGTCCTGCTGGGGGACTTCAACCACCCCAGGATCTGCTGGAAACGTAGCATGGCAAGCTGTGGGCAATCCAGGGAGACTCCTAGAGTGCATTAAGGGTAACTTCTTAAGCCAGGCAACTGACAGCCCTGCCAGAGGGGATGTGATACTGGACCTGCTGGTCACCAACACAAGTCAGCTAATCAGTGACGTTAGGATTAGAGGCAGCCTGGGCTGCAGTGATCATGCACTGGTGGAGTTTGCAGACCTGAGGGATAAGGGCCAGCCAAAGAGTAAAGTCAGGACCTTGAATTTTATGAAAGCAAAATTTCAGGTCTTCAGGGAGTTAAGTCCCCAGGACCCCCAGGGAAATCGCCTTCAGGGACAAGAGAGTAGAACAGACCTGGCAGATCTTTAAGGACACATTCCATCGAGCAGAAGAGCTCTCAATTCCCAGGTCTAAGATATCAGGAAAGGAAGGCAAGAGACTGGCACAGCTGAGTCAAGACTTGCTGGTCAAATAAAAGAGCAAGAAGGAAATGCACAGGCAGTGGAAGCAGGGACAAGGTATCCTGGGAAGAGTATAGCGACGCTGCCCGATTGTGTAGGGATGGTGCCAGGAAGGCTAAGGCTCAGCTGGACCTGAACTTGGCAAGGGACACAAAGAATAATAAGAAGGGCTTCTACAGGTGTGTCAGCCAGAAAAGGAAGATCAACGAAAGTGTACCCTCAATGATGAGCAAGACTGGCAAAATGGTAACAACAGACAAGGAGAAGGCTGAGGTAATCAACATTTTTGCCTCAGTCTTCACTGGCAACCTCTCTTCCCACACCTCTTTAGTGGATGGACCGCAAGGCAGGGACTGGAGGAGCAAAGTCCCTCCCACTGTAATGGAAGATCAGGTTTGTCACCACCTGAGGAACCTGAACATACAGAAGTCTATGGGACCTAACCAGATGCATCCCAGAGTCCTGAGGGAATTGGCTGATGTAGTTGCCAAGCCACTCTCCATGATGTTTGAAAAGTCATGGCAGTCAGGTGAAACCCTTGGTGACTGGAAAAAGGGAAAAATCGCACCCATTTTTAAAAACAGTAGAAAGGAGGACCCTGGGAATGATCAACCTGTCATGGAACAGATTCTCCTAGAAGCTATGCTAAGGCACACGGAGGACAGGGAGGTGATTCGAGACAGCCAGCATGGCTTCACCAAGGGCAAGTCCTGCCTGATCAGCCTAGTGGCCTTCTATGACGGAGTGACTGCATCAGTGGACAAGGGCAGAGCTATGGATGTCATCTATCTGGACTTCGGTAAGGCCCTTGACACGGTCCCCCACAACATCCTTCTCTCTAAATTGGAAAGCTAAATATTTGATAGACGGACTGTTCGGTGGATGACGAATTGGTTGGATGGTCACATCCAGAGGATAGTGGTCAATGGCTCAAAATCTGGATGGAGATCAGTGATGAATGGTGTTCCTCAGGGGTCTTTACTGGGACCAGTACTGTTTAATATCTTCATCAAGGACATAGACAGTAAGATCAAGTGCACCCTCAGCAAGTTTGCAGATGACACCAAGCCAAGTGGTGCAGTCGACACGCCTGAGGGACGGGATGCCATCCAGAGGGACCTGGACAAGATCGAGAAGTGGGCCTGTGTGAACGTCATGAGGTTCATCAAGGTCCTGCATCTGGGCCAGGGCAACCCCTGGTATGAATACAGGCTGGGGGATGAAGGGATTGAGAGCAGCCCTGCCGAGAAGGACTTGGGGTTACTGGTGGATGAAACGCTGGACATGAGCCAGCAGTGTGCACTCACAGCCCATAAGACCAACCATATCCTGGGTTGCATCAAAAGCAGTGTGCCCAGCAGGGCAGGGAGGGGATTCTGCCCATCTACTCTCCTCTGGTGAGACCCCACCTGGAGTCCTGCGTCTAGCTCTTGAGCCTTCAGCACAGGAAAGACATGGACCTGTTGGAGCGAGTCCAGAGGAGGGCCACAAAAATGATCAGAGGGCTGGAACACCTCTCCTATGAGGAAAGGCTGAGTTGGGGCTGTTAAGCATGGAGAAGAGAAGGCTCTGGGAAGATCTTATTGCAGCCTTTCAGTACTTAAAGGGGGCTTATAAGAAAGATAGGGACAGGGTTTTTAGTAGGGCCTGTTGTGATAAGACAAGGGGTAACAGTTCTAAACTAAAAGAGGGCAGATTCAGACTAGATATAAGTAATAAATTTTTTACAATGAGGGTGGTGAAACACTGGAATAGGTTTGCCCAGAGACATGGCAGATGCTCCATCCCCAGAAACACTCAAGGTCAGGTTGGACAGGGCTCTGAGCAACTTGATCTAGTTGAAGCTGTCCCTGCTCATTGCAGAGGGGGTCAGACTACATGTCCTTTAAATGCCTCTTCCAAACCAAACTATTCTGTGATTCTATGATTCTATACCTTGATTAAAAATCTCTACCATCTTACCTGTAGATAAGTTATTCTCCTCTGTACCAAATCTGTTAAATCTTTGGCCTCTTTTTCTCGCCAATCTCCTGCTCCATCTGTTTGACTGAGGTAGTACAAGTCAGTCATTATTGACCTGTAAACAACAATGGAAAACAATCTTAAAAAAAAATTGGAAAAACTCTTAACATCACTAAACTGGAGGATTAGATGAAACCAAAGACAAATTCAAGAGATATTTCAACTATAGCCTCAAAACCAGTTTCTTCAAGCCACCTCCTGCCCTCACAATCGAAACAGCAGCCAAAAAAGATTGACTGTTTCCTCCACTTAACATATATTCCATACCCATGAGTAATTATTATATTTAAAAGGAGTGGGTTAGAAAAACTCTTAGGCCTGCTATAAAGTATTTGTTTCTGGTATGTGCTGAAGAAAACCAAAAAGAAAGAACAGTTCCATAATAGATACATTATCCAGTGGCCCCAGATGAAAGTACAATAGTGATTCCTACAGCAGATTCTATTATAACACATTGTTACTTTGCCTCCCACAGTCATCTTACTACGCTTGTATAGAATATAATATTACAAGATGTCTTTAGCACAGGTACAACAGTAAACCTTCTATTTTTATTAGTGAAAACTAACTACAGAATATTATTACAAGCTTTAGTAAACAGTATTTTCTATGGCATGAAGCTCCTTCTGACTCTGGAAGAAGGTAAGCATTTTGCCTGCTTAGAATGACTGCATACTACTAATAATCCAATGGAAAAAATAAAAAACTATAAATTCAAAACAGACTCATGGCCATGTTACAAGTTTAGACTAAAAAAACTGAATATTGAGGAACTATCAAAGATTAAACTGAGGTTATATAATACACCAGAGATCCTTTTCTTCGGGTTATCACATTTCAGTGGCCAAACAAGAGGATAAAGAACTCCTTGTAATGAGAAGAAAAATGGTATATGGCTATTAGCTAAGATTAGCCAACAATTTTGTGAAAAACAGCCCCAACAGTACCATCCAGGAAAAGATTTTTTTATATCTGTAGCTTTTGCGAGGAAGTATAAAACTAGAAGCAAACTATTAAAAATACTTGTAAAAACATTAATGGCTATTCTACAAGTAACAGGTAGCCCAACTCAAAATCAGTAATTTCAGAGTTGGCTTTATACACTGAGAATATTTAGAGTTGCTAAACATATCTTCATAACAATGCTAAAGTTGTAAGTTTGAACCACGTTCTTAATTCTTTCAGCTGAACTTCAGATGTTGCAATTTATTGCCTGAAATTCTTGATAAGCCAGAGATGTGTTCCCTAGCAAGAGATGTAACAGAACAAAGGCAGAGAAATATGTGAGGTGACAAAAAGAGTGAGGGAAATATTTCCTAACAATCTCTGAAGCAGTCTTGTGAGTGAAGTAATACCAGGCACTGTTGTTTGCAGCACTTATTAGTACTGGAACCACAAACCTAGTCAGCTAAGGCTATTCCTTGCAAACAAGCTTAGCAAGTGAGAGAGGAGCAGATGATGTCTATTAGGTAACTCTTTTCAGTGTCACAATATTTAAGTGGTAAATACTGAGATAAATAAAATCAGGACAGAGCTATCTTTATCAGCAGAGTTATCAGACAACCTTCTCTTGCTAATAACTGGATCTTTATCCTTCTGTTCTCACAGACTCATTCTGGTCTTCATACCCATACTTCTACACAGGATAACAGTGACACTGACTTACTATACCATCTACTGTTGCTGTATTAAACATTCTGCCCAAATTGTTTAGCAGCAGTAAAGTTCATCTTCTGTCAATCAATCGGAAGTGCCATATTTACATTCTAACCTCAAACTATATAAGATTTATTTTCTTCTACTAAGGTAACTGAGCTTGAAACACCCTACTCTTTGTACAAAAAATACACAATTTAAAGTATCATCAGGTAACTAGTTTCAAATCACTAACTACTAAAGACACATAACAGTCAAGTAACACGCAAATACAGTTTAGGGACAAATGAACAGAATTAATCACACAGTAAATCTAATACAATAGATTATATACAAATAACTGAACATATAAAGAGTCTGCTCCTCTTAAAGCAATGTTTTCTGATATCTTGCACGATTTTCAAATGCTCTCTTTCACTGGCCTCAGAAAGTCTTCTCTGTACTTGTGACTTGGGAAATCAGTATACTGTCCTTTTATTTAATAGAAGTATTTTTCTATTAAAAAATGGCATAAAATAACCAAAAATACAAAGCCTACCAATAAAAAGAAACATTTTCTCTCTTAGCAGTTAAATAATTTTTGTTATTCCTAAGGAAAAAAGTGTTGTCCAAATTTTCTTTTATATATTATTGGCCATGGTGACCATGACAAAGCAAAGGCAGCAGGTAAATTTAAATAATCAATCTTACAGATGAAATGTGATTATTTTCCATCATTTTTGAGGAAAGAGGAATGATGAGAGAGTCCTCGCACAGCTTCAGTGACTAAACACTTCAGGGAAATGCAGCTTTGCTCAGTACAAACCATAAAGAATATAAAGTAATTTGTGGAAAATTTTATGAATTCATGCAAGTGTTTTCAGATAGCAGCAACAATCTTTTTTAAAAAAAAACTACTTTTATAAAACTATGAAGTAAACCAGGAACTGAAAAATTCACAGGTGTTACCACACAGAAATGATTATAGGGTAGTGCAATTTTAATACACTTTCAGTCACGGAGACCTTCTTTCTTTGATAGCAACTGCTGGGAAATGTGCATTTCTTAGGTTTAAATCTGCTAGGTTCTTTTGAGTGTGAGAGACCATCATGATGGCTTATTAATACAGATTTAGAAGTGGCACAGACTAATACCAAAGACCAGAGTCAGGATCCACGTGGAGAGCTAAACAGTAGACAAACTGCTGATCCGTGAGCCCAAGATAGCTAAGCGCAGACAAAAGATGAGCCTGCATGGGATTATTAGAGGTTACTGTGGTAGTAAAACTGCAGAAAGAATTTCAGACTGTGACATTGCAGATATTTAGTAAGTCAAACTTGTTCTTTCATTGTGTTACTAACCAACAATATCAATTTGTTATTGTTATTTTTGTTTCATACCATACACTAAATCTTGGAGCTGCTCTTAAAAAGCATTTTGCTCCTGGAAATCAGAATAGAGTAAAGAATCTGGCTACGTATTTCATCTGCATTTTAATGTCACAAATAAAGGGGGGAGGGCAGGCATTTTTAACATGATTTTAAAGATCAGTCTAGATATTTATTCCAGCCATATAACAAAATGACATTTAAACCTCCCAGAAACTTTACATCAACAAATAAAAACTCAGAGGAAAAAAAACTGTGGTATGTTCAACCAAATTCAAAGGAAATCACTTGAAAATATGCCCAAACACTATGTATCAAACCTTGGCCAGCTACCACAAAAGGCCTGATGATAGTTGATCCCCAGGAGGAGAAGGAATGAAACTAACTCAGCAATAGTCACTTTGCAAACAACATAATGCCAACATAGGAAACAACCATGACAACTAGAGAATTAATCTGCTCTTTGTTGTTAACTCTATATTAAATAGTCTTTCCACTGTTAAAATGAAGCTAATCTCAACAACCTTCTGCCCTGTGGCAACCACAAGAATACAATTACATATTCCATAATGCAGGCAACTCTGCATTGGGCTGCATTTTTTTGTCAAGAGAATCAGTAGTGAAATACTGGACAAAAACATCTGCCAAGACCAGTACTCGCTGGGAGAAAATCTACACAACCTACACAGTCAAGAAATAATGATTAAGGCATCCAACAAGAGAAGCACTATCATATTAGTAGTAGACCACTTGCACAACAGCACCAAGATTAACAAAGAGCTCTACTACTACTTATTCAGAGTCACAGAAACTTTACCATCTGTCAAAAAGCAAGTCTTCTCTACGAAACAACAGGGTTTTCTCACAAACACAAAATATAAGTATTAGCCACTTTCCTCACATACCTATCTCATCATTTGATCACTACCCAGCCCTTTATCTGCTTTCCCACATAAGGAGGGCATTACAAACTTCTTTAAGTACTTACAATTCACACTAATCTTTCTAATCCAAGTATTAGAATATAATATATATTTAAATATCCAAGATACAAGTTTATGTATATATATAAAAACAAGTAATATCAGCTTCACATGCAATGTTCTATTGATCTAAGATACACAGGTAGCAATTTTTTAAGACATCACTGTCAGCAAAAGGGCATTCAGCAACTTGTTAAATTCCTTAAAAAAATAAAAAAACAAGTGCACACATACTTAAAAAAAATAAAACAACACAAAACCCCAGCAATGATAAAAAAAACCCACCAAAAAGCTGTGATTCTCGTAGTGAATGAGAGCATCTGATTTGCTCAGTTTAAACTTATGTTAAACTTCTGTTATGTTCCTTTCAGGAGAAAAGACCAGATGGACTGTGTAGAGGGAACAAGAATCCTTCCCTGGGGAGCTACTGTGCATCCTAATGGAAAAGAATGCCCCAGAGACAGCAGTGCACCACAGGCCAAAGGATGTGCACACAAAGAGCTGGGAGTTTTCCTGCAACTCCCAGAGCAAGATTGAAAGATTAAAGGGAAAGAAGCAGACAGCCTGACGTCAGAGGTGAAAGAACGAACTTCCTCGGGATTAGAGACAACCAAGAAGAGCATTCTGCAATGCAAGATAGTTTTATTGCCCAAACCCAATGTTGTTAATACAAGAACACATGCTGAATATTACAGAAACATTTTTTAACCTGTTTTCTCTCATGCAATTGCTTTGAATTTCCATATTGTAAAAAAATGGTCTACATTTTATTTTAATAAAACCTAGTTTCTGACTGTTTGGTTTTACCTTAAACGACTTTAGCCTTCTTCGGGGATCTCACCACACAGGAAGGTCTACACAGATCTACTACTAAGATTCAACAGACTCCAGGACATTCTGCTTTCGATAATCACCGTGTCAGTCTGAAGAAGACTTTTATTCAACAAGAAAATTCTTAAGCACAGGAAAAAAGAAAGCGCAGCTGTGATTGCTTGCATCAGATACAAACTTCTTCCAGTACCACAACGGTTTCAGACTTCCACACTGAAATCCATCTCATAACTTCCAGAGGTCTACAAGGCAGAATTTTACTATTCAATGCAAAGGAGTATGCATTTCTAGCATGGGTTTCAGCTCATCCTGAAGTAGATAGATGTGAAGATAAAGTGGTCAGAAATACAGAAACTTGGAAGTTGGGATTAATGAGGCAATAGTCATTGGTGTAAGAAAGAAAGGAATAAGAAAAGGACTCATCCTGGCTGGCAGGAACATAAAAACCTTCTGGTATCAAATACACAACATTATTCAAGGTTGCACTGTGGCAGATGCCTGATGTGATCCTGGCTATATAAAGCCAGCAGTAATGCGTACACAAGTGATTTTGTTCCCATGACAGACATCAGTAAGTCTGGCATTAGACTACTTGCTCCAGTTTCGGCACAGACAGTTTAAAAGGTATATCAAGAATCAATGATCTGAAGTCCAAGAAACCCAAACACTTCTGGAAGACAAATACTTCTGAGTGGAGGTAACTATTGAAACAAACCATACAGGGAAGTAGCAGCTTCTCTGTCAGTTAACTGTTTAACTGAAGATCTCAATTCTTTTGAAAAATTCTGCTTCAGCCAAGCACTACTTTTTTTTCAGTCACACATACATAATTGCACTCAGATGAGAAATAATTGGATGAAATGTAATGGCTTATTTTATATAGATAATAACTCTCAATAATTGCATAGTCCCTTCTCACTTTAAACTCCATCAATCTGTAACAAACTGGGCTTTGGAATTGTGGAAGATTAAATTACAAAATTTAATGACTATATTATTTGCCCATATTAATAAGCAATTTCATATTATTTTTAAACTATGTTTCAAATAGTGTTTACATTACTTCTGAAGAATCTTCTTACTATTTTTTCCTTTTACTACAGTACTATTTTCGAAGGCTCATACTTTACTACTGATGTTCACACATGCAGATCTTGGCTTTTTTTGGAAAAAGATACTTGTTTAAGGTGGTAATTATAGTCAATTCAACTATTTTCTTATGACTGTTTATTAAGGAGACACAAATTACAACTGCAGTCCTGTTGTGAACAGAGTTATAAACATAATAGGCTTACAGACAGATTTTACTGAATTTTTAATACTTTCTGGATTCATTTTGTTAATTAATGAACAAAATCCATACAGAATGTTTTAGTATACTACAAAAGGTACTTCAGCAATGGGGAGGACAGAAAAATCAACTACCACTGAAAATATAATTCCAACACATCTTTGAACAACACAAAAATGACTGTGTAATTTGAGGTCATTTCTATCTGAAACATTCTGTTAAATTCTAATTACAAAAAGAACTGACTTTTCAGAATGACAATTAGACATGAAATTAAGATACTAACTAATTTTATAGTAATTCAAATTCGATAATATCCCAATGATCAATGTAACTTATATTCTAGTAATTATGAAAGGCACAATAAGATACCTAAAATAAATATTCTTCAGGTTTTTTAATGGTTTTGTTCCATGTGCAAATATGCGCATATATAGACAGATGCAAGCAAAAAGCAACAACCTGCATCCAGGACCCAGGTTTTCTGATAAAAAAAATAAAAATTTATAATGTTAAAGGGTCATACTCTAAGCTGTAGTGACATAAGCTGGGTATATACTTTACGTCCCATGAAATACAAGTAACAATTTTATGATCACGCTTCAAGCACAATATTTTAGCCCACATACCAGTAATTTACCCTATGAAATTTTTAAGCAGTATATCAGTAGTCTACTTAAATTAATCCGTAATCCTTACAACATATATGCAGAATCGACTAATACAAGTACCTTTCCTGATGACCCAGATCAGACAGAAATTCATCAATGCGTCTTTGCAGTTCACTTCCTTCTAGATTTTTCAACTTCTTCAATTCACTCTGTAGAAAAAACCAAAGTTCCTTAGCTCCATTTTCAATCCTCCTCCTCAATACTTCATGGTCTTTTCCAAGGCCTGCTATTTAAAAAAAAAAAAAAAAAAAAAAA